>ULTX01081507.1_pt1 | contig 44978 bp, 37 predicted proteins | sample 1958041 | NCBI WGS metagenome assembly ULTX01 (sample SAMEA4835747, study PRJEB28245) | human gut metagenome | biome: gut microbiome; material: fecal sample | place: Denmark | collected 2008
CAACGGAAGCAAACCGATAATCATTGCCAAAGAAGTCATCAAGATAGGCCGCAGACGGGCAGAAGCACCAAGGACAGCCGCCCAAGAGATACTCATGCCTTGCTTACGGCGGTCGAGCGCGAACTCTACAATCAAGATGGCATTCTTAGCCAACAGACCCATCAACATAATCAACGCAATCTGCATATAGATGTCGTTCGACATAGTTCCCAATACCATCTTCAATGCCGGGATGCTGCCCAATGCCGAGAATCCGTTGACAAACAAGAAGCTACCCAACAGACCGCAAGGAATAGAGAGCAACACAGCCAATGGCAACAAGTAACTTTCGTACTGCGCACTCAGCAACAGGTAAACGAATACCAAGCAGAGTACGAAGATGATTCCGGTTGTATTGGTAGTCTGAGCCTCTTCACGTGCCATACCTCCCAACTCGTAACCGAAACCGGCAGGCAAGTTATCGTTAGCCACTTCGGCAATCGCCTGCAAAGCCTGACCGGAAGAGTAACCGGCAGCCGGAGAAACCATCACCTGAATAGAGGTATACAGGTTGAAACGGCTGATGACATCCGGACCGTAAATCTTCTTCAACGATACGAACTGCGAAATCGGTGCCATTTCACCGTCGCTGCTGCGTACCTTGATGCCGTTCAACGATTCAAGATTCTTCGTAGCATCGGGTTCTGCCTGAATCATGACACGGTACATCTTACCGAAGCTATTGAAGTTTGAAGCGTAAATACCGCCGAAGTAACCTTGCATCGTGGTCAAGATGTCGCTCGGGCTGATACCTGCTTTCTTACAAGCAGCCGCATCGATATCCAACTGATATTGCGGGAAGCTCGGGTTGAAGTTGGTAGAAGCCGAATTGATTTCCGGACGTTCCTGCAAAGCGGCAATGTAATCATTTACCACTTGGAAGAAGTGATCCAGACTACCACCGGTCTTATCCTGCATGTTCAACTCGATATCGGTTGAAATAGAATATCCCGGAATCATCGGAGGAGCGAAGAACAATACCTGCGCATCCTTAAAGAGTTTCTGTGAACGCATGAACAACGTGGCGACCACAATATCCGAACTCTGCTGCGTACTTCGTTCTTCCCAGTCTTTCAGCTTGATAATGATAGAACCGTAAGAAGGTCCCTGACCGCTACCGATGAAACTAAATCCGGAAATCACGGTACGTGACTGAACAGCTGGTTCGGCTGCAATCAGACTGTCCACCTGTGCCAACACTTCACGCGCACGTTCTTGAGAAGTACCGGGAGGCAAAGTCACCGAACCCATGATGGTACCCGTATCTTCATTCGGAATCATACCGGTCGGCGTAATGCTCATAAAGACAACCAGCAAAGCAATCGTACCGGCAACCAATCCCATAGACAGCCAACGCTTGTGGATAAAGAACACAACACGTTTCTTGTACTTGCCCAACAACGAATTATACGACTTGTTGAACGAAGCCTTAAACTTATCAGTCGTCATGCCGGCAAAAGCCAAGATAGCGATGATAATCATCAGCACGCAGATTACCGGATGTTCTTCGAAACTGAATAGACCGAAAATCATACCCAAAATGGCAACTATCGTAAAGAGAATGACAATCTTCGGATTCATCCACTTGCCAATCGCATCGGTATAACGTGCCACCATAATCTTACGAGATTCCTTATAGGCTGTACCCATGCGTTCTTTCAACGTAGCCTCTGAATTGTGCGGCTTCAAGAACAAGGCACACAGTGCCGGAGAAAGCGTCAAGGCGTTCAAAGCCGAGAAACCGATAGAGATAGCCATGGTCAAACCGAACTGTTGGTAGAACGTACCAGCCGTACCGCTCATGAAACTTACCGGGATAAACACGGACATCATCACCAAGGTAATGGAAACGATAGCGCCACCCAATTCGCTCATGGCATCGATAGAAGCCTCACGGGTCGACTTATATCCTTGGTCCAACTTGGCATGGACACCCTCGACGACGACTATGGCATCGTCGACCACTATGGCAATCGCAAGCACCATTGCAGACAGGGTCAGCAAGTTGATACTAAAACCGATTAACTTCAAGGCAAAGAAAGTAGCAATCAACGCTACCGGGATAGCAATCGCCGGAATCAACGTAGAACGCATATCCTGCAAGAAGATATACACCACGATGAACACCAAGATAAAGGCTTCAATCAAAGTCTTGACTACCTCATGGATAGAAGCGAACAAGAAGTCATTAGCACTCTGTGCAATATTGATACCCAAACCTTCGGGGAGGTTCTTTTCATAATTGGCAAGCACCTTTTCCAAATTGGCAATGGTTTCCGTTGCATTGGTTCCCGCCATCTGGTAGACAATACAAGATACCGCCTTGTGACCGTTTACTGTATTGTTGAAGTTATAAGTCAAACGACCCAATTCCATCTCAGCTACATCTTTCAGGCGAAGTAATTCACCGTTTGGCAACGATTTGATAACAATGTCACCAAATTCGGTTTCGCTCGACAAACGTCCCTTGTAACGGATGGTGTACTGGAACGACTGGTTACCGCGTTCACCAAATTGTCCCGGAGCGGCTTCCACGTTCTGTTCTGCCAATACTCCCGTAATGTCGCTCGGCACCAACTTATATTGTGCCATCACGTCCGGCTTCAACCAAATACGCATAGAGTAGTCGGTACCCATCACATTGGCGTCACCCACACCGCTTACACGTTTGATTTCTGGAATCAAGTTGATACTTGCGTAGTTTTCGAGGAACTCAATGTTATATTTATCCTCCTTATCATATACGGAGAAAATCATCAACATGGAAGTCTGACGTTTCATCGTAGTCACACCGACTTTGGTTACTTCGGCAGGCAACAGACCTTGTGCCTGAGTCACACGGTTCTGTACGTTGACCTGCGCCATATCCGGGTCAGTACCTTGATTAAAGTACACCGTGATACGTGCCGAACCGTTGTTAGTAGCGGTAGACTGCATGTACATCATGTTTTCCACACCATTGATCTGGTCCTCCAACGGAGAAATCACAGAGTTCAATACGGCTTGCGCATTGGCGCCCGTATAAGTCGCGCTCACCGAAACGGTAGGAGGCGCGATGTCCGGATATTGGGTAATAGGCAGTGTGGCAAGTCCGATGATACCCAAGATTACCAACAAGATAGAAATAACGGTTGATAATACCGGACGGTTAATAAATTTATCTAGTCTCATTCTATATATACCTTATTATATATAACGATTCAGGTTTATCAATTAAATGCTGTAGCCAAATTTCCTTCACGCTGGTCTTTCAAAGCTTGCTGGTATTTGGCTTCCTTCTGTGCCGGGGTAATCGGAGTAATCTTCATACCGTCGTTCAAACGGGTTACGCCTTCTACCGCAATCTTATCGCCCGACTTCAGACCATCAAGCACAATGTAATTCTTTCCGTCGTTCAGATTCGAGATTTGGATTTCCGTGTATTTCACGGTGCTGTCCGGTTGTAATACATACACGAACTTCTTGTCCTGAATATCTACCGTAGCCGACTGCGGAACCAGCAATACGTTTTCCATAGTGTAAGGGAAGATGACATTCGCCATACCTCCGCTTCGCAAAATATTCTGCTTGTTCGGGAAAATGGCACGCATACTTACCGAACCGGTAGTCTGGTCGATAACACCACTCACGGCATCAATCTTTCCTTTTTCTGCATAGATGCTTCCGTCAGCCAATTCCAACTGCACTTCCGGCATCTTTTCCAATTGTTCTTTCAATGTGCCGCCCGCTCTGGTCAGGTTCAGCAATTCTTTCTCAGTCAAAGAAAAATACACATACATATCACCGATTTGAGACACCGTGGTCAACGGTTCTGCAATGGATGCGCTGACCAATGCGCCGATACGATACGGGAATGTACCGATAACGCCGTCCGAAGGACTGGTCACCGTGCAGAATCCCAAGTTCTGCTTAGCAGCTGTATACGAAGCTTCCGCTTGAGCTAGGCTTGCTTTTGCTGTCAACAAGTTATTAACAGCTGTCTGATATTCAAAATCACTGATAATCTTTTGCTCGTGCAGCATTTTCTTGTTGGCTTCCGTTTCGGCCAAAGTCTTCAAATTCGCCTTTGCCGATTCCACTCCGGCAGCAGCTTGATCGAAAGCAGCTTGATACTGAGTCGGGTCGATTTGGAACAACGCCTGACCTTTACGAACCGTTGCGCCTTCGTCTACACACAACTTCACAATGAATCCTGATACTTGCGGACGGATTTCGATATCCTGCAAACCTTTGATAGTCGCCGGATACTTCGTCACTTGGTTACTGGAAGTCGCGGTAATCTCTTTTACCGTGAACTCATTGTCACCCATTTGACCGCTTTGACCGCCACATGCAGTCAATACCGATATACCCAATGCCATAAGGGCTATCCGGCTAGAAGAAAAACTTCTGTTTTTTTTCATGCTCATATTCATATAATATAACTATTAGTGTTTTCTAACTTGCTTTTGATTACGAAAAATGATAAACGCACTTGTTTTTAGCAGTGCAAAGATAGAAAAAAAAATCACACCTAAGGAGGGGCGTTTAACTAAGTATAACCATAAAATAAAGAAGTTATTACATTTAGTCCTATTATTCCGACCAATTGACAAATCTTACCGACCAAATAAAAAAGCAAATTCAACAATTTACAGTTTTTTAAGCTGAAAAATCGTCTATTTGTTATTTTATTCCTACATTTGCACAGCACATTAACGATAAATCTATAAGAAGATGGTGAAAATAACAAAAGAAGCTGCCTTGCTCTACCATTCGCAAGGCAAACCAGGTAAAATTGAGGTCGTTCCGACCAAACCCTATCAAACCCAACGTGATTTGTCTTTAGCTTATTCTCCCGGGGTGGCAGAACCTTGTTTGGAAATCCAGAAAGACCCTGACACCGCATACGACTACACAGACAAAGGAAACTTGGTAGCGGTTATCTCAAACGGAACTGCCGTTTTAGGATTAGGTGATATCGGTGCCATGAGTGGCAAACCGGTAATGGAAGGTAAAGGATTGTTGTTTAAGATTTATGCAGGCATCGATGTTTTCGATATCGAAGTCAACGAAAAAGATCCGGATAAATTTATCGAAGCGGTAAAAGCGATTGCCCCGACATTCGGAGGTATCAATCTGGAAGATATCAAAGCTCCTGAATGTTTCAAAATAGAACAACGTCTGAAAGAAGAACTGGATATTCCGGTCATGCACGATGACCAACACGGAACCGCCATTATTTCAAGCGCAGGCTTACTAAACGCATTGGAAGTAGCAGGCAAGAAAATCGAAGATGTAAGAATCGTTGTAAACGGAGCAGGAGCGTCTGCCATCTCTTGTACAAAACTTTACATTTCATTAGGCGCACGGTTGGAAAATATTCTGATGCTGGACAGCAAGGGAGTCATCACCAAACAACGTACCGACCTGAACGAACAGAAAAAATACTTCGCTACAGACCGTACCGATGTACATACTTTGGCTGAAGCCATCAAAGGTGCCGATGTATTCTTAGGCTTGTCAAAAGGGAATGTCCTTTCACAAGACATGATACGCAGCATGGCTGACCACCCGATTGTATTCGCCCTTGCCAATCCGACTCCGGAAATCTCTTACGAAGACGCCATGGCGTCACGTCCCGATGTATTAATGTCTACCGGACGCTCCGACTATCCGAACCAAATCAACAACGTTATCGGTTTCCCGTATATCTTCCGTGGAGCACTTGACACCCGTGCTACCGCTATCAATGAAGAGATGAAACTGGCTGCAGTACGCGCCATTGCCGGACTGGCAAAGAAACCGGTACCCGATGTCGTAAATAACGCTTATCACGTAAACAACCTGACATTCGGTCCTGATTACTTCATCCCGAAACCCGTAGACCCGCGCTTGATTACCGAAGTGTCTATGGCTGTAGCCAAAGCTGCAATGGATTCGGGTGTGGCACGCAAACACATTACCGACTGGGACGGATACAAGAATCATTTACGCGAATTGATGGGACAAGAAAACAAGCTGACCCGCCAATTGTATGAAACAGCACGCCAAAATCCGCAACGTGTTGTATTTGCAGAAGGTATCCACCCCAATATGCTGAGAGCTGCAGTAGAAGCTAAATCCGAAGGCATCTGCCACCCGATTCTGTTGGGTAATGAAGAACGTATCGAAAAACTGGCAAAAGAATTGGATTTAAGCCTGGAAGGCATCGAAATCGTCAACTTGCGTCATGACCGTGAGGCAGAACGCCGCGAACGTTATGCACGTATCTTGAGCGAAAAACGCGCCCGCGAAGGTGCTAACTACCAAGAAGCCAACGATAAGATGTTCGAACGCAACTATTTCGGTATGATGATGGTAGAGACCGGCGAAGCAGATGCTTTTGTAACAGGTCTGTATACCAAATATTCTAACACCATTAAAGTTGCCAAAGAAGTCATCGGCATCCAGCCTGAATACAAACACTTCGGCACCATGCATATTTTGAACTCAAAGAAAGGGACTTATTTCATCGCCGATACGCTTATCAATCGTCATCCCGATACAGATGCATTGATTGATATAGCCAAATTGTCTGCAAAAGCAGTCCGTTTCTTCAACCAAGAACCGGTTATGGCAATGCTTTCTTACTCAAACTTCGGTTCCGACCAAGAAGGAAGTCCGGCTAGAGTACATGAAGCTGTAGCTTATATGCATCGTGAATTCCCTGATTTGGCAATCGACGGTGAAATGCAAGTGAAATTTGCATTAAACAACGAACTTCGTGACGAGAAATATCCGTTCACCCGCCTGAAAGGCAAAGAAGTCAACACATTGGTATTCCCGAACTTGACTTCAGCTAATGCCACTTACCAACTCATCCAAAACATGAGTGAGACAGAAGTGATTGGCCCGATTCAAATGGGGTTGAACAAACCGATTCATTTCACCGACATCGAAAGTTCTGTACGCGATATTGTAAACATCACCGCTATCGCCTGCATCGATGCCATTGTAGAAAAGAAGTTGCATAATCAAGAATAAAGGATTTATGCTTTCCTTATAAACGCAGATTAACACAGATTTATGCAGATTAATTAAAACAAAAGACAATCCGCGTAAATCTGCGTTAATCTGCGTTTCTTTTATCAATATAATAATCCAACCATCATGCGCAAACCCCTTACCACTTCACAATGTGTCGTGCTTGCCTTGTTTTGGGCGGCACTTTGCTTTATTGTCCTTACTTCCAGCCCGCAAATTGACGGCATGCTTATCCTTACGATACTCATTTCGGGCGCTTTGGTGTTCATTCCTATTGTCAAAGCGTTAAAAAAGGGACGAAACAAGTAGTCATTTCCACACAAAAATGAAACAAAAACAGCTTTTTGATGTTTTTTCTTCAATTCCCTTAGTAAATTGTTGCACAAATAAAAAATAATCTATACTTTTGCCACATCAAACAACAGAGAAAATATTTAATAACCAATAACAAATTAAAGAATGAATGCAGCTAAAGTACTGGAAGATCTGAAAAGAAGATTTCCGAATGAACCTGAGTACCACCAGGCAGTAGAAGAAGTGTTAGGTACAATCGAAGAAGAATACAACAAACATCCCGAGTTCGATAAAGTGAATCTGATTGAACGTTTGTGTATTCCAGACCGTGTTTATCAGTTCCGTGTGACCTGGATGGACGATAAAGGCAACATCCAGACTAATATGGGTTACCGCGTACAACACAACAACGCCATTGGTCCCTACAAAGGCGGTATCCGTTTCCACAGCTCTGTAAACCTCGGCATCTTGAAGTTCTTGGCTTTCGAACAAACATTCAAGAACTCATTGACTACACTCCCGATGGGTGGCGGTAAAGGCGGTTCAGACTTCTCTCCGCGTGGTAAGTCAAATGCTGAAGTAATGCGTTTCTGCCAAGCTTTCATGTTGGAATTGTGGCGTCACATTGGTCCTGAAACCGATGTTCCTGCAGGCGATATCGGCGTAGGCGGACGTGAAGTAGGCTATATGTTCGGTATGTATAAGAAACTGACCCGCGAATTTAGCGGTGTATTGACCGGTAAAGGACGCGAATTCGGTGGTTCTCTGATTCGTCCCGAAGCAACAGGTTACGGAAACATCTACTTCCTGCTCGAAATGCTGAAAACCCGCAACATCGACATCAAAGGCAAGACTTGCTTGGTATCGGGTGCAGGAAACGTGGCCCAATATACAGTAGAAAAACTGATTCAATTGGGAGCAAAAGTTGTTACCATGTCCGACTCAGACGGTTATATCTACGACCCGGACGGTATCGACCGCGAAAAATTGGATTACATCATGGAATTGAAGAACCTCTACCGTGGACGTATCCGCGAATATGCAGAAAAATACGGATGCAAATACGTAGCAGGCGCACGTCCTTGGAACGAAAAGGCAGATATCGCCCTTCCTTCTGCTACTCAGAATGAAATCAACGGCGACGACGCGAAAGCATTGATTGCAAACGGTGTATTTGCCGTATCGGAAGGTGCAAACATGCCTTCTACTCCCGAAGCTATCCGCGTATTCCAGGAAGCTAAAATCCTCTACGCTCCGGGTAAAGCAGCCAACGCCGGCGGTGTATCGGTATCTGGTTTGGAAATGACTCAGAACTCTATCAAGCTGAGCTGGAGCCAAGAAGAAGTGGACGAAAAACTGAAGAGCATCATGAAGAACATCCACGAAGCTTGCGTGAAATACGGAACAGAACCCGATGGTTACATCAACTACGTGAAGGGTGCCAACGTTGCCGGATTCATGAAAGTGGCTAACGCTATGATGGCTCAAGGCATTGTATAATCAGCCCGCACATGCGACATATTCCAATCCGGTTCTCTGCAAAGGGGACCGGATTTTTCTTTTTCCTCCTCTTCCCGTCTCTTTTTAACATTCTACTTATCCATACCTATCAGTTATTTCATTACCTTTGCATCCCAAATATTTACCAAAAAGACGATTATGAACTTCAGAACATGTGCGGCAGGTTTTCTCCTGTCACTCTTTACCGCTTCGTGTATTCAGGACGAAGTGCCCAATGTAGAAGCAGCTATTGACGGCTGCACCGGAGCGAATATCCAATTAGCAAGTATCGATGCCACACACAAAGAAATTGAAATCTATGTACTTGACGGCACGGACATATCAAGACAAGAACTGAATTTTACCCTTGCCGACGGAGCAACCATCCAAGCCGACGAACAAGAGGCTGGTGACCAACCGCCTTATTACAACTTCAGCCAACAACCATTACGCCGCTTTACCGTAACGTCCGAAGATGGAAACACCCAAGCGACATACATAGTCCGCATCAACAAAATGGAACTTCCAACCCATTTTTCATTTGAAAACCTGCGGGCAACTACTCCTTATCACATATTCTATCTGACCAACGAATCAGGCATCATGCAATGGGCAAGCGGAAATCCCGGATACGAACTGAGCGGTATGGCACTCAACGAACTAGAATATCCTACCACACAACACCCTGTAGGGTATAGCGGAAAATGTGTCCGCCTTACCACCAGCGATACCGGTTCTTTTGGCGCCCCTATCGGTATGCCCATCGCAGCCGGCAACTTATTTATCGGCTCGTTCGATGTGCAAAATGCTGTAATGGATCCACTTGGAGCCACCCGCTTCGGCTTTCCTTTTACCAAAAAGCCCGCACGCATCACTGGCTGGTATAAATATAAAAAAGGAGAAACCTTTACAGATGAAAACAAAAACGTAGTAGAAGGAAAAACAGACATGGGCGACATCTATGCGCTTCTTTATGAAGCTCCTACCAGCGACTACACTTTGGCAGGAGACGCACTCCCTCTAGTAGGTGCCATTAACGGAAATATCGCCCTCATGGCACGCATCGACAATATGAAAGAAACGGATGAATGGACCTATTTCGACCTACCTTTCGAACCGCAAAATGGCAAGACTGTAGATGCGGAAGGATTGGCAAACGGCAAATACAAACTGGCTATCGTCTTCTCTTCCAGCATCGAAGGAGCTTATTTCCGCGGAGCTATCGGAAGCGAACTATACATAGACGAAGTAGAAGTCATCTGTGAATAAAACAACCTTCAAACATGTAAAACGATATGAAAAAATACATACTTACTCTCGTTGCAATCTTCACGCTTGGTTTTGGTACAGCCCAAGCGCAATGGTCTGAACACAAAGGCTTGATTTGGTCAACCTTACACGGGCTGGAATACGAATTCAAGGCAGGCGTAAACATCGGAGGCACCTCCCCTCTTCCGCTTCCGCATGAAATCAGAAGTCTGGACAGCTACAGCCCAGGGCTTGCTATCACCATTGAAGGAAACGCCACCAAATGGATTGACGAAGCAAAAAAATGGGGCATAAGCGTAGGACTTCGCCTCGACAGCAAGAGCATGACAACCGAAGCCACCGTAAAAAACTACGGTATGGAAATCCTGAGCGAAACCGGTGGGAAAATCCAAGGATTATGGACCGGAGGCGTAAAGACCAAAGTGAAAATGTCACTCCTCACCGTACCGATTCTTGCCAATTACAAAATAGGTGAACGCTGGAAAATGGTATTCGGTCCCTACTTCTCCTACATGATGGACGGCGATTTCAATGGAAACGTCTACGAAGGCCATCTCCGCACTCCCGATGCTACCGGAAGCCGCGTAAACTTTTCAGGAGACAACATTGCGACATACGACTTTTCGGAAGACCTTCGTCATTTCCAATGGGGATTGCAGTTAGGCGGCTCATGGAGAGCTTACAAACACCTCACTGTACATGCCGACCTTACATGGGGACTGAACGACATCTTCCAAAAGGATTTTGAAACCATCACCTTCGCCATGTACCCCATTTACCTGAACTTCGGGTTCGGATATGTATTCTGAAACATCCTAATCTACAGGCTTAAACATGCCAGTCCTCCCCTAATCCTACTAGGGTAGGACTGCAGTCCTACCCTAGTAAAACAGCAGTACTGCCCCATACCAAACAGCAGTCCTACCTCGGTAGGACTGAAAGTTCAACAATTTAACCGTTGTGCCACAAGCGGTTAATTCCTCCAATTATACCGTTGCTCGTAAGCGTCGAACTTAAACTCCACTTTCACCCCTACTTGTTGGGCAACATCCACAATCTGCTGCTGTTCGGCAGGCGAAATCAGCCGCTTACCGTTCCTACGTTCAAAATAAGGATTCCGTCCGAAGTAAGGGATAAGTTTCCACATAAAAGCATTATATTGTTCGGGCAACATCCGCTTCTGCATCTGAGTAAACCCACGGGCAAAATTCACTGGACCCGCATCACGGAAATAAGCACATTGCCCATCCTTCGTACAAAACCGTGGATTTACCACCGTAAATACTTTTACCGTTTCTGCCTGCTGAAGATAAGCCCGATGACGCAAACACCCCTCAGCACAAAGGCATTCCGCCTCCCCGCATAAAGCAAAACCATGCGGAATCTCTAATTTCTGGTTCATTGTATCCTTGTTTTAAGATAAACGAATAAAGGCTTCCCGATGAAGCCGTCTGCGAATGTAATGCTTTTATTTCAAAATCCATGCACAAAGCACTCCAATTTTTCATCCGCCAACACAGTTCTTTCATTTAAAAATATAATGAGTGTCCGCTTTTTATCAAATTATTGGTAGGGGTGTATTGTTGCATTCATTATGCTTTAAATGAAAGAGCCGTGTACTCCATGCAGAAAAATGTACCAACTATATGGAACGAATTGCTTTATAACAACTTATAGAACATGCCGAACGATATTCGATACTGCCATATAAAGTACTTTATGCGGCGTGAGAGCAAATAAGGCTTGCCTGAATATTAAATAAGAGGAAGAGGCATGAAACCAACGCGCTTGCTTTCATGCCTCTTTGTTGTTTACAGAAATAAGTTCAAATTATTCTGCTACGGCTTCATTTTCAATCATTACATCATCAATGCACAATGTGCTTCCCACTGCTGCATTATAAGCTGCACCATCCGCACTAGCTGAGAAGATAACGGCAAACTTATACATCTTGCTTGCATCGTAAGCTTTTACATATTCCAAGTTCAACTCGAACGGAGTATATTCAGCAACTGTTTCACCCGTGGTAAACATAGCACTTGCAACAATCTTGTCTGATGTGTAAATATTACTTCCGTCCAAAGTTTCTTCTTCATTTTCTACTTCATACAATACAGCACTCATAGCACAAGCATCTTTCTTATCTGCCTGTAATTCACCATTTGCATTATAGAAATCGGTACCCGGAGTATATTTATAATAACCTGATACTTTTACCGGTTTTTTATCGTAAATGATACCGAACTGAGTGGTAGCCATCGGATCTGCCATTGCAGCCATCGCATTGAATATTCCCAAGAACATCGAGCCAGCAGTTACTTTCGGGATAACCTGACCAAATATTTCACCGCCAGTTGTATCCACCGATTCCAAAACGGCAGCCTTCGCCCCTGAATGCGCGTCAGCAGTTTCACGTACCGGATATTCACCCGTATAAGTAATACCACCCAAGAAACCTAAATTCTTAATCAAAGCCACCGCATCGTTGCAAGTAGCCCATCCAACGGGATTTACCACTTCGGGATACATGGCATCTTCAGGAGTAGCCCAAGTCTCAAAACCATATACAACAAGGCTTCCCATTTCACAAGAAGCTGTATAAACCTTAGTTGTACCGTCTTCTGCTACAACCGTAAATGTAGCAGAACCGTTTGCGAAGCTAACCGAAGTGCCACTCCCTGGAGTTACGGTTGCACCTGCAGACACTTCAATAGTCGGAACCAATGCGGTTACACTGCTTCCTTCTTCTACTCTAAACGTAATCGCAGCATTCGTTTCATCAATCACCGGCTGAGAAATGACTCCAGCATTAGCCTCAACTGATGTATCGAAAGTAAATGAAAGGATATTCGCTTCACTGCTTTCAGTACCCTTTAAGCGCGTACCATCATAAGTTACTTTCACAGCCTGTTGCATACCACCCAATGTGGCATCAATATCCAAATCCAAATGCAAACTACCGTTGCTGAAATATCCCGTAGCTTCTACAGAAGCCGTCAAGATAGAAGCGTTCACAGAAGTAGTACCTGCAAATTCGTATCTGCCTGCATTTTCGGTCAATGCACAATTTACCAAATCAATGTCACCAATTTGAATGCCACTGAAAGAGAAATTCGTAATGGATAAGTTAATGGAATTTTCTCCTGCTTCTGTCACACTTACACGCTGAATAACAGATGGCATATTTATTGCATCCACCGTAACGTTCAATGTTCCTTTATAATTCCCCGCGATTTCTTCTTCCACAGGAACTACTACCGGAGCGTCTTCATCGTCATCACTACATGAAGTGAAAAGAGGCATCGTGCACAGCACGGCAAACAAATAAAAAAACAAATTCTTTTTCATTTCTTTCAAATTAAAGTTTAGTCTGTTTTTAAGTTTTGCTGCAAAGTTGGTATAAATTACGCACTTACGCAAGAGTCAACTTCAATATTTATGGTCTATTCTTAAAAACAGGACATAAAAAACACGGAAGTAAAGACTAATAAGCATTTTACTTCCGTGAATTATTTATTAGTTTCCGGCAACTTTTGTGCCTTCATATTTTACATCAACTGTAAAAGGAACAGGAATACCACCCGCCAATAATATATCCTCTATGTCCAATGAAAGATTTAATTTACCATCCGAAAAAGTTCCATCGGCATTAATAGTTGCAGAAAGGACTCCTAAATCTTTCTCTGAAACCGCTGTAAATTTATATTCTCCATTTCCGGCTTCAACCAATTGACAACCCTCTAATTCAATATTACCGATATTATACTCTTCAAACTTAAAACCTGTAATTCTCAAATCAACCGTTGAGTCTCCAGCTTTATCAACCGACACTACCTGAGTTTGTGAGACAGGTTCATTAGTCCCGCCTGAAACACCACCTACTACCAAAAGAACATCCAATGTACCGTCATAGTCTCCTGCTACTGTATCTGCAATAGACACCGCTGGAGTATCGTCATCATCACTACAAGAAGTGAACAAGCTCATCGTGCAGAGCACGGCAAACAAATAAAAAAACAAACTCTTTTTCATAATTCCATTAATTTAAGTCTAAGAATAAGCAAGGCTGCATTCCTGCTAAGCCGAAGAATGCAGCCTATTATATAATAAGGAGTATCCTATTAAGCCTTCACGCGGCCTACGTATGAACCGTCGCGGGTATCTACTTCGATGGTTTCATCTTGGTTGATGAACAAAGGCACACGTACCGTAGCGCCGGTTTCTACCGTAGCCGGTTTTGTAGCGTTGGTAGCGGTATCGCCCTTCAAGCCCGGTTCGGTGTAAGTAACCTTCAACTGAACTTTTACCGGAAGTTCGGCAAACAGGATCGTTTCGGTAGAAGCGTCCGACACAACGTCTACTACCATTTCTTCTTTCAGGAAGTCAACGCCTTCAATCAGGTCGTGAGCGATAGGCACTTGCTCGAAAGTTTCCTGGTTCATGAAGATATAGTCTTCACCTTCTTTATAGAGGAACTGATACGGACGACGTTCTACACGTACATCTTCCAATTTCTCACCGATGTTGAAACGACGTTCCAACACATAACCGTCTACTACGTCTTTCAGCTTCGTACGCATGAACGTGTTTCCCTTACCCGGCTTTACATGCAAGAAATCGATGCAAAAATACAACTTGCCATCCATGCGGATAGCGGTTCCAATCTTAATGTCTTGAGCATTAATCATAACTAAAATCTTTATTTATTGTGATTATTGAATTATCTTCTCACTCTCAAATCGGGTGCAAAATTAATCTAAATCAGGGAAAAACACAAAAAGATTTGTCTAAAAATGATTTACCGTTTGGTTTATTAAAAAAAAGTCACTACTTTTGCAGCCCGAACGCATGGAATAATAACATAATAGATACGAAAGATGAAAAGAACTTATCAACCCTCGAACAGAAAGAGAAGAAACAAACACGGTTTCCGTGAAAGAATGGCAACCGCTAACGGTCGCCGCGTATTGGCTGCACGTCGTGCTAAAGGTCGTAAGAAACTGACCGTCTCTGACGAATACAACGGCGTAAAAGCATAAGCCTGAGAAAGAAAAAAGCAAAGAGCCGCAAGATGCTGAGACAGTGTTTTGTGGCTTTTCTTTTTTGATGCTCACCCCAAACCAATTATGAATTATGATAAAGCTGAAAGACTTTTTTTCGTTCAAACATAACCGTTTCTTCTGGTTGAACCTCATCGGAATGGTAATTGCCGTTATCGGATGCATCGGCGGAACGTTGTTCTGGCTCGATGCTTACACGCATCACGGACAATCGTATGTAGTGCCCGACATCAAGCACAAATCACTGGAACAAGCCCAACTCCTGCTCCAGAACCAGCAGATGCAAGGCATAGTTGTGGACTCTACGTTCGTAAAAGAACTCTCTCCCGGCATTGTCCTCGAACAAAAGCCCGAAGCCGGCATGAGGGTAAAAGAAGGGCGGACGGTCTATCTGACCATCAACACGAGCGAAGTGCCCCGCGTAAGAATCCCCGACATCATCGACAACAGTTCCGTGCGCCAAGCCGCCGCCAAGCTGAAGGCGATGAAGTTCAAGCTGACCGAACCGGAATTAGTGCCCGGAGAGCAAGACTGGGTATATGGCATCAAATACCGAGGACGGAAACTGAAGTCGGGCGACCGGGTGCCTTTCGAAGCCCTGCTCACCCTCTGCATCGGGAATACCCACCTGCGCGACTCGCTCACGACCGATTCACTCAATTTCCAACTCAACCGGGAGGAAAGCGAAGCGCAAGTAGATGAATCGTGGTTTTAATATAGTTGGAAAGACGAACGCATATAGATGAATAGCCTCATGGAGATAGATGACCTAACCGAACTGGACGAATCGCTGGACGACATCGAACCGGTAGGCTCCTCGCCCGAACTATACGAACATTTCCGCGTAACGGTAGACAAAGGGCAAGCCCCGATACGTATCGACAAGTATCTGTTCGAACGCATCGTCAACGCATCGCGCAACCGCATCCAAACGGCTGCGGATAACGGATATGTCATGGCTAACGGGAAACCCGTAAAAAGCAGCTATAAGGTGAAGCCGCTCGATGTATTGACAGTGATGATGGACCGCCCGCGGTATGAAAACGACATTATCCCCGAAGACATCCCCTTAGACATCGTTTACGAAGACGATGACTTGATGGTGATAAACAAGCCGGCAGGGTTAGTGGTGCATCCGGGTTGCGGAAACTATCACGGCACCTTGGTGAACGCCATTGCCTGGCACCTGCGCAACGTGCCTACGTATGACCCGAACGACCCGCAAGTGGGATTAGTGCACCGCATCGACAAGGACACTTCGGGCTTATTAGTCATAGCCAAGACTCCGGACGCCAAGACCCATTTGGGCTTGCAATTCTACAACAAAACCACCAAGCGTGAATACAACGCCTTGGTATGGGGCATCATCGAAGAGAACGAAGGAACCATCGAAGGAAACATCGGACGCAACCCCAAAGACCGGATGCAGATGGCGGTGCTGAGCGACCCTACCCAAGGGAAACATGCCGTCACCCATTACGAGGTATTGGAACGGTTAGGATATGTCACCCTCGTGAAATGCGTGCTCGAAACCGGTCGCACGCATCAGATACGTGTACACATGAAACACATCGGACACGTGTTGTTCAACGATGAACGGTACGGAGGGCACGAGATATTAAAAGGAACTCATTTTAGTAAATACAAACAATTTGTAAACAATTGCTTCGCCATTTGTCCCCGGCAAGCCCTGCACGCCAAGACATTGGGATTCGTACATCCCCGCACGGGCAAGGAACTGTTCTTCACTTCCGAATTGCCCGAAGACATGACACTCTTACTGGAGAAATGGAGAGCATACATCAGTAACAGAGAAATATAAGTATGAAACGTATTATTGCAATCGTAGCAGGAGGAGACTCGTCGGAACACGATGTCTCCATGAAAAGTGCAGAAGGAATCTATTCTTTCATCGACAAGGCTATATATAAGGTATATGTCATCGAACTGGGACACAAAGGCTGGAACGCCCTGTTGGAAGACGGCTCGAAGAGTGCGGTAGACAAGAACGACTTCACCTTCATGGAGAACGGGCAAAAGGTAAAGCCCGATTTCGCCTACATCACCATCCACGGCACTCCGGGAGAGAACGGCATCCTGCAAGGTTACTTCGAATTACTCGGAATCCCTTATTCCACCTGCGATGTATTGGTTTCGGCATTGACATTCAACAAGTTCGTAACCAACCAATACTTGAAAAGCTTCGGCGTGCGGGTAGCTGAGTCGATGTTGGTACACAAGCGGAACGGCATCAGCGATGAAGAAGTCATCGAAAAGATAGGCTTGCCTTGCTTCATCAAGCCCAATGCCAGCGGTTCCAGCTTCGGCGTGACCAAGGTGAAGAGCAAAGAACAAATCCAGCCTGCCTTGCAAGCCGCCTTTGCCGAATCGGACGATGCCATGATAGAAGCCTTTATGGACGGCATCGAATTAGCAAACGGATGCTACAAGACACGGGACAAGTCGGTGGTATTGCCTATCACCGAAGTGGTGAGCAAGAACGAGTTCTTCGACTTCAACGCAAAATACAATGGGCAAGTGACCGAAATCACTCCCGCACGCCTCAGCCCCGAATTGACCGACCGAGTACAAAAACTCACCTCTGCCATTTACGACATCTTGGGATGCCGGGGCATTGTACGTGTGGACTACATCATCACCGAAGGCGAGAAAATCAATTTACTTGAGATAAACGCGACTCCCGGCATGACCGCCACCAGCTTCATTCCCCAGCAAGCCCGTGCCGCCGGCATTGATATGAAAGAAATTATGACCGACATCATAGAAAACGCTTTTTAAATTAAAAATTAAGAATTATATGAATATCCGCAAACAGCCCATGTAGGGGCGTATCGCATACGCCCGAAGATACTTACTAACCCACAGGGATGTTTTCAGGGCGTATGCAATACGCCCCTACATAATTAGGCAAATGCGGATATCGTAATTTTTAATTTTCAATTTTCAATTCTCAATTTAAAGAGCTATCTTTGGGACAAACTTTAAAACCAAGCATTATGAACATTCCTGCTGAATTCGACGAGATACGTCCGTATACACCCGAAGAACTTCCGCAAGTATTCGAGGAACTTCTGGCTGACCCTGCTTTTCAGGCGATTGCCCATATCATCATGCCGGGAGTCCCCCTTGATGCGCTTCACCAGCGGCTACATCAATGCAAAACCAATTTGGAGGTGCAAGCCACGATATTCTACCCTATCCTGCACAAAATCATCGAAGAACATAGCGACGGATTTACCCTGAACGCTTCTTCATTGCCCGATAAAGAGAAGAATTATACATTTATCTCCAACCATCGGGACATCGTGCTCGACCCCGGTTTCCTTTCGGTCGGACTATTGGAAAACCACTTTCCTAATACCGTAGAAATCGCCATTGGGGATAACCTCCTCATTTATCCATGGATAAAGAAATTAGTGCGGGTAAACAAGTCGTTCATCGTGCAGCGTGCGCTCAGCATGCGCCAGATGCTATTGTCATCGGCACGTATGTCACGCTACATCCATTTCGCCATTACCGAGAAAAAAGAAAACATTTGGATTGCCCAACGCGAAGGACGTGCCAAAGACTCGAACGACCGCACACAAGAAAGCGTATTGAAAATGTTAGCATTGGGCGGGAAAGAAGATGTCATCGACTCCTTAAAAGAGCTAAACATTGTCCCGACCTCTTTATCGTATGAATACGACCCCTGCGATTTCCTGAAAGCCAAGGAAATGCAACAGAAACGGGACATCGAAGGATTCAAGAAAACGCAACAAGACGACCTTATCAATATGCAGACGGGCATCTTCGGATATAAAGGCAGAGTCTATTTCCAAACGGCTCCCTGCCTCAACGAAGAACTGGAGACTTTGCGCGGATTGCCGAAGAACGAGATTTTCGTGAAAGCAGCCCAACTTATCGATCTGCACATACACCGTAATTACCGCTTATATCCTGGTAATTACATCGCATACGACTTGCTGGAAGGGAAACACGAATTTGCCGGAAAGTATGACGAGAAAGACCAAGCGAAATTCGAAGCATACCTGCAAAAGAAACTCGCCCTGATTGATTTGCCGAATAAGGACATCCCGTTCTTGCGGCAATGCATCCTGACCATGTACGCCAATCCGGCCATCAACCACCTGAAAGCATTAGAGGCATGAGCAAACGGATACTCCCTATCGCCTTTCTTCTTTGCCTGCTTCTTGCCGGAAGCTGCAAAGAAGAAACGTATGTCTACCCCAATGTCATTACCGAATTCATTGATATCCAGACAGACGAAAGCGGAACAATCACCCACTTGGTGGCAGACAATGGGAAGCGTTATGCCGTGCAGCCTCGTGAAGGCCTAAACGGGCTTCACGCCGACACCATCTACCGCACCGTATCTATTTATCAGTTTCTAACGGAAGAAACCAATTCAAGCGAAGCGGAAGTGATGCTCTATTCCAGTAAAATCGTCATTTCACCCTATCCGGCTAAAGCATCCGAATGGAAAGACAGCATCTATACCGACCCGGTGGATATTCAGAGTATATGGCTTTCAGGCAATTACCTGAATCTGATAGCAGAAGTAAAACGGAAAGACCAGGCACATGCTTTCCATTTCATTGAAGACAGCATCTCTACCGATTCTCAAGGCGTACGTACATTATACCTACGGCTTTTCCATAATAGCAACCAGGATTACGAAGCATTCACCAACCTGACTTACCTCTCCGCTCCGCTTCGAAACTACCAAGACACCCTGCGCACCGGAGACAAAATATGCTTCCGCATCCATACTTATAAAGAAGGACAAACCTACAGAGAATTCACCTATTAAAAAATTCCTTACTTATGATTAAACCACTCTATTTCTTTTTCTTCGTAATCGTCTGCCTGCTCGGACTGATGGCATGCAGCGCAAAGCCTCAAGACAAGTTCAAGAACCTAACCGCCGATGAGTTCGACCGCCTGATACAAGACGAGGACGTGCAACGCCTGGACGTGCGTACCGTTGCGGAATATAGCGAAGGACACATACCGGGCAGCCTGAATGTCAATGTATTGGAAGACCATTTCGCCGCAGCCGCCGAAGAAGTGCTCGACAAGAACTATCCCGTAGCCGTATATTGCAAAAGCGGACGCCGGAGCCGGAACGCCGCACGCATCCTTACCAACTTAGGCTACAAGGTCTACAATTTAGATAAAGGATTTGATAACTGGAAAGAATACGGCAAGGAAGTGGAAAGATAATCCCATCGTACCGGACTCATGGCTTGCCTCCCTTTTCTTGTCACTGAAAAAGGTGATTTTTAAGGGACAGACGGAAGAAAATCGGGAAAAGATGAGGGTATATAAAAAATAAATCCTTACATTTGCTATCGGTGTTATACCGATGTCTAACTTTCAAGCCTTATAACCATGAAAACTAATTTAACTTTTACCCCCCCCGTTATTAACTAAGTTTAATAAGCATAGGGGATTCCGCGTCTTCCTTTTCTTGTTCGCGCTGCCGATGATGTGGCTCACCGCTTGTAGCGAAGACGAAGGAAAAGAAACTCCCGAACCGATACCCGAACCCGACCAGCCCGCTATTGTCATTCCCGATACGGAAAACACCGCTCCAGTTATGGAACAAGCGGGAGGTACAACCGCCTTACGCTTCACCGCCTCGGCTGCATGGACGGCGGAAGCCAATGCCATAACCCGTGCCGCAGATTGGATAAGCGTACAGCCTACACACGGAGAAGCGGGAGACGTGACACTTACGATTACCACCCAACCCAACAATACGTACGATGAACGCAACGCTGCTATCGTCATCACTTGCGGTGAAGAGCAAAAGACGCTGACCGTCAGCCAAAAACAACGGGATGCCTTGCTGGTATCTTCGAATAAAATAGAATTAGAAGCCGACGGAGGAGACTTTACCATCCAACTGCAAGCCAATGTAGAAGTGGACTACGAAATAGAAGAAAACGCCAGTTGGCTAACTGCTGCCGATTCAAAATCAAGGACATTAGACGACATCACGTTGGCTTTCCATGCCGAAGCGAACACCAATAAGGAAGCACGCCAAGCTACCGTTACGCTGAGCGGTTCCGGATTAACGGAAACCGTTACCGTTTACCAAGCGGGCACCGCCCCCTTCCTGATATTGAGCCAAAAGGAATACCTTGTTTCCGCTGGCGGCGAGACCATCCAAGTGGAACTGCGCAGCAATACCGACTACAAAATACAGCTTCCCGAAGCGGGCTGGATTGCGGAAGCCGACGCCCGTGCCGTATCTGCCTACACCCATTATTTCACGATAACTCCCAACGATACGTACGATGCCCGCACGGCGGAAATCCTTTTCACCTCTACCGACGGCACGTTGGCTGATACACTCCGGGTTACTCAAGTGCAGCAGGATGCCATCGTCTTGGCACAACAAGCATACGACCTTCCAGCCGAAAACAGTCTGTTGGAATTCCCTGTACTGGCTAATGTGGACGTAACCGCCACTACGGACGTAGACTGGATTACTCCCGTACCCGACGCACGCGGTTTAGAAGAGAAAAACCTCCGCTTCGATGTGTCTGCCAATACGGACAGCCTTGCCCGCCAAGGGAAAATTACCCTAAACGGCGGAAATGTGATGCAGGAGATTGTAGTCCGACAGGAAGGATATAAGGAAGAACCGGAACTGGTACGGGTGGAATATCGCACGGGTTATGAGTGGCACGAAGCAGAATATAATCTTATGTTGCGGTATAATGCGATTGTCTATCGCGATCGGTATTATGATAATGGGGAGGTGATTACGGATACGTTTATGGATGTGGCGCATATGGTGAGTTTGCATCCTGGCTATGGACAGAATACTTCCTCCAGTTCATATTTTTTAGATGGCAACGGAGAAGCAATAAACTGGATTTGCAATATTACGCAAGTTAGTAACGATAGTGTAGCTATTGAAACTTGCACAACTGAAGTCCCTAATCTAAACAGAATAGATACCCGTCTTAACCGTGACGAATATTTTCTTGATGAATTTGATGAATATAGTATCAGTCATCTATACGAAGGAAACGAGTTCATTTCCGCGGCTAATGTTCCAACACAAGGAAACTGGGAAAGTTGCGATAAGCAAACCGGATGGTATTTTACAGATTGTACCCACATGAGAGAAATTGACTTGGGTTATGATGAAGGAATTACAACACTTTATGGTTTTCTACGTTACAATTTTACTATAAGCTGGTATGACCAATATCTCGTCATAGACGGACGCCGAATTGATTTTCTCCAATATCGTCCTGAGCTTCATTACAATTTTACAACCGAGAATGTTGGCAAAAGTGTAGTCCATACTCACGAATGCAGCTTTGAGTTTATGGGACGGAATTTCTATACCAAAACGATAAACACCATAACGGAGCAGGAGTATGACCCGAACGAAGTAAATTATTTTAAATACGAAGAGACATACGGTGAAGCTAATTATTTGGAAGAAGGAGTATATTGGCACTATTTCGTGAACTACGATGGTTCTACCCAAGACGGTCTATATCCATCGGAACCGCCTGTTATCGTAAAAGCCAATAAACAGCCTATTGTTTCAACGGATGTAGACTGGATTACCATCGAAAGCATAGAGCAGGGAGAGAAAATAGATAAGAGCCCCGTATATTTAGACGTATATAATTGGAATATTCACTGGAGAGCAAGCCACTATATCGGTAATGGCCAGCAGTCCCGCACCGGTTATATATATCTGAAAAACAGCCAAGGTGAAGTGATACGGAAAGTACGGATAGACCAAATGAAACTTTACGATGATGAACTATTCGGAAACGTTGAACTTATAGGAGAGAATTATTCCGGCACTTGGGGACCTTGGGAAATCGTGCAAGATTGGCGCAATAGCGGTACGTTGATTTACCATAAAGCCAATACTGCAGGCATTATGCCAGTTGTAACAAGTGTAGATACGTCGGGATGGCCCGACCTGTCATGGAGCGAAACTGCGGATGATATAGTCTTCACCCTTACGCTTAACTCCAGCTTTCAGCCTCGTACCGCCGTGATACACTTGACATTTGAAGATGTCCCCTTTGATCTTGTCTTGACACAAGAGGCGTGTCCCGATGAAGATTCGCTGGAATACTATCTGAATAATCGAGTCTCTAATTGATTTTAACAATAAGTATCAGGATTTTCAATCCGCCATCCATACCTGCCTACGATGCTTCGGATTGAAAATCCTGATATTTTTATGCAAGCGGATTAATCAATCGAATTAAACAGCACGGCTCTGTCATTTAAACCTTAATACAGGCACTATCTGATGAAGATACCTTCGTTAAGCATCGAAGGTATCTTCGACGGCTGACGAAGACGCCTTCATCAAAAAACGGTTCTCTGCCTCCTCCATAGATTGCCTGTATGGCTTTTGACCTCTCTTCATTCAGTGATGTCCGCGTAACAAGACATGACACTTTATGACGCTTAAATGAAAGCCGCAATTGAACAGAACAAAAATATTCGTTTTTATGGCAGCATATCAAAGAAAAACGCTATCTTTGTATCAATCATAGATAAAAGAAAGGAACCTTACAATGGATACCATTCAATTAAATATCAGTAAGCAACAATTTGTCGGACTGATTCAATCCATGCCCGAAAAGGATCGTTTAGATATATTCGACCGTTTACGCAAATCGCTTTTTGTCAGCCGATTCAATCGCCTGCTAAAATCCACACGCACTGACGAATTAAGTCTGGAAGACATTACTCGTGAGGTAGAAGCCGTAAGACAAGCGCATTATGAAGAACAAAAACAATAGACCTTGGCGCGTTATCATTGACACCAATATTTGGATTTCGTTCTTGATAGGAAAACACCTTGCAGGCTTGCATCGTCACATAAACAGTGGACAAGTAAAAATAGTGACATGCAAAATGCAACTGCAAGAATTAGTTGATGTGCTAAATCGTCCCCGTATACGTAAATATATATCGGAAAGTCAAGCGGAAGAATTTCTTGATTTGCTTTGTGAAGTCGCATTCATTGTAGAGCCCAAACAAGGTGCAGCGATTTGTCGTGACCCCAAAGACGACTATCTGCTCTATACAGCCATCACTGCAAAAGCGAATTATTTAGTCAGTGGTGATAATGACCTATTAATACTTGACCATATAGGCAATACACAAATCATTAGCTACACGAACTTCGATATTCTTTTAAAATCAGTCGAAGATGTACAAAATAACGCATCTTCGACTGGTTCAAACCGTGAATGACAGAATGAATCGCAATAAACGGTTCTCACTACCACCATTTACCCTTATTCATTATTAACTATTCACTTACAACATTTACAACGCTTGCAACATACGCTTCAGCACTACCGTAGCGGAGATTTCACGGTTAGCGGCTTCGGGGATAACCAATGAAGTGGGTGCTTCAATTACATCATCGGTCACAATCATGTTGCGGCGCACCGGAAGGCAATGCATGAAGAAGGCATCGTTCGTAACCTTCATGTGGTCGGTATCTACCGTCCAACTCATGTCCTTGCTTAACACTTTACCATAATCGGCTGGATTGGTCACGCCCGGACATGCCCAGTTCTTTGCATAGATGAAGTCAGCCCCTTCGAAAGCTTTCATTTGGTTGTATTCTACCTTTGCGCCACGCACGAACTTCGGGTCGAGTTCATACCCTTCGGGATGTGTAATCACAAAGTCCACATTGGCTTCGTTCATGAAATCGGCAAACGAGTTAGGTACGGCTTGAGGCAAGGCACGCGGATGAGGTGCCCAAGTCAATACCACTTTCGGACGTTCCGTTTTCTTGTATTCCTCGATGGTTATTAAGTCGGCAAATGCCTGCAACGGATGTCCTGTAGCCGCTTCCATCGAGAACACCGGTTTGCCCGAATACTGGATGAACTGATTCAATATCTTTTCGGTATAATCGTCTTCACGGCTTTCGAAACGGGCAAACGAGCGCACGCCGATGATGTCGCAATACGATGCCATCACCGGAATAGCTTCCAATAAGTGTTCACTCTTGTCTCCGTCCATCACCACGCCCCGTTCGGTCTCTAACTTCCATGCTCCTTGATTGACATCAAGCACAATCACGTCCATACCCAGATTGCGTGCCGCTTTTTGTGTACTCAGACGCGTACGGAGGCTATTATTAAAGAATATCAGCAAGCAAGTACGGTGTTTGCCCAAGGCTTCGTATTTATAACGGTCTTTCTTAATCTCAAAAGCTTCTGCAAGAGCGGTTTTCAAATCGCCCAAGTCAAATACATTTGTGTAAGTTCTCATATTGTTATCTTCATTTAATTTCTTATTTGTCCATTTCCTTCTATCAGCCACTTATACGTAGTGATTTCGCGCAAGCCCATCGGACCACGGGCATGCAATTTCTGAGTGCTTATACCTATCTCGGCTCCTAACCCGAACTGCGCGCCATCGGTGAACGATGTGGGGGCATTGACGTAGACACAAGCCGCATCCACCATGCGCTGGAAATAAGCGGCGGTGTCTTTATCTTCGGTCACGATGCATTCGCTATGCTTCGAACTATATGTATAGATATGCGCAAGCGCTTCTTCGATGTCCGAAACGGTACGGATAGCCATCTTATAATCCATGAACTCCGTCCCATAGCTTTCGGGTGTCGCGGGGCAAAGCAACTCTTCCGGATAATGCCCTTGGAGCGCCTGATATGCCGATCCGTCTGCATAAAGCGTGACATGCGATGCCTGAAAAGGCGCACACAATTCAGGCAAGTCCGCCAAACGCGCTTGATGCACCAACAAACAATCCAATGCATTGCATACGCTTACCCGCCGGGTCTTGGCATTATTCACAATGGCGGCACCTTTCTTCAAGTCGCCCTTAGCATCGAAATACGTATGGCACACGCCCGCTCCGGTCTCGATAACTGGAATCGTGGCTTCACGGCGCACATAATCTATCAATCCCTTGCTTCCGCGAGGGATAATCAAGTCGACCAATCCTTCGGCATGAAGCAATTCCGTAGTAGCTTCCCGCTCTACCGGAAGAAGCTCCACGATATGTTCGTCCAAATCAAAACGCCTCAGCACTTCGTGAATCAACGCCACGATGGCACGGTTCGAACAATCCGCATCGTGCCCTCCTTTTAATACACACGCGCTTCCGCTCTTGAAACAAAGCGAGAACACATCAAAGCTGACATTGGGACGCGCCTCGTAGATGATGCCGATGACACCGAAAGGCACACTCACCTTCCGCAAGCGCAACCCGTTGGGACGCACCGTTTCTTCCAAGATCCGATTGAGCGGAGAAGGCAACGAAGCTACGTTCATCATATCCGAAGCAATGCCTTTCAGACGGTCGGAAGTCAACTTCAACCGGTCGTATTTCGGGTCGGAAGGATTCATGCGCCGCAAGTCTTCCGCATTGGCTTCCAACAAGACATCGGTACGGTTGAGAATCATCTCCGATACCGCACGAAGCACTTCATTGATACGTTCTTCTTCTAACAGAGGCAAGGCGCGCGACGCCTGCCTTACCTGTAACAAAGTGTCGGTAATACTCATAACTATCAATTTAAATCCCTGCAAAAATAAGATTCTTTCCAACATTCCGATACTTTTTCCCCGTTTATTTTCATTATTCTAAAAACTTTTCTTATCTTTGGTTATAGATAATCTAAAAATATACAGTTATGGAAGCAAAATCGTATGATTCACTGGTTGAAGTTTACCGCGGAAGCCTTTGGGAAGCCGAATTAATGAAAGGGTTATTAGAATCGGCAGGTGTATCCGCCATGCTGAAAGACGAAACCTTAGGACTCATCACTTCACCCTATAATGAAGTGGGCGGTCAAGTTTTGGTCTTAGTGAACAAGGAAGAAGAAGTATATGCCCGTAAAGTTGTAGAACGCAGACAAGCATGAAAACAGTTTTCCTAAGCATCGTACTTGTGACACTCTCTGCAATGAGGCTTCACGCCCAAACCTTGCAGCCCATTACATGGCAAGCCTACGGGGTAAGTTTCAAAGCTCCCGCAGGCTATACCATAGAAGATGATTCAGAAGAAGGATTCGTTATCAGCACGCCTATCTATTACATCACAGTCCAGTTATTGGAAGGCGAAGGCATCCAACGCTCCGAATTAGCTCAAGAACTGAAAAACATAGCCATTGATGATGAAGTGACCCAGCAAAGCAAAGTCACCGATTTCGAACTTACACAATTCTACGGTGTACAATTACGCGGAAATTGTGAGAGCGACCAGTGTCTATACAGTTATTTAATAACCAAAGAAGATGCAAGCGGTTTCTATGTATCTATCGTGTACACCGACCCCAACGACACGCTTCCTGAAACCATACTGAAAAGCTTCACCTTAGAAGAATAAACCGACAAACAAACATGAAAACATTTTTCACTCAATTTATCCGTACCGGACTGCCTGTAGCAGCCTTTTTTCTTTCATTGGCTGCTTTTACTTTGTCATTATCCGCACAAACAGCAGAAGATTCTTCAACCCCTGCACCTGCATACAGTTGCATCAAAGTTCCTGCAAGCATGACTTTTTGTGGTGAGACAATAGACCTGACCCGATTTGACCGCCGCGAGAGAATGGACCGTGAATTACTTGCCTTTACTTATATGCACAGTACTACAATCCAACTCATCAAACGTGCCAACCGGTATTTCCCCATTGTAGAATCTATCTTACGGGAAAACGGCGTGCCCGATGACTTCAAATACCTGATGTCCATCGAAAGCAACAACAATCCTTTGGCACGCTCTGTAGCAGGAGCAGCCGGACTTTGGCAATTCATGCCCGCTACAGGACGTGAATTCGGATTGGAAGTCGGAAATTCCGTTGACGAGCGTTATCATGTAGAAAAAGCTACCCGCGCCGCTTGCAAATACTTAAAACAAGCATACGCCCGCTTTGGGAATTGGGTAAGCGTTGCGGCATCTTATAATGCAGGTCAAGGACGCATTTCAAGAGAACTGGAACGGCAATACGAAGAAAATGCCCTCGACTTGCAGCTGGTAGAAGAAACCTCCCGCTATGTGTACCGTATTCTTGCGGTGAAAATGCTCTTTGCCGACCCGGCCAAGTTTGGTTTCCATTTACGTGCATCCGACCTCTATCCCCCTATCCCCTACCGGGAAATTAAAGTGGAAAAAACCATCGAAGACCTGCCCCGCTTTGCCAAAGGACAAGGCATTACTTATGCGTTGTTGCGCAACATGAACCCATGGCTACGTTCCCGTTCGCTGCACGTACATGGCTCAAAAGTATATTACTTACGCATTCCCGATACAGAAAGTATGCACTACAATCCACGGGTCATTTTTCCTCATGACTCCAATTGGGTAAAACCTTAATCGCAATCAAATTGTGAACGGCGGGGTTTGTGAGCTATCGGGTTATAAATCACCTTGCTCCTACCCTGCCATGAACTGCGGTTTTGCACTTCAGGCTGTTGGGCAGAGTTAGGGAAATTACCATATTCCAAATGATAGAGAATAGGAACCATTAAGCTGTCCTGCTCAGTTCCAAACTCTCCTAAATAAGCTGTTTGGTCTTCTTCTGCCTCATAATCCGGCTGCAAACCATTGTCATAATATTCATAGAAGCCTTCTGAATTGCTGACGTATGCAGTCGTAAGCCAAAATTCCAACAAAGGATAAGCTTCATCCGTAAACAGACTTTGTGCTACGTTTTTCCCGAAAGTAGCACCGCCTACCTGCAACAATTTATCACCCAAATAAGGACGCAACGTATTGATAATGATTTCAGCAGCAGAAGCCGTATTGCCGGAAGTTATCACATAAAGGCGGTCGTATGACAGATTTGAAACACCTTGCAACAAGCCTGAATCAAAAGTATAAGTTTGCGTTTGCGGTTCAGTCTTATCATTGAATATCATATTCATCCATGGTTGCCCCATTGCGCTCTGAGGTGCTAAAATCGTACTAAGTAATTGGGCTGTTGATACATACCCCCCTGGATTATAGCGTAAATCAAGAATAATGTCAGAAGGTGACTGGACCATTGCCTCGTTGAATGCCGCTTTCAATAAATCTTCATCAGCCGTTTCAAAACTATTATAAAGGATATAAAAAGCTTTCCGGCTACCTACAGAGATAGTCTTATAAGTGAACACACTGGGCTGCTCAATGATTCTAGGAGCAGGCATATCCACATAAGACGTATCAGGAAGCCCATCTTTTACCCGCGCCACCCGATAACGGCAAGAAGCTATCGGGCGCTGGAAATATTCCACATAATTACTCGAATTCAACGCACGGTCGTTTACATCCACCACCCAATCATTGCGTTGAAGTCCAACTTCTGATGCCGGAGAATTTGGGTATACATACAAAATATGTACCACATAATCACCGTTGGCATTACGGATAAGAGCACCTTCCAATCCGAATGAAGGATAAGCACTCATTACACGCGATACGTTAACCGAATCGATATGAGAAAATACAGAACCGTTTTTCTGGTCTTGCGGAGACACAACCGACTGTAAAAAAGTTTCCGGCTTATCAAAAAAATTCAGTTCTTCTTCAGCAGGCAAATCTTCATAATACAAATAGTGTTGTTGCATGATGTCGTACATCCAGGTTTTGGCACCAATCAATGCATAATATTCTCCTGAACGGTCTTGCCCGCACGATGAAAAAAACAAGACAGGCAACACTATGCATACAAATCCAACATAAACAATGTATTTTCTCATATCCGATAGAGACTTATTTCATTTCGAATGAATTCTGACCAATCATATTGCCATCAGCAAATACATAGACATTGTATGTACCTGAAGGCAAAAACTCTTCTACATCCCAATAAACCGTTACACTCTGTTCCTCACCGGTATATTCAATATACTTCTTGATAGAATAAGTAATTTCTCGGTCTTCATAAGCGAAAGTCGTATTGCCTTTCGACAAAATAGAATTGTCCGGCTTGGCAATACGGACATAAACCGTCTTATTACCTGTTTCAGCCGTAATGTTTTTAGCAATTGTAAAAGAGACAGCAATTTTCTTTACATCCTTTACCCTACGTGCCTTCCGTCCCCGTTTATTCATGGGAAGTGCCGAAATATTTGTAGCATCCAACTGGGCAGCAAGCGAAACCTTTTCATTCAGGTTTTTCTTTTCTTCAGAAAGTGTATTGATTTGAGCCGTAGCCGCTGTATATTTGCTCTTCACTTCCTTATTTTCTTCCATCAGAGCCGCATTCAGCCGGTTCAGTGAATCGATTTGTATCACATACGTCCGAAGCACAGCGCGAACGGTCTTCAATTCTTTTTTCAACCGGATTATTTCGGCTGCATTCGTTGTTTTTACCTGACGAAGTTCTTCCAACAACCGTTGGGTTTTCAACTTCTCGCTTTCCAATTTCTCACGCAAAGAGTCGTTGTTGATTTGCACCTGAAGTTCGTCGTATTGTGCGGCAAATGTGCTGTATTCATTTTCCATTTCCTCCTTCTCTACTGCAAATACTTCTGCCATTTCCTTGTTTTTCCGGAATTCATTGATTGCAAGAAAGGAGACTCCAGCAATGACCACAACCAATACAATAAGAATAATGGTAAATTTCTTGTTCTTTTCCATGGAATTTTGAATTTGGAGGCAAAAATACAACATTTTGCTTAGATGTGTAGATTCCTATCCCTAAAAAATCTAATCAAGGTAACGATTGGTGAATAAAAGGTACATTTCCATCACCTTCTTGCCAATGCAAAAGCGGATAGTCTGGATAAATAGCTTGATTTTCATCTATCCAACCGTTTAGAGCATCAAGAAGGTGTTTCCCGTTATTCGTTGTAATATAGCTGTCATCAAATGTATGAATATCATCCTTATTCAATACATTCTTATATCCATCATAAACAGGATATAGAGTTATATTCCCGCTATAATAACAAATTCCAATACTTACTATTCCATTCACATTATAAAGAATTGGTCCGAATTCATCTGTAGGATAATCCCCAAAAGTAACATAACAATTTGCCAATATAGAACTTTCGCCTAAGTTATAACATAACCCTCCCGCTTTATCAACTTCTAAACATTGACATCTGGTTACATAACTATTTAAAATCACGCCTCCATTTTCATAACACAACCCTCCAATCCGTAATTCAGACCCTTTAAACTGAATGTCATCTACTGAACAATTAAAAATAACGCCTAAATTATTACTTACCAATCCTGCGGCATAACTATATTTTTCATCTGCTACCACACACGACTTTACATGACATCCTATAATCGTTCCATTATTCAAACCGGCTAACAGTCCTATATGCTGTTTCGTATATGGGAAAGTATTCACATGCGAGCAATTTTCAAGAACCAGATTCTTTACTACCCCTTCCTTTTCAATATAACCAAACAATCCTTGAAATGATGCGTTTTCCGCCGTAATAATTTGCAAATCAAAAAGCGTATGCCCTAACCCATCAAAGCAAGCTGTAAAAGCATAATCATCTCTATCGCCAGAAGCATACTTTTTAAACCCTATCGGTTGTACCCGTTTACTTTCTTCCTCCGTAAACCGAATATCATTCCGAAGGTAATAAGTCATTACCCCGTCTACATTCTTCCCGAACTCTTCCAATGTCCGACCTTCGTATTCCATTTGATTAATAAGATGTGAAAATGCAATGAAATCCTCTGCTGTATAAATACCGACTTCTTCCTCTTTGGCTATAAGATGATAAGTATATTCATGACCTGATTCATACATTTGAGGCGTTGTTGCTTCAAGAGACAAAACTCCTTGCGGTGTAGTTATGTCAATATCAACCGTTACATCCGGGACAGAAGGCACCAAAAAAGAATAAATCCGGTCTGAACGATGAGCTATCTGAAAAGAAGAAGCTGCATTCCCGGTCAAAGCGATTGTCCCTGTATAAGGCTCGATCGCTTTTACTTGAACAGAAGGAGTAAACGTGATGCTTTGTATTTGCCCGTTAACCGTCTCATCGGCTTCAAACACAAGTTTCGAAAACAAATGCTTAAATTCCAATTCAACCGGCAATCCATACGCCACTTCTTTTCGGGCACAGACCAAATCTTTCAGAAATCCGTCCCCGTCATAAAAGTTCCAATCTTCCAATGCAAAACAGGGATAGTAAGCCGCAAGAACCGCCTCTTCCCCCGAAGCGTTCCAAATTAAATCTCCTCCGTGTTCCCACTCCTTATTTATATAAGTAAGGAGAATGTTATCCGCTTCGATGCCTCCTTTACTGAAAAAAGAAATCCGGTCTCCTTCCTCAAATCGGGTAATATCTTGTGCCGCTCTTCCCAAACTTCGTATTTGACCGCCTAAAACAATCACCGAAGAAGACAAAACGTCCTCCCGTTCTTCATCGGTACATCCAGCCAATAAACAAGCCAACACATATAATATCAGAAGTCTTTTCATAGCAATACATCAACATTATATTCTTACAACGCAATATAACGGTTTTGTCTATATTGCCAATATGCAAAAAAAGCGCTGCTTACCTTCACAGGTGAGCAGCGCAACTACAATACAAAATACAAATACAACTAAACGAGATATGTTATTAACTTCTTTTCTTCTTTTATACGATGCCTTGCGCCATCATGGCATGAGCCACTTTCATGAATCCGGCGATGTTCGCACCTTTCACATAATTGATGTATCCATCAGGTTCGGTTCCGTATTTCACGCATTGCTCATGGATGTTATGCATAATTTGATGCAACTTGTCATCCACTTCCTGAGCAGTCCAACTGATATGCATCGCATTCTGGCTCATCTCCAGTCCCGATGTAGCCACACCACCTGCATTTACGGCTTTTCCGGGTGCATACATCACCTTCTTAGCGATAAACGCATCGATTGCTTCGGGCGTACATCCCATGTTGGAAATTTCTCCGACGCAAAGTACGTCATTTTTTATCAAATTACAAGCATCTTCGCCATTTAATTCATTCTGAGTTGCACAAGGAAGTGCAATATCCACCTTTACTTCCCACGGACGGCGTCCTGGATAGAAGGTTGCATTCGGATATTTCTCAGCATACGGAGCCACTATATCATTGCCCGAAGCCCGAAGTTCAAGCATATAGTCTATCTTTTCGCCACATACTCCGTCCGGGTCGTACACATATCCGTCCGGTCCAGACAGGGTAACGACTTTTGCCCCCAATTGATTGGCTTTGGTCACGGCACCCCATGCCACATTTCCGAATCCGGAAACAGCAATGGTCTTGCCCTTAATATCAATGCCTTTCTTGTCGAGCATGTGTTTCACAAAGTACAGCCCGCCAAACCCTGTAGCTTCGGGACGAATCAACGAGCCACCGTATTCCAGTCCCTTGCCCGTAAATGTTCCGGTAAACTCGTGGGTCAGCTTTTTATACATGCCAAACATATAGCCCACTTCACGTCCGCCTACACCGATATCACCGGCAGGAACATCCATATCGGGACCTAAATGATGATACAATTCCAACATAAAGGCTTGGCAGAAACGCATGATTTCAGCCTCGCTTTTGCCGCGCGGAGAGAAATCGGAACCGCCTTTCGCCCCACCCATCGGCAATGTAGTCAAAGCGTTCTTGAAAGTCTGTTCGAATCCCAAGAACTTCAAAATAGACAGATTGACCGAAGCATGGAACCGGATACCGCCTTTATACGGACCGATAGCGTTATTAAATTGTACCCGATAGCCCAAATTGACTTGTACTTTACCTTTATCGTCCACCCAAGGCACACGGAACGTAATGATACGGTCTGGTTCCACCAAACGCTCAATCAGTGAAACCTTTTCAAATTCAGGATGTTGATTGTAGATATCTTCAATAGAAAGCAGCACTTCCTTTACTGCTTGCAAATACTCAAGTTCACCCGGATGCTTAGCTTCCAGCGATGACATAATCTGATTGATATTCATAACAAACTTAATTTAAGGTCTGACAAAATGAAATGTTTCACTATGCAAAGATAGGCTTTTCAGAGAAATCACCAAATATTTCAGATGAAAAATCACAGAAATCCGTGATAAAAAGTTAAACGCACAATTCTCCTTTTCATACGTAAAGTGAAGTTTCCGGCAAATAAAGTTGCATAAATCAAGAGAAATACCGAAATTTGTTTAATAAATAAAAGCGTAAATCCGAATACTATGCTCAATAAGTTAAAATTAAACCAACTCTATTTCAAGGATACACAATTCGTCAATCTGATGACGAAACGTATCTTCAACGTACTGCTTGTAGCAAACCCATACGATGCTTTCATGTTGGAAGACGACGGGCGTATTGATGAGAAAATATTCATCGAGTACATGAATCTCAGCCTTCGTTACCCGCCCCGCTTTACGCAGGTATCTACCGAAGAAGACGCATGGAAGCAACTGGAAAACACCCGTTTCGAACTGGTTATCTGTATGCCCGGCACGGATAATAGCGATACATTCGACATCGCACGCCAAATCAAAGAGAAATATCCCCACATCCCTTTGGTGGTGCTTACTCCTTTCTCGCACGGCATACGGGAACGTATGGAACACGAAGACTTGAGTATTTTCGAATATGTGTTCTGCTGGTTAGGAAATACAGACTTGTTGGTGTCTATCATCAAGCTGATAGAAGACAAAATGAACCTGGAGCACGACATCAAGGAAGTGGGCGTGCAAATGATTCTTTTGGTGGAAGATTCCATCCGGTTCTATTCTTCTGTATTGCCCAACCTGTATAAATTCGTATTGCGCCAAAGCCAGGAATTTGCCACCGAGGCATTGAACGAACACCAACGCACCTTACGTATGCGTGGACGTCCCAAAATCGTATTGGCACGCACCTACGAAGAAGCCCTCGACCTATACAATAAATATAAAAACAATATCCTGGGGATTGTATCCGACGCCCGTTTCCCCCGCGAAGGGAAAATCGACCCTCAGGCTGGTATACGCTTCCTTACCGTCGTGCGGAGCGAAAGCCCCTTTATACCTTTAATATTACAATCCGCCGAAATAGCCAACCGGGAATTTGCCCAACACGTACACGCCCAGTTCATCGACAAGAACTCGAAAAAGATGAGCATCGAGTTACGCCAGGCGGTTTCCGAACATTTCGGATTCGGCGATTTCGTATTCCGTAATCCTAAAACCAAGGAAGAAGTGGCTCGTGTGCATAACCTGAAAGACTTGCAGAATGCCATTTTTACGATTCCAGCCGATTCGCTTCTCTATCACATCAGCCGGAACCACATGTCCCGTTGGCTCTATTCGCGGGCTATCTTCCCGGTGGCAGAGTTCTTGAAACAGATTACATGGGATTCCTTGCAAGACCTCGACGCACACCGCCAAATCATCTTCGAAGCTATCGTAAAATACCGCAAAATGAAAAACCAAGGTGTCGTAGCCGTTTTCCAACGAGACCGGTTCGACCGTTATTCGCATTTTGCCCGCATCGGAGACGGTTCGTTAGGAGGCAAAGGCAGAGGACTGGCTTTCATCGACAACATGATTAAGCGTCACCCCGAATTTGAAGAGTTCGAGAATGCCATTATCGAAATTCCGAAGACCGTTGTGCTCTGTACCGATATCTTCGATGAGTTTATGGATACCAACCAGCTATATCAAATCGCATTGAGTGATGCCGATGACGATACCATTTTGCGTGCCTTCCTTCGCGCCAAACTTCCCGATAGCCTGGTAGAAGACTTCTTCGCTTTCTTCGATGTGGTAAAGGCTCCGATTGCCATCCGTTCGTCCAGCTTGTTGGAAGACTCACATTACCAACCCTTTGCCGGTATTTACTCTACGTATATGATTCCGTATATGGAAGACAAATACGAGCGTCTCCGGATGCTGAGCGATGCGATAAAAGGCGTTTATGCTTCGGTCTTCTATAAAGACAGCAAGGCGTATATGCAGGCAACCAGCAACGTGATTGACGAAGAAAAGATGGCGGTTATCCTTCAAGAAGTTGTAGGAACCCAGTATGGAGACCGGTATTATCCTTCTATTTCGGGTGTAGCCCGTTCGGTCAATTATTATCCGATAAACGATGAACTTGCCGAAGAAGGAACGGTCAGCCTAGCATTGGGTTTGGGCAAATATATTGTAGACGGGGGACTCACTTTGCGCGTTTGCCCCTATCATCCCGACAAGGTATTGCAAACCAGCGAAATGGAAATGGCATTGCGCGAAACGCAGACCCGCTTCTACGCCCTCGACCTGAAAAACTTAGGACATAATTTCTCTTTAGACGATGGTTTCAACCTGTTGAAACTTTCGGTAAAAGATGCCGAAGCAGACGGCTCGCTGAACTATATCGCCTCCACTTACGACCCTTACGATATGGTAATCCGCGACGGCATCTATCCGGGCGGACGAAAAGTCATTACCTTTGCCAATATCCTTCAGCACGATGTATTCCCCTTGGCACGTATTCTCCAATTGGTGCAAAAATACGGGCAAGGCGAAATGCGCCGTCCGGTGGAAATCGAATTTGCGGTCAACCTGGACGCAAAAGAAAAACGAGGCGTTTTCTACCTCTTGCAAATCCGCCCCATGGTAGATATGAAAGCCGACTTGGAAGAAGACCTTGAAACAATCCCCGAAGAACATTTGCTACTGAAGAGTGAAAACTCATTGGGTCAAGGCATTATGAATGATATCCAAGACGTGATTTACGTAAAAACCGAAGGCTATTCCGCATCGAATAACCAATTGATTGCCTACGACATCGAAAAACTGAACAAGCGTTTCCTTGATGAAGGAAAGCATTATGTCTTGGTGGGTCCGGGAAGATGGGGAAGCAGCGATACGTGGTTAGGAATTCCGGTGAAATGGCCCAACATATCGGCAGCCCGTGTGATTGTAGAAGCCGGCTTGACCAACTATCGGGTAGACCCCAGCCAAGGCACCCATTTCTTCCAAAACCTGACATCATTCGGAGTGGGCTATTTTACTATCAATACTTATTGCGGAGACGGCATTTTCAACGAAGAGCTGTTAAATTCAATGCCTGCCGTAGAAGAGACCAAATTCATCCGCTGGGTACATTTCGACCAACCGCTTACGGTAAAAATGAACGGGAAAAAGAAACTCGGCGTAGTGGAATTGCCTCTATCGGATGCCGAGAAAACAGAACCTCAATAAACCCCTTCAGGCTTAATCAAAAAACGCATCTAGCTTCGTCGGCTGATGAACCTAGGTGCGTTGCCTGATGAAGCCGTATGTATCGGCATACGAAGCCTGCTTCATTAAAACGATAAAAAAACAGGCTGAATATGTACACATTCAGCCCGATTTGCGTTGATATAAACATATTTTACACCTAAACTTTTTATTTATTATGAAAGTAAATTATGTATTATGCATCGCTTTATCGATGGCTATGGCTTCATGCCAACAAGAACAAATGCCCGAACAGGGTACAGTGGAAAACACCGGAATCCGGATTCAAGCCAGCATTTCGGATAATCAGACAAGCCGTACTGCAACACAAGCAACGGGAGAAACCACCTTCGAGACAAATGACCAAATCGGTTTCTTCATGCCGGAAGCATCCAGTCCGACTCTATTCACTTACAACACCTCCCAATGGGAATCTGAAACAAGATTAGACTGGCCCGACCTGACAAACGATTTCACTTTTTGTGCCTTCTATCCTTATAAAGAAAGCGCAACACGCGAAAACATTCCAATGCCCGACTTAACTACCCAAACGGGAGAACTTACCGACATCGGCAATTACGATTTCCTTGCAGCAACAAAAACATGCAAATTCTCTACCACAGGCGGAATCGTAAGCTTTACCGATGCAGACGCGTTCAAGCACGTATATAGCCTGCTTTTGATTACATTGACCGATAGCGAAGACGCAACAACACTTCTCCAATCAGCAAGTATCAGCGGAGCAGGATGTTTCACGAATTACGCATACCGGTTTACGGAAGAAGGAACAGGAGAAACATTCAAACCGGAAGGAAACGAAGAGAAAAACGAATGGACCGCAACGTATGAAACGGGGAAAGAAATAGCAGACGGTACCGGCATCCAACTTGCTGTTTTATTAAATCCATCTGATACAGAAATCCCCTTGGCTTTCAACATCGGCTATACACGCGAGGGGGTAAATTTCACCGCTGGCACCAATTCCATAAGCCATGCATTTACAGAAGGTTACAGTTACAAATACCAAATCCGCATAAGCGACGGAGAACTGATTGTAGAAGGCTATGAAATATCCCAATGGGCAGAAGGAGAAGTAGAAAATGGGAATATAACCGTAGAAGGTACTTTACAAGAATAAACACATATAAAACAGACAAGAGGTGTATCAAAATAAAATTTAGCTCTCATTTTGTCATCCTGTTTCTATGACATTACTTTTTGATAGGCAATTCTCATTTTGAGACAGCCTCTTGTCTGTTTATGCTCAACAATAAGTAACGGAGTTATTCGTTTTCTCCAGCTATTTTCATGGATACCGAATAAGAACCGTTACCATCCACATGAATGATTAGCTTTCTCCAATACAAATTGATAACCTCTTCTATCATATCCTGATCTGCACCAACTATCAGATTAGAGCCATTCGTACCCCAAAAATAAGGCTCCCCTGTCTTATCTACTAAATCAAGCAATTCTTCCTTTGTTTCATCAAGCGTATAAGAAATATCGCCTGTCTCATCCTTTTGAGAAATTATACTGCCATTCTCTTCATCCACAAAGTGATAAGCTATCGAATAGTCACCATAAAACAAATCCACGCTTGTCTTTTCATATTCCGGCATGTCCGTTTTAGGGACGTACGAAACGATTATCTCGTCATCGACTGGGAACTCTTCCCAATGAAGCTTTCTGGTCCATGTCATGATATTGGCACTCGATGAAGAGCCATCCCCAAAAGTCACGCCAAAACGGGCGTCATTATTTATCTGCATCCAGTCCGTATCGGTTATCTAAACCGTCACCTCTTTCCCGTCGTCTCCCATATAAGTTACTTGAGGTATCACATATTTCAACAAGTCTTCAGAGCAATTCAGCGTATAGGTGATGTCCACATAATGAGCCGGCTCAGGTTCCGGAGTAGGTTCCTCCGGAGCCGGTTCAGGCACTTCCGTAATCACTTCGTCTTTTTCACAAGAAAACAAACCTATGCAAATCAATAAGGCGCATAGCATAGTCATAAAACAACTCTTCTTCATATCCATACGATTTAAATCGATTCGAAATCCGTATGCAAGTTTACGAATTTATTCCCAATCGCCTATGCCAAGCAAACAGCGAACCATTAATAATTAGTTTCAATTAACACACGGCTTTAAATAACCCACGCAAGAAGGGTAAACGGATAGCATTATAATGTCTTCGAGAATAGGTAACAACGTCCCAAAAGCCTAGTACCTTTTATATTCCGCCAGCCGGAATGTATGTTCCAGCGGGCGGAATATAAAATGAAACTATCTGCTCAGAGAAAAGCAGGCAATCGGAAAGGCAAACAAAACAAGCCAAAAACAGATTGCCCTTTCTTCTTTAAGAACTAACAAAAAACAAGAAACTTCTTTGAGGAAGTTAATTAATTCGTTTCCTTTGCGGAAAGAAAAACCTCAAATAACCTATTTTATCCCCATATCACATGACAGACGAAAAATTGAAAGCAATGGGATGTACTACATTGGAAGAACTTCTCGACAGGGAATATGGACCTAAAGGTACACCCGAACGAGACCGGTTCGAACGTAATGCCGAAGCGTTTATCCGAGCCGAATGTATGAAAGAAAAATATAGGAAAATTAAAGCACGACTAAAAAATAAGAAGAGTGCCTCAAAATGAAAACCGATATTCATTCGAAAGCACTCTTCTTTGTTCATTATTCACTATTCACTGTACATCATTTCTCCGGCGTATTGGCAAGCGTAGCGGTCAGGAAATCGTAGAACTTGGCTACGGACGCTATTTCGCATTTCTCATCGGGAGTATGCGGACCTACCAAAGTCGGACCGAACGAAATCATGTCTAAGCCCGGAATTACCGCTCCGATAATGCCGCACTCCAGTCCGGCATGAATCACTTTCACTTCGGGAGCTTCGCCGAACTGTGCCTGATAGGCTTCCTTCATGGCATGAAGAATGGGCGAATTGACATTCGGTTCCCAACCTGAATAGCCTCCCGAACGCTCTACGTGCATCCCTGCCATCGAGAAGCAGCTTTCGAGCGCCGTATTGCGATAGTCTTTCATTGATTCACGGGCACTGCGGGTCAATATCTTAACCGACGCTTTTCCTCCCTTAATGTCTACGATAGCCAAATTCGAAGAAGTCTCTACCGTATCGGGGATAGTCGGGATGTAACGCTCTACCCCGTTGGGACACGCATAGATAGCGTCTACCAAGTTGTCGCGGATTTCTTCGGGCACCATATACTTAGGCAAGTCCACCCGTTCTGCCTGGAAACTCAAACCCTCTTCGATGGTTTCATATTCTTCGCGCCATACCTGTTCACACTCGCCTACGTATGCCAACACATCTTCTACTTCCTCTTCGGGAACCGTAATAATCGCTTCACATTCACGCGGGATGGCATTGCGCATGTTTCCGCCTTCCCATGACACGAGGCAAGCCTCATCGTATGCAATCACCTGATTCAAGAAACGAGCCATGAGCTTGTTGGCATTGGCGTGACCCCAACCTATCTGAATACCCGAATGTCCGCCACGCAAGCCTTTCAGCGTTACCTTCAAAGCCACATCCGTAGGGTCGGTCTCTTCTTCCTTGTATTCCAATGTAGCGGTCAGGTCTTCGCCTCCGGCACATCCGATATACAATTCTCCTTCTTCTTCCGAATCCAGATTGAGCAAGATATCCCCGTCAATTGTTCCGGGTTTCAAGCCGAAAGCACCATACATGCCCGTCTCTTCATCTGCCGTAATCAGAGCCACCAACGGACCGTGTTTCAAGGTTTTATCTTCCATGACCGCCATGATAGCCGCCACGCCCATACCGTCATCGGCACCTAACGTCGTGCCTTGGGCACGCACCCATTCCCCGTCTATTACCGGACGAATCGGGTCGGTCTCGAAATCATGTTCTGTTTCCTTGTTCTTCTGAGGCACCATATCCATGTGCGCCTGCAAGATAACAGTCTTGCGGTTTTCCATTCCCGGAGCAGCCGGTTTGCGGTAGATGATGTTTCCAGCCTCATCTTGGAAAGCCTCTACACCCACACTCTTGCCAAACTCCAACAAGAATGCCTGAACTTTTTCCAGATGTCCTGAAGGACGAGGAACTTGTGTCAACGAATAAAAATGCTTCCACACATTCTGTGGAGCAAGCGAAAGAATGTCACTCATACTGATTTTAATTTTTATGTTTGTTTGTAAGCGGCAAAGCCACCAATCCATATATACCCAACAAAATTAATAAAAAGGTTTGAATCCCGTGCACCAAAAGCGCAAATATTCCGGCATCTTCCTTGCTTACGCCATACATCATCATCATCGTAATGACCGCAAAATGCCACGGCCCGGCTCCGTTGGGCGTAGGTACAATCACGGCAATGCTTCCCACAACGAAAAGCACTAACCCTGCCATCCAACCCAAATGAGCGGAAAAATCAAAGCTATAAAAAGTAAGGTAGAAATGCAAGAAATAACAAGCCCAAATGGCTATCGTGTAAAGAATATACAACCACGGACGATGCACCTTACGGATGGACATACATCCTACCCACATGTTTTGTATCACCCCCTTGACTCGTGCAAAAATAGTCAGATTCCGAATCATCCATATCAGAAACACCAATGCCGCCGCGATGCAAACCAGCGTAATGTAGAAATTGGTCGAAGTAAACAAATGAAGGAAAAAAGCCCCGTCGGTGCCCGTTATCCGAAAGAAACGGGCAAAAATACCGGACTGCAATATCAAAGTCACCCCCGTAATCAACAAAACACAGACCGAATCAATCAAGCGTTCAGACACTACCGTACCCAAGGATTTAGAGAAAGATACATTATCGAATCTCGCCAAAATGCCGCATCGCGAAACTTCACCAATACGTGGAACCACTAGATTAGCCGCGTAGGACACAAAAATAGCATACACACTATTCGAAGGCTTGGGAAATTCACCTAAGGGGTACAAAGCCAGATTCCATCTCCAGCCCCGAAAAAGATGAGCCAACACGCCGAATACCAACGAAAACAACATCCAACCGTAATCCATTTCCCTTGCCAAAACCTGACGCACCTGTCCGAAATCGAATCCGTGGTACGTCCAAACTAAGATAGCCGCCCCCAAAATCAGAGGCAAGACAATCTGAAAGACCTTATTTATCCACTTTTTTATATCAGTTCGTTCCAAAATCTACGTAGTATTAAAGATTAATGCTTAACTTTGCAATGTGCAAAGATAATATCTTGCCGGAATAAAAAAGGTTATTTACAAAGAAAATACATACAGGAATGAAATTAGTTAAGCCCAAAAAGTTCTTAGGACAACATTTTTTGAAAGATTTACAGGTTGCACAAGACATAGCCGACACGGTAGATGCTTGTCCGGACTTGCCGATATTGGAAGTAGGTCCAGGCATGGGAGTACTGACTCAATTCCTCATTCCCAAAGGAAGGCAACTGAAAGTAGTGGAGCTAGATTTCGAATCGGTCGCTTACCTTCGGGAAAACTTTGCACAATTAGGAGACAATATCATTGAAAAGGATTTCCTGAGAATGGATTTAGCCGAACTGTTCGACGGAAAACCGTTCGTACTGACCGGGAACTATCCTTATAATATCTCCAGCCAGATATTTTTCAAGATGCTGGACTACAAAGACCTTATCCCTTGCTGCACGGGCATGATACAAAAAGAAGTGGCAGAACGCATTGCCGCAGCTCCGGGCAACAAAACGTATGGCATTCTGAGCATTCTTATCCAAGCTTGGTATAAAGTGGAATACCTGTTTACGGTGCACGAACATGTTTTCAACCCTCCTCCCAAAGTGAAAAGCGCGGTGATACGCATGACGCGCAACGAGACTACCGACTTGGGTTGCAACGAAAAGCTATTCAAACAGATAGTCAAGACGACTTTCAACCAACGGAGAAAGACATTGCGCAACTCCATCTCCACCATATTGGATAAAAGCCATCCGCTCAGTGCCGACGCGATATTCAACAAACGCCCCGAACAACTCTCGGTAGAAGACTTTATCGACCTGACCAACCGGGTGGAACAAGCCCTTGCCGAAGCCCGTGCCAACACAAACCAATAACGTTCATCTGCTTTATATATAATAAGGTATGGAAAACGAAGAAATAAAGAAAGTATCCGAACTGATTGAAAACAAGGAATCGGATAAACTGAAAGAGATTCTGAACGACCTGCACCCAGCCGATATTGCCGAATTGTGCAACGAACTGGATGCAGAAGAAGCCCGTTCCATATATCTGCTATTAGACAACGAGAAAGCAGCCGATGTATTGATTGAAATGGACGAGGACGCCCGGAAGCGTTTCCTCGACCTTTTGCCTTCGGAAACCATCGCCAAACGGTTTGTGGACTACATGGATTCGGATGATGCCGTAGACATTATCCGCGACATGGACGAAGACAAGCAAGAGGAAGTCCTCTCGCATATAGAAGACATTGAGCAGGCAGGCGATATCGTAGACCTGTTGAAATATGATGAAGATACCGCCGGCGGTTTGATGGGTACCGAAATGGTTATCGTCAACGAAAACCTGAGTATGCCCGAATGTTTACGTGAAATGCGCATCCAGGCGGAAGATATGGACGAAATCTACTATGTATATGTAGTAGATGACGACGAACGGCTTCGTGGCGTCTTCCCGTTGAAGAAAATGATTACCAGCCCCTCGGTATCGAAAGTGAAGCACGTAATGAAGAAAGACCCGATATCGGTACACGTAGATACCCCGCTGGACGAAGTGGTGCAAGTCATTGAAAAATACGACTTGGTAGCACTTCCCGTGGTGGACAGCATCGGAAGGTTAGTGGGACGGATTACGGTCGACGATGTCATGGATGAGGTACGCGAACAGGCAGAACGCGACTACCAATTGGCTTCCGGTTTGTCGCAAGACGTAGAATCGCACGATAACATCTTCCGCCAAACCACCGCACGCCTTCCTTGGCTTCTGATTGGTATGTTAGGAGGTATCGGCAACTCCATGATTTTGGGCAATTTCGACACCACCTTTGCCGCTCATCCCGAAATGGCTCTCTATATTCCCCTTATCGGCGGAACAGGAGGAAATGTCGGAACACAATCGTCCGCATTGGTCGTACAAGGATTAGCCAACAGCTCGCTCGATGCCGGAAACACATTCAAGCAAGTATTGAAAGAATCGGTCGTAGCCCTTATCAATGCGACCATTATCTCCATGCTGGTTTATATCTACAACTTTATCCGGTTCGGTGCCAGTGCCACGGTCAGTTATTCTGTATCCATCAGCCTATTTGCCGTGGTGATGTTCGCATCCATCTTCGGCACCCTTGTCCCCATGACGCTTGAGAAGTTGAAAATAGACCCAGCCATCGCTACAGGACCGTTTATTTCAATTACCAATGACATTATCGGTATGCTGATGTATATGGGAATTACCGTCCTATTAGCATGATAAAAGAAAAAAATGAAGGGCAACTCAAAAAAAATATCCAAAAAAATATGAAAAACCGATTTTATTCTTTTAATTTGTAATTATGGAATAAATAAACAAGATATTCTTTAAAATCTACATACGATGGAAGTAAACGAAACAAA
>ULTX01019082.1_pt1 | contig 44520 bp, 33 predicted proteins | sample 1958041 | NCBI WGS metagenome assembly ULTX01 (sample SAMEA4835747, study PRJEB28245) | human gut metagenome | biome: gut microbiome; material: fecal sample | place: Denmark | collected 2008
ATGGAACTCGAATTACAACCCATCGAACTGGAAGGCGTATCAAAGGAACGCCCAGTTGTCATTGCAGGACCTTGCAGTGCTGAGACCGAAGAACAAGTGATGTCAACCGCTACCCAACTTGCCAACAAAGGAATCAAAATCTTCCGTGCAGGCATTTGGAAACCACGCACCAAACCCGGAGGCTTCGAAGGTATCGGTGTAGAAGGATTAGCATGGATGAAAAATGTGAAGAAAGAAACCGGCATGTATGTAGCGACCGAAGTGGCTACGGCTAAACACGTGTACGAATGCCTGAAAGCCGGAATCGATATCCTTTGGATAGGCGCACGCACTTCTGCCAACCCCTTTGCCGTACAGGAAATTGCTGATGCACTGAAAGGTGTGGATGTCCCCGTATTGGTCAAGAATCCGGTTAATCCTGACTTGGAATTGTGGATAGGAGCCTTGGAACGCATCAATGCAGCCGGATTGAAACGGTTGGCTGCTATTCATCGTGGATTTTCTTCTTACGACAAGAAAATCTACCGCAACCTGCCCCAATGGCACATCCCTATCGAATTGCGCCGCCGTATCCCGAACCTGCCTATCCTTTGCGATCCAAGCCATATCGGAGGCAAACGCGAACTCATTGCCCCGCTTTGCCAACAGGCAATGGACTTAGGTTTCGACGGATTAATCGTAGAATCGCATTGCAATCCGGATAGTGCTTGGAGTGACGCTTCGCAACAAGTAACCCCGGATGTGCTCGACTACATTTTGAACCTGTTGGTCATCCGCAAAGAGCACCAGACTACCGAAAGCCTGCACGAATTGCGCCAACAAATAGACGAATGCGACAATAACCTGATGGAAATCCTCGCCAAACGTATGCGCGTATGCCGCGAAATCGGTACGTTCAAGAAAGAGCACAACATGACTGTCCTCCAAACTGGACGTTACAACGAAATCCTCGACAAGCGCGGAGCACAAGGAAGTCTCTGTGGCATGGATCCCGAATTTGTAAAAACCGTATTCGAAGCCATACACGAAGAAAGCGTACGCCAGCAATTGGAAATCATTAATAAATGATGTATTTAGTGAATAATGAATAGCGAATAATGAACAACAAAGATGTCGTTAGCCACTATTAATTATTCACTTTTAATTATTAACTGAAAAAAGATGAAGATTCTGATATTAGGAGCCGGCAAAATGGGCTCCTTCTTTACTGATGTATTGAGTTTTGAACACGAAGTGGCTGTATTTGAAACAGACCCTAAGCGGTTGCGTTTCATGTATAATTGCTACCGGTTTACAAAAGAAGAGGAAATTGAAGCGTTCCGTCCCGAATTGGTCATCAATGCCGTGACGGTGAAATACACGCTTCAGGCGTTCAACCAAGTCATGCCGTTCTTGCCTAAGGATTGCATCATCAGCGATATCGCTTCGGTAAAGACCGACTTATTGGCGTTTTACGAACAATGCGGATTCCGCTATGTATCCACTCACCCCATGTTCGGACCGACTTTCGCCAACTTAGACCAACTGAGTTCGGAGAATGCCATCATCATCAAGGAAGGCGACCATTTGGGAAAGATATTCTTCAAAGACCTGTACCAACGTTTGGGCTTGAACATCTTCGAATATACTTTCGATGAACACGATGAGACCATGGCTTACTCGCTTTCCATTCCGTTTGTATCTACTTTCGCCTTTGCGGCAGTGATGAAGCATCAGGACGCACCGGGCACGACCTTCAAGCGCCACATGGCAATAGCCAAAGGTGTATTGAGCGAAGACGATTATCTTTTACAGGAAATTCTGTTCAACCCGCGCACACCTGCCCATGTGGAAGGCATCCGCACCGAACTGAACGAGCTATTGGATATCATCAACCAAAAAGACGCTACTCGGATGCGTGCCTATCTGGAGAAGATTCGAGGACATATAAAGTGAATGTGCTAATGAACAAGAGGTTGTCTCAAAATGGTAATTGAGTATCAAAAAGTAATGTCATTTGGAGCGAAGTGAAGAATCTCGTGTGCATCAGCTTGTGTTTTCGAGATCCTTCACTACGTTCAGGATGACAAAATGAAAGCTAATTTCTATTTTGAAACAGCCTCTTTCCCGAGTTAGTATTTATTAGAAAATATAGCCAACACCGATAGTGAAGGTCATATTCTTGGGCTTATCGCCATTATATCCACTCGGGAAATCAAACGGAGAAATAAAGCCATTTTCTCCCGTGAAATTAACAATATAACGTTCTGATAATTCTACGCCAATTCCCCATTGGATACCTAAATCGAAACGTTTCATATTCATTCCATCAGAACTGAATAACTTAATATCCGAATTGCCCTCCTTATATTTACCACCAAGTCCTACTGCAAAATAAGGACCTGCATTCACAACAAACTTAATATCGTCTGTAATATTTGCTTTCCAAGCAGCCATTACCGGAATTTGCATATAAATTGGACGAGCCTTTTCTTCGTCAAGTTTATAACCTTTTGACTCGAACATCAATCCCGATTTCAGAGACCAAACATCAGTAAAGGCATAATCCATGCCTAACCCTACCTTAAAGCCTGGCAACATTTTCGCATCATCAGCTTTTGTCATGTTACTAAAGTTCATACCAAGCTGAACATCCCAACGTACTTGTGAGTACCCTGCAAGGGCTATCAGCCCAAACAACATTGTTAATACTAACTTTTTCATAGTCCGTTTATTTAAAATTACAGCCAGCCCCTTTCTGACCCAATCAAATTTACACTCACATTTGCCGGAAATGAAGGGACGCCTTTTTAAAAGAGCCATTTCCAACATGTTCTGTTAATACAAAGTTAGAAAATCAATCTTCATCTGCAAATTTATATCCTAAGAAAAAGTAGTATAAAAGTTCTTTTTAATAATCTTATAGTCCAAAAAACATAAGTATTTATCGCTTTCGGAACTATAATCTTATCTTCTTTTTTACCGCTTTCGATTCATTTTGCAAACGGTCGAGGGCAGTCACTACATAGCGATACTTCGTTTTTCCATTCTCGTATGGAAGTTTATAAAAACAATTACGTGTAATGGCAACAATGCGAGAAGGGTCTTTCAGATTTACTTTTTCCCTATTCCCAAACCGATAAACCACGTATTGCACCGCTTCGTCCATTATATCCTTGGCTTTTGGAGCGGTCCAAAACAGGATGTATCCATCTTCGGTCCATACAGGTTTCACCTTACGCACTTTCTTGGGAGCCTTATCATCCATAAAGGGATAATGAGGTTGAAGAGCCGGATACCGATGATAAACTTTTTCCAACATATCACAATAATTCCCCGGATTATTCACCACGGCTCCTGCATACCATTGGCAACTTCCTTGTACCGTAGGAAAAGAACGTTGTAATTGGTATTTCGCCGGCATCTGATGCTGGGCAGGATTCTTCAAATCGGCTTTAGAAACCGTGCGCATTACGTCTTGACCGATAAACAAAGGACGAGCCGATGAATGTTTTGCCCACCAACGTATCAAGGTGTCATAATCTGCCGCGGGATGACCGATTTCCCAATATACTTGCGGAATGTTATAATCCACCCAACCGTTGTTTACCCACAAAAGCACATCGGCATAGAGGTCATCGTAATTTTGAAGCCCATTGGTATCACTTCCATTCGGGTCTGATTTCTTATTCCGGTAAATACCAAAAGGTGAAACTCCAAATTTCACCCACGGTTTGCAATCACGCACCGTTTCATGAATTTCCTTTATCAATACATTTACATTATCGCGTCTCCAGTCCGCTTTATTGGTAAAGCCCCGTCCGTATGCCGCAAAGCTGATATCATCGGGAAAATCCATACCGTTTACCGGATAAGGATAGAAATAATCATCCATGTGGATGGCATCTATATCATAACGTGAAACAATGTCACGTACGATTCGGCAAATGTACTTCCGTGATTCAGGTTGTCCGGGGTCGAAATACAACTGACCTCCATAGCGCACGAAGAGGTTCGGGTATTTGCTGTAAGGATGAAGCGGAGAAAGTGCCGTTGTGCCTTTTGTTTGTGCCCGGTACGGATTAATCCATGCATGAAGTTCCATGCCCCGCTTGTGGCATTCGTCTATCATGAATTGCAAAGGATCCCACATAGGATTCGGTGCTTGTCCTTGTGTGCCGGTCAAGAACCGGCTCCATGGCTCGTATGAAGATTTATAAAGTGCGTCACATTCTGCACGTACTTGAAAGATAATCGCATTAATACCTGCTTCTTTCAACTTATCCAGTTGGCCAATAAGCATAGCCTGCATCTGCTGGGGAGGCATTCCTTGAAATTGTCCGTTTATACATTGTATCCATGCTCCGCGAAATTCCCGTTTCGGATATACGGTTTGTGCTCCTGCCATTTGCCATACAAATAAGCAAAGCAACCCAACCGCCAAAATCATTTTTGCTTTCATTTTCATTTACATTATTTTCAGTCGGGGGCAAAGATAGTGAATTTCATGATATGCCCTATCATTTTCGTCCGGACTTTATGATATGCAAAATGGCTATCTTTGCGCATTTAACATTTTGCGCAATTGATACAGATTTCCAGCCGTATCTTTCTTCACGTTTACTACTTTATATAGCTGTATGGAATTATTTTCATCTACCAAAAAATCAAAAGCCGATTAGGGTAAAGGCAAGATGTCTATATTGGCCTGTTTCAACTCATCGTATATAATTTAATTCTCCGAAATTTGTTCTTTCACTACGATGTGCTGTAATCGCCGGTAGACGTACGAGAACGCGGGAATGAGAAACAGGCAAGCGAAAAGCCAGGCGGTAGGGTCTCCGAAGCAGACCCCCATAAAGCCGAATATCGGGACTATGATAAGACTAACCAAGACTCGGGCAACCATTTCCGACACACCCGAAAACATTGCCAGCTTGGTATACCCCGCTCCTTGAATGCTATAACGGAGTACACTGAGTAATCCCAATAAAGGGAAAAAGGAGACATTGATGTGGACAAAAAGGGCGGTATCTTTAATGATTTCCGTTTCGCTTGGGGCAATAAATAAAAGGGCAATTTTGTCCGCCCATCCCCAAATGATAATATTTACCGCTACGATGTAAATCATCATCATAACGATAGCCGACTTGATGCCTTGCCAAATCCGGTCGGGCTTTCCTGCACCGTAATTCTGACCGCTATAGGTAGCCATTGCCATACCCAAACTATCAAGGGCGCATAAGAAAACCATTTTGATGCGCATAGCTGCCGTAAATGCAGCCACACATGCTGTACCTAATGCATTATTGGCACTTTGCAGCATGATGCTGCCGATAGCGGTAATCGAAAATTGAAGTCCCATCGGCACTCCGATTGATAAAAGTTGTTTTGCCAATTCGGGACGATAACGCCGGTCGGAGGCTGTAGTGCGCAATATCTCGAATTTGCGGTTCATATAGAAATAGCAAAGTACGGCAGATACTCCTTGTGAGACAACCGTAGCAATGGAAGCTCCGGCCACTCCCCAATCTAATACCAAAATGCAAAATAAGTCGAGGAAAATATTCAGCACCGTAGAAAGAAGCAAGAACCAAAATGGTGTTTTGCTATCTCCCAATGCCCGGATAATACTCGATAAAAGATTGTAGAAGAACGTACAAGGGATTCCGATAAAGGTGATAAGCAGGTAGTAATATGCTCCTTCGAAGATATTTTCGGGCGTTTGCATACTCTTTAAAATGAATGCGCAAAGCAAACTTGTAATAACCGTAATGATAACCGACATGACTCCAGAAATCTTCAGGCTGACCGAAACATAACGGCGCATCGTGACATAATCTCTTGCTCCGAATTTTTGTGCTACGGGAATAGCAAAACCACCGCAACATCCGTTACAAAAGCCTAATATCAAAAATACCACAGAGGTACTTGCGCCTACAGAAGCCAATGCGTTGATGCCTAGGAATTTACCGACAATCGCGGCATCTACTAGTGAATAGGTCTGTTGTAATAAGTTTCCCAATAAAAGGGGTAAAGTGAAATTGAATATCAACGGCAAGGAAGGCCCCGCTGTCATCTCTTTTGATTGTGCCATACTACTCCAACTAAAAATCGGTGCAAAATTAGGTGAAAGCGGACGATTGTGTATCTTTAAGATGAGAATAATCGGATTTTGATTGAAAATCTTGCGCTATATCAAGAATTGAAACTCATTATTTGAAATATGATTTTTAAAGTATACATTTGGATTTGGAGAAAGAATGATGTATCTTTGTTGAAACCTTCAAATCAAATAACTGAAACGGGAATATGAGACGTTTGCTCCTTATTATATATATGTGTGCAGTATGGGCAACAGGTTATAGCTTTGCAGAAGTACCTTTTGTGGTTTTTATGCCCATAGATGCTACGCAAGGATTGTCGGGCAATCGGGTGCGGAACATAACCCAGCTTCCCGATGGACGTATGTTAATAACCACGGTCGGGCAGTTTAACTTGTACGATGGTACGGGATTCACTTACCTGCATTATGGGCAAGAACATATTTGCAAACTTTCTACGTATGAAGGATTTCATCATGAATATATAGACGGGCACGGGCATGTCTGGATGAAAAACTGGGAAATGCTTATGGCGGTGGATATAACCCAAGAACAGGTTGTGGTTCATCCGGATAGTTTGTTAATGCAATGGGGGATAGACGAGCCTTTGAACGATTTCTTCATGGATGAAGAGAAAAACTTTTGGATAGTGACGGAAAGTGATAAATTGGTTTGCGTTGATAATGAGGATTTACAAGCAAAATGTATTTTACGTCAGGTGTTTTCTTTGTCCGGACAAAAGGATGATTCGATTTATGATTTGGCTGTATCCAAAGGCAAACTCTATCTGTTTTATAAGTCGGGTGTCTTGTTTTGTTATGATTTAGTTTCCAAAACCGAATTATATAGAAAGTGGTTGGGTAATATTCTTTCTAAAGAACGGTATGGACGAACATCCTATATCGTGACGGTTGAAGACGGTTTTTATCAACTTTGTAACGGGAGTCAAGGGGGCGTACTGCTTTATTTCGATTATACATCAAGCGAATGGACTGAAGTGTTACGTCCTTCTGGTTGGGTTAATTACATTTCGCTTGACCATAAAGGCAATATTTGGTTAAGCGGTACAAACGGCTTGTGGTTTATTTCTTCAGATTTGAATCAGAAAGAATATATTCCTGTCTTGAAATTGGTAGACGGACGTAAAATCGAAACCGAAGTGAGTACACTTTATTACGATGTCCGAGGCGGATTGTGGGTCGGTACACTGAATAGAGGTATACTTTATTATCACCCTGACCGTTTTCGTTTCCGTAACATCGGACGGACTTTATTTCCGGTTACAGGTGATGAGGATTTACAGGTTACAGGCTTTAGAGAAACCGATGAACATCAGATATTGGTGGAGACTACGGAAGGCGTATTTGAATATACTCCTGATAATGCACTTTCTCCATTGAAGAAAACAGGCTTGTCTGTATCTCGTAAAAATATTTCGATAAGCGATTCATTGCACATTTCGTCTTTGCACTCGTGTAATGATGCATTGGTTGATGCTAAAAAGAATATTTGGATAGGGCAAGAAGACGGATTGGTGTACTGGAATCCGAGAACAGGTGTTAAACGTATATTTTATACAACAGACGGTTTGGTTAATAATGTAATCCGTTCAATTATTGCGACTTCTGATTCAACGCTTTGGATTGCTACAGCTAACGGACTTTCTTATTTGACGGTTCATTCAAGGAGAGACGGAACAGACCGTTATTCATTTGCTAATTTCAATCAATTAGACGGAGTTATCGAGAATGAATTTTGTCCCCGTTCGGTCTTTCAAGCTTCTGACGGTACGATTTATTGGGGCGGCATCAATGGATTCAATAGTCTTTCTTCTTCCAAATTAGTATTGGGGCAACCTCCTTTTGTCCCGCTTTTTGTTGGTTTTAATTTGTTTGGCAAACGGGTAGAGCAGGGGATAGCATACGATGGTAGGGTGATTTTAGAACGTCCTTTGTCGCAAACGCAAGAGATTATATTGGATTATGACCAAAATTTTTTCTCATTGGAGTTTTCTGCTTTAAATTATATCAATCCTACCCAGACGTATTACCGGTATTGTTTGGAGGGATTGGATGAAAAAGAATTGCAGATGCGTTCTTCAGACGGACGTGGATATGTCACTTATACCGATGTGCCTCCCGGAACATATTGCTTTCGGGTACGTGCGACGCGCAATGGCGAGAATTGGCAAAAATGTTATGCGGAATTGCAGATTACGGTAAAACCTCCTTTTTGGCAGACTTCGTGGGCTTACTTGCTTTATGTAGTAATGGCATTAGGGGCGGTTGTAGCTTCATTAACGGGTTATTTACGTTATAAGAAGCGTTGTTTGGTGCGTGAGCAGAAAGAAAAGTTGGATGAGATGAAAGGGGTATTTCTACAAAATATCAATCAAGAGTTGCAGGCTCCTGTAGAAAAAATGTTGCCCTCTCTGGATGAGGCACTCCTTTTAGTAAATGAAGGTTGTACGAAGCGTCGGCTGCAGGGGATAAAGCAGGAGACCATAGGATTGAAAAATCTGATAGGGCAATTGGCTGAGGGCGTATTACTTCCTTTGCCTGCAGATGAGAAAACACTTGACTTGGACGCATTATTGATGGATATGCGCCGTTTGTTGGAACAGCAGGAGGAACGGAAAAAGCAATCGCAGGAGAAAGTGTCGCCTGATGAAGAAAATTCTTTATTGTCGGAATCTGATGAGGCTTTTATCCGGAAGGCATTGCATTATGTAGAGATGAACCTCACGAATCCGGCATATTCGGTAGAGGCATGGAGCCGTGACCTTTGCATGGACCGTACCGGATTATACCGGAAATTAGTCGCTATAGTAGGAAAAACGCCGACTAATTTCATCCGTTCCGTTCGTTTGAAGCAAGCTGCTCATTTATTGGAGGAGGGGTATACGGTAGCCGAGGTGGCAGATATGGTAGGCTTTAGTACATCGAGCTATCTCAGTAAATGTTTTCAGGAGGAATTTGGGGTACACCCTTCCCAATATGTAAATAGAAAAGGAAAGCACTGATAATTAATGCGGTTTTCAACATTTGTATTATTCTTTTCAACATGAATATATTAGTACATGGTGTTGAATAAGCTATTTTTGTATTACTAATTATGCATAATTGCAAAAACTTTATGTTAATTAAAAACTAATCTTAATCATGAGAAACTTAAAAAGAATGGTGTTGGCTGGTTTAGCCGCATTTTGTTTGAATGTGCCGGCATTTTCGCATTCAGTCCCTTTGGATACCGGCAAGGAAATGAAAGAAGCTGTTGAATTATCGCAACAACGGCAAGAAAAAATCAAAGTGTCAGGAAAAGTGGTGGACAAGAACGGAGAACCAATTATTGGCGCCTCTATTAAAGAGGAAGGTTCTGCAAACGGTACAATTACTGACTTGGATGGAAACTTTTCATTGGAAGTGGCAAAGAAAGCTATGCTTGAAATCTCTTTTATTGGCTTCAAGCCTGAACGTGTATTGGTTCAGTCAGGCAAAACTTTGCAAATAATCATGCGCGAAGATACGGAATTGCTGGATGAAGTTGTGGTAATCGGTTATGGTACACAGCGTAAAGGAGATGTGACCAGTGCGGTTGCTAGTGTAAAAGCTGATGATTTTGTAAAAGGTGCGGTAAAAGATGTCGGTCAGTTGATTCAAGGTAAAGTCGCTGGTTTGGCTATTACTAATCCGAGCGGTGACCCGGCTGGAGGTACACAGATTCGTTTAAGAGGAACGAATACCATTGGTGGAGCAAATATCAATCCTTTAATATTGATTGACGGAGTCCCGGGTGACTTGAGTACTGTAGCGCCGGAAGACGTAGAAAGTGTGGATGTGTTGAAAGATGGTTCTGCTGCAGCTATCTATGGTACACGAGGTACGAATGGTGTAATTTTGATTACAACCAAGCAAGCTAAAGGAGGTGATATTTGTGCGGTAGATTATAGTGGATACATCAGTACCTCTATGTTGGCAAGCAAATTGGATATGCTGGACGGACGTGAGTTTGCTGCATTGTATCCAGATTATGATTATGGATATAATACAGATTGGGTAGATGAAATAACCCGTACTCCAATCAGTCATGTGCACAATCTTTCTTTGATGGGAGGTAATTCAAAGACCAGTTACATAGCCAATATCAACTATGCAGACCGTCAGGGAACGATGAAGAAATCTGATTTTGAAAATTTCCGCGGACGTGTTGAAATTACGCATCGCATGTTTGACGATAAGGTTAGATTGAAATTCGGTGTATTCGGAAGAAAAAGCCAAATGGAATCTACAACTAATGGAGGAAGTTTCCGTGGAGGTGTTTATTCACAGGCTACACGCCGTAATCCGACCGAACCTATCCGCAATGAAGACGGCTCGTGGTATGAGAATGTGAATAAATTTGAATATGAAAATCCGTTGGCTTTGTTGTATGAAGCAAGTGGAAACGTGAAACGGACAGAATTGCGCTATAATGGAAGCATTACATATAATCCGATTAAGGATTTGACGTTATCTGCCATGTTCTCTTATACTCGTAAAAACATGAACCGAGGATATAATGAAACTCAAAACCATATTTCTGCATTACGTGACCATAAAGACGGTTGGTCTTCGGTTGGCTCTTCTACAGAAATGGAAAAATTGATGGAATTAACGGCTCAATATAATAAGACTATCAATGACCATACGTTCTCTATAATGGGAGGTTATACGTATGACGAAACTGATTATGAAGACCTTTATTTTGATAACTATGGATTCCAAGACGATTATTTTGGTGGATGGCACAATATTGGTATCGGCTCTGCATTGAAAGAAGGAAAAGCATCGGCAGGGTCAAGCAAGACGCGTACAAATCTGATTGGTTTCTTTGGTCGTGCTACTTATTCATGGAAAAACCGTTATTTGTTTATGGCTGCCTTGCGTTATGAAGGTGCCAGCCAGTTGTGGGGGACTGATAATGCATGGGGATTGTTCCCGTCTGTTTCATTCGGTTGGAGAATTACTGAAGAATCATTCATGCAGCATCAGAATCTATTCGATGATTTGAAGCTTCGTGTAGGTTATGGTGTGACTGGTTCCCAGCCTGCTAAATCATTCTTAGGTGTAGCTATGCTTAAATATGGTTCGTATGCATACGTGAATAATGCATGGATACAAACGATTGTCCCTGCTTCTAATCCGAATCCGGATTTGCGTTGGGAAGAAAAGAAAGAAACAAACGTAGGTATTGACTGGGTTTCTTGGAAGGGACGTTTGTCTGGTACGATTGATTATTATAACCGGTTGGTAGATGGCTTGATTTATGATTATGCAGTGCCTACTCCTCCGAATTTGTATAATACGACTACTGCTAACGGTGGTAAGATGAGAAACCAAGGTGTTGAAGTGTTAGTGAATGTGATTCCAGTACAAACAAAAGATTTTGAATGGAGCACAACCGCAACGTTCTCTTTCAACTCGAACAAATTAGAGAGTCTTTCAGGAAGTATCTTTAAGACCGAGTATGATTATTTCGATACAGGTTCAGTAGAATATGCCGGACAAGTGGCATCATCACACCGGGTGCAAGTAGGCGAAAGTATCGGTAATTTCTATGGATTTAAAGTGGTTGATGTGGATAGCGAAGGACGTTGGATTTATGAAGACCGGAACGGAAACTTGGTTAACTACAAAGATTTTACTCATGCTCCGGAAGACAAGCATGTTATCGGAAACGGTTTGCCGAAATATTATGCCGGTTGGAACAATAACTTCCGTTATAAGAATTTTGATTTGGCAATTACCATGCGTGGTGCATTCGGTTTCCAAATTATCAACGGTGCCCGTATGAACTATGAAAATGTGAAAAACTCCCGTGTAGAAAACCGTTTGAAATCTGTCAATGACTTGGTTTTCGGCAAGCATACATTAAGCCCAGAAGTTGAGCCGGAATTTAATAGCTATTATGTAGAGGACGGTGATTATTGGAAAATAGATAATATCACCTTGGGATATAATTTTGGTAAGATTGGGAAGTATATAAAGTCCTTACGTTTGTATGCTTCAGTTTTGAATACTTTGACCATTACAGGTTATAAAGGAATTGACCCGGAAGTTCCTACCGATGGATTGACACCGGGGTATGATACGCGAGACCGGTATCCGACATCACGTTCATTTACTTTTGGAGTCAATGTCAAGTTCTAACCTTTTAACTATTTACTACAATGAAACATATAAATAAAATATATTCAATTGGTTTGTTGGGCTTGCTTTTGGCAGGCAGCAGCGCATGTACCAATTTATTGGATGATAGCTATGGACAAGTAGTGTCTGAAAATTACGCTCCGAAAACTGAGGAAGAAGTAAGTTATTTGGTGAATGCTGCTTATATTCCTTGGCGTGAAACGCTTTTGCAATGGAACGGCGTAGTTCGTTCGCAAGAATTGTCGGCTGACCAAGATGTTATTCCTGCCCGCTTGGGAATCGGTTGGGTAGACGGATATATTTATAAGCGTTGGCATGAGCATACATGGACTACAGAGGATGACGGTGTATTGCAAGGCTGGGAACGCACTTATAACGGAATCAATACTTGTAACCGGATTCTTTCTCAGATAGAAGAGGGGGTAATTACGGTAGATGAGGCTACAAGAGAACCTTTAATCGCTGAGTTGAAGGTATTACGCGCATCTTATTATTATATATTGGTAGACCTCTATGGGAATGTGCCTATTGTGACAGATTTTAAAGATTCTTCTTTGCCTAAGCAGTCTACACGGAAAGAGGTATTCGACTTTATCATAAAAGAAGTGACCGAGAACATTGATTTATTATCGGAAACTCCACGTGGGTATTATTATGGACGTTTCAATAAATGGGCAGCCCATACATTGCTCGCTAAAATGTATCTGAATGCAGAAATATGGTCGGGTACTCCACAATGGCAAAAGTGCATAGATGAATGTGATGCAGTGATTGACTTTGCTAATTCATCTAATGAGTATGCCTTGGAAGCCAACCAAAAAAATGTATTTGTTACAAACAATGAAAACTCAAAAGAAATTATTTTTGCCTTGCCTTTTGATGAAATCTATGTAACGGGTTGGAACGATTTCGATTTCCACATGTATACATTGGCTCCGGAAAACCAGGATACTTATCAATTTACAGAACGGCCTTGGGGAGGAGTATGTGCTATCCCGCAATTTATTGATACTTTCCATCCGAATGACCTTCGTTTGGCACAAAATTATATTCAGGGTCAGCAATATACGGCTTCGGGTGAGATATTGCAACGAAGTGATGGTGAAGGACCGTTGATTTATACGAATTCAGTACCCTCGATAGATGCTTCGGATGTAGATGATGGCTACCGTTGGGGTAAGTTTGAATATGCTCAAGGAATAACCAACCGTTTAAGTAATGACTGGCCTTTATTCCGTTATGCTGATGTCTTGATGATGAAAGCGGAAGCATTGATGCGTTCGGGGCAACCGGGCGCAGGGGAATTGGTTACCGAAGTTCGCAAACGTGCATTTGAGGACATAAATGACGCTATTGTGACCGACCAGCAATTGGAAGAAGGCAGTTGCTATGATTATGGACGCCGTGATGAAAATCTGGAAACCCACGAAGGTGGAGAGGATATAAAATACGGTCGTTTCTTAGATGAATTAGGATGGGAGTTTTGTCAAGAGGGACGCCGTCGTCAAGATATGATTCGGTTTGGCGTATTTACAACGAAATCATGGTTCTCTCATGACAAGAGTAACCCGAACCGGAATCTATATCCGATACCTAATAAGATTATGTTAACCAATAGTAACTTGACTCAAAATCCTCAGTAATATAAAGTCATGTTTGTAATCCATTCGCTGTGGTATATTGCAGCGAATGGATTTTTATTTGTAAGATTCAACAATTATGTTGCTCCTTGCAACATGTGTGTATTGTGTGTGAACTGAAACGTGTTATCTTTGTAGCATCATTTATTCATATATTATAAAGATGCTTATGAAAATATTCCGATTTGTAGGGTTAGCTCTGATGCTATGTAGTGTAGGGTTATTGATGGCTCAAGAAGTGAGCCAGACAGCGTATGGCGTGAAACTAAATGTGCCGGGTGGAAATCTTCGGTGTGAAGTGCAGTTTTATACTCCTTCCATCGTGCGTATCGTGAAATATCCGCAGGCTGAAATGCCGGATGAGAAGAGCCTTGCTGTGGTGCTTGCTCCCGAAGAAACCAAGTTTAAAGTAGACGAGACTGGCGATGTTGTGACATTGGAAAGTACTGATATCATTGTTACGCTTGATAAACAAGACGGAACGGTGAAGTTTGCCGACAAAGAAGGAGTGCTTTTGTTAGCAGAACAAGGCATGCCTTCGTTCAAGCCTTGCGAAAACGAAGTGGATAAAGGATACTATCGTGTCCGTCAGGCTTTCCGCTTGGATAAAGATGAGGCTATTTATGGTATAGGTCAGCATCAGACGGGTAAGATGAATCAACGGAATCTGAGGAAATATCTTATCCAAAGTAATTTGGAAGATTCCAGTCCGTTCTTCCAGTCGGTGAAGGGTTACGGTTTGTATTGGGATAACTATTCTCCTGTTATGTTTACCGATAATGCCGAAGGCACTTCGTTCGATTTTGAGGTGGGGATGTGTGTGAACTATTATTTCATGTATGGTGGAAATGCTGATGGAGTGGTGGCTGAGGTACGCGAACTGACAGGACAAGTCCCAATGTTCCCTTTATGGACATACGGCTACTGGCAGAGCAAGGAACGCTATAAAAGTCAGGACGAAGTAGTAGGTGTAGTGCGCAAGTATCGTGAATTAGGGGTGCCTTTGGACGGCATCATTCAAGACTGGCAATATTGGGGACATAATTATCTGTGGAATGCGATGGATTTTACCAATCCGCTTTTCCCGAATCCGCAGGAGATGCTGGACGATGTACACGCCATGAATGCACACATGAGCATATCCATTTGGTCTTCTTTCGGACCCGCCACGAAACCTTATCGTGAGTTGTCTCCCAAAGGCTTGCTTTACGATTTCAAGACATGGCCCGCATCGGGCTTAGAAAGTTGGCCGCCTGATCCTGAATATCCGTCGGGTGTGAAGGTGTACGACGCATATTCGCCCGAAGCCCGCGACATTTATTGGAAATATTTGAACGATGGAATTTTTAAGTATGGAATGGATGCTTGGTGGATGGACTCTACCGATCCCGACCATCTTGACTTTAAGCCCAGTGACCTTGACCAAAAGACTTATCTCGGTTCGTTCCGTAAGGTACGCAATGCGTATCCGCTGATGGCTGTAGGAGGTGTGTACGATCACCAGCGTGCTGTCACGTCCGATAAGCGGGTGTTTATCCTTACCCGTTCGGGGTTTATGGGACAGCAACGTTACGGGGCTAACGTATGGTCGGGTGATACCGGTTCGTCATGGGAAAGTTTGCGCAATCAAGTGCCTGCGGGTTTGAACTACTCGCTTTGCGGTATGCCGCATTGGAACAACGATATAGGCGGTTTCTTTGCCGGACAATACAACAAGAGTTGGAACGACGGGACTGCTCCGAAGAACCCGCTTTATCAGGAGCTTTATGTCCGCTGGTTGCAATTTGGCACCTTTACACCGATGATGCGTTCGCATGGTGCAGATACACCTCGTGAGATTTATCAGTTCGGGAAGAAAGGCGAACCGGTGTATGATGCTATTGAGAAAATGATCCGTTTGCGTTATTTGCTCCTGCCTTATATTTATTCCACTTCGTGGGATGTAACTCATCGTCAGTCTACATTCATGCGTGCCTTGGTGATGGATTTCCCGAAAGACAAGAAAGTATGGGACATGAATGACGAATATATGTTCGGTAAGGCTTTCTTGGTAGCTCCGGTACTCGAAGCGCAATATACGCCCGAAAAGGTTGTGAAAGTCGATGAACAAAGCGGATGGAACCGTGACAATGCCGGAAAGGCGGAAGAAAGTATGGCTGGTGTTGATTTCACACAGAAGAAATCCGCTAAGGTTTATTTGCCTGAAGGTGCTTCTTGGTACGATTACTGGACTAATGAAAAGCTGGAAGGCGGGCAGGAGATAACCCGTGAGACCACGCTCGACCTTATACCTTTATATATAAAGGCTGGTAGTATCGTGCCGTTGGGTCCCGATGTGCAGTATGCTACCGAAAAGCGGTGGGATGCCTTGACGCTTTGCGTATATCCTGGTGCTGACGGAAGTTTCATTCTCTACGAAGATGAGTTTGACAACTACAATTACGAGAAAGGTGCTTACACCGAAATTCTAATGACATGGGACGAGTCTTCCCGTCGCCTGACTATCGGTTCCCGTAAGGGTTCGTATCCGGGTATGTTAGAGAGCCGTAAGTTTATCGTACGTACGCCTGATGGCAAAGAAGAGATTGTGAACTATACCGGTAAGAAAGTATCGGTGAAGCTATGATATAAACCAATTAAATGATATAACCATGAAAAGACGAAATTTGATTCTGTTTGCCGCACTGGCATCGTGTATGGCAACTTGGGCACAGACCTATGAGAAGACCGACAATGGAGTGAAGTTTCAGACTGCTTCGCCTGTCCTGAATGGAGAAGTGGTATTCTATGCGCCATCTATTGTACGTGTAGTGAAGTATCCGTCGGCAGAGATGCCTGAAAAAAAGAGTTATCCCATCATCAAGACTCCCGAAAAAGTAGACATTACTTATACGCAGGATGGGAACGAAGTGCAGATGACCACTTCCAATATGACTGTTACGATTGACATTACTACTGGAAAAGTGGTTTATGCGGACGGAAAAGGAAAGACTTTGTTGCAGGAAAAGGAAATGGGAACAAATTTTGTCGCTCGTAAAGATGTGACCAAAGATGCTTATACTGTCAGCCAATCGTTTGTTCTCCAACCGGAAGAAGCTATTTACGGATTAGGACAACGTCAGAGTGGGGCAATGAATCATCGGAATCAGCAGATTCATTTGTCGAATGGAAATACGAATATCTGTATTCCTTATTTTACTTCAGAAAAGGGATATGGCGTGTATTGGGATAATCCGGGCATTTCGGATTTCAGCGATTCGCCATACGAAACTTCATTCTCTTCGCAAGTAGGACATTGCTCGGACTATTATTTCTTATACCGCGATGGTACGCAAGACGGCGTCATTGCTTGTATTCGTGATTTGACGGGCAAAGCTACCATGTTTCCGTTGTGGACCATGGGCTATTGGCAATGCCGTGAGCGTTATAAGAGTCCAGATGAATTGTGTGATGTGCTCGATAAGTACCGTAAATTAGAGATTCCACTTGACGGTATTGTACAAGATTGGCAATATTGGGGATGTGACTCGAATTGGAACGCAATGAAGTTCATGAATCCTCGTTACATTAACAAGATGGGCGATGCAGAAGCCATGCGCTATCTGCCTAATGGAGAAGACCCGAATGCACATTATCCGAAACCTCGTATCAAGAGTCCTGAAGAAATGGTGGAATACGTACACAAGAACAATGCGCATTTGATGATTTCGGTATGGGCAAGCTTCGGACCATGGACCGACCAATTTAAGGAATTGGATAAGATGAATGCCTTGTTGAAATTCGAGACATGGCCTCCTAAATCGGGCGCACATCCGTATGACCCGTTCAACAAAGATGCACGTGACTTGTATTGGCGTTATCTTAGCCATTTGCATGGTATGGGTATTGATGCGTGGTGGACAGATTCGACAGAACCTGACCACTTGAATCCGAAGGACAGTGATTTCGATTTACAGACTGCAGATGGCTCCTTCCGTTCGAACCATAATGCTTTTCCTTTGGTTCATAATCGGGGTATTTATGAACGTCAACGTAATGTTTCTGATGAAAAACGTGTATTCCAAATGACCCGTTCAGGCTATTTAGGTCAGCAACATTATGGTGCGTTAAGTTGGAGTGGTGATGTGGTATCCAGTTGGAATGTATTGCGTCAGCAGATTCCAGCCGGACTGAATTTTACACTTTGCGGAATCCCGTTCTGGAATACAGACTTGGGCGGTTTCTTTGGTTGGGAATACAATAATGATTGCACCAATGTTGCTTATCAGGAACTTCATGCACGTTGGTTCCAATGGGGCTGTTTCATGCCTTTAATGCGTAATCACTGTTCTTCACCGATGATGAACGAAATTTGGCTCTTCGGCAAAGAAGGTGAGTGGGCGTATGATGTGCAGAAGCGTTTCATCGAATTGCGTTACCGTCTCTTACCTTATATATATAGTTTGAATGGTGCAGTAGTACAAGAAGACGGCATGATAATGCGTCCGCTTGTCATGGATTTTGCTCAAGACCGTAAGGCTATCTTATTGGATAATGAATACTTGTTCGGAAAAAATATTTTGGTGCGTCCTGTAACAGATCCGCTTTATACGAAGAAAGTGGAAGACAATAAAGGCGTAGCTATTGTCCCCGATGTAGCCAAGGCATCTGCTCCGGTGAAGGTTTATTTGCCTAAGGGTACGAAATGGATTGATTTTTGGACGAACGAAACCGTAGAAGGCGGACAAGAGATTAACCGTGAATGTCCTATTGATATTCTTCCGCTTTATATCAAAGCAGGAAGTATCCTTCCGCTTGGTCCAAAAGTACAATATTCGGATGAAAAGAAATGGGATAACCTTGACCTTTGCATTTATCCGGGAGCCAATGGGGAATTTACCTTGTATGAAGATGAAGGAGATAATTACAACTATGAAAAAGGAATGTTCTCTACAATCCGTTTCTCTTGGGACGATGCAACTCGTACCTTAACTATTGATGACCGTAAAGGAGAATATCCCGATATGCTGAAACGTCGTAATTTCCGCATTACTTTGATGCAACCGGGCAAGCAAACAGCAGAAACCGTTATCGTGAATGCTGATAAGAAAGTAAGCTACTCAGGAAGAAAGATTTCGGTGAAACTGTAAGCAATTAATAATTAACAGTTAATAGTGAATAACGATATCATATATCACTGTTCACTATTAACTGTTCACTATTCACTATTCATTATTAACTATCATTGGATTCCGTTCTCACGCAATTTCAATTGCCAATCCCATGCCGAACGCAAGGTATCTTCCAATGATGTTTCAGCTTTCCACCCCAATTCATTGTTTGCATAAGTCGGGTCAGCCCATACTTGCTCGATATCTCCGGCACGGCGCTCACCTATTTGATAGTTTAATTTTACACCTGTTGAAGCTTCGAATGCATGAATTAGTTCCAATACTGAAACGCCTCTTCCTGTACCGATATTGAATACTTCTACCGTATCTTTTTGCTTGTTGTCCAAAATGCGGTGCATAGCTGTTACGTGAGCTTTAGCCAAGTCTACTACATAAATATAATCGCGGATACAAGAACCATCGGGGGTATTGTAATTATCGCCGAATACGGTCAGTTTTTCACGGATACCGATAGCGGTTTGAGTTAGGTAAGGGATAAGGTTTTGCGGAACGCCATTAGGTAATTCGCCGATAAGTGCTGTGGGGTGTGCACCAATCGGATTAAAGTAACGCAGCAGGATAGCATGGATAGGAGAACCCGAAGCAATGGTATCACGGATAATTTCCTCGTTGATTTGTTTGGTATTACCGTACGGCGATTCAGCTTTCTTGATAGGAGCTTCTTCTGTTACCGGAAGTTTGTCTGGTTGGCCGTAAACGGTGCATGAAGAAGAGAAGATAATGCCTTCTACATTGTATTTCGGCATCAGTTCTAACAAGTTGATGAGTGACACGATGTTGTTGCGGTAATACAACAAAGGTTTCTGCACCGATTCGCCTACTGCTTTGCTTGCCGCAAAATGGATAATGCCTTTGATTCCAGGATATTTGGCAAATACAGCTTCTAGCTTTGCATAATCCAAGCAGTCCACTTCTTCAAAAGCCGGGCGGATGCCTGTTATTTTTTCAATGTTGTCTACCACGTCTGCTCGTGAATTAGACAAATTATCTACGATTATTACATCATACCCATTGTTCTGGAGTTCGACTACGGTGTGTGAGCCAATGTAGCCCGTACCGCCTGTGACTAAAATTTTTTCTTTCATATTTTTTAAAGGTTGTTTATTAGTAGGTTAATTATCTTCGTGAGCCAAAGTTATAAAGAAATCTTGAAAAATAAATATGTTTAGAAGTAAATTTCATTTCGTCTCTTTAAAATATGAATATTTGTAATTTGCCAATAATGTAATCAATTTAGTGGAAGCAGAGTCGTGCGTTGCGTTTTGATTACCCGCGGCTCACCTGCTTTACGCCTTTCACGGTCTTCAGCTTGCGGATAAGGGCTTCCAACTTGGCGGTATCGTCTATCATCACCGTAAGCATGCCCGAGAAAAGACCGTCGTTCGAATCGATGCTGATGGAGCGGAGCAGGATGTTGTCTTCTTTATTGATGATGGACGTGATGTTGGTCACGATGCCGATATCGTCATGCCCCACGATGCGGAGCGTAATCGGATATTGCTTGCCCTGGCTCTTGCCTGCCCAGCGGGCACGCACGATGCGGTAAGGGAAGCGGGCTTTCAGTTCGGGTGCGTTGGGACAGTCCGAGCGGTGTATCTTGATGCCTCCCGATATGGTGACAAAGCCGAACACTTCATCGCCGTAGATAGGGTTGCAACACCGTGCTAATTTGAAGTCGATGCCTTTCAGGTGCTGGTCGATGACCAATACATCGTCTTTGTAGGGATTCTTTTCCTCTTGCGCTTGCTGCATGTTGAACCCTTCGGCACTGCGGTACGTCACGTCTTCGTGCTGTTCGGTTTCCCGCTTTTGCATCTCCACGTAGCGGTCTATCAGGGTGTTCACGTCGGTGGTTTCGTTGGCAATGCTTTGGTAGAAGTCGGTCACGGTCTTGAAACCCGATTTCTTGATGAGGCGCATCAGGATGGCTTCGTCATAGTCTATCTTGCGGTTCTTGAATTTGCGCTCTAAGGTTTCGCGGGCAAATTCGGTCTGCCGTGCCACTAATTCCTTCAGTGCCTGGCGTATCTTGGTGCGTGCCTTCGAAGTGGTGACAAAGTTCAGCCAGTCACGCTTGGGCGTTTGGGTGGCGGAAGTCATGATTTCCACTTGGTCTCCGCTATTCAAGGTGTGGCGGAGTTGGACGTTGCGCCCGTTCACTTTGGCTCCCACGCACCGGCATCCCAAATTGGAATGGATGGCGAAGGCAAAATCGAGCACGGTAGCTCCTTGGGGCAATTTGTAGAGGTCACCTTTGGGGCTGAACACGAATACCTCGTCTTTGTAGAGGTCGAGCTTGAACTGGTCGATGGTTTCGGTGTCTCCGTCGGCGTTCTCCAAGGTCTCGCGGATGGAGTTCAGCCATTCGTCCAGTCCGGTTTCCCCCTTGATGCCTTTGTACCTCCAGTGCGCGGCAAGTCCTTTTTCGGCTATTTCGTCCATGCGTTCGGTGCGTATCTGCACTTCCACCCATTTGCCTTCGGGACCCATTACGGTGATATGAAGCGACTCGTATCCGTTGCTTTTAGGCACGGAGAGCCAGTCGCGGAGGCGTTTGGGATTGGGCAGGTACATATCGGTCACGATGGAATACACCTGCCAGCATTCTTGCTTTTCCTTGTCGAGAGGCGAATCGAGAATGATGCGGATGGCAAACAGGTCATACACGCCCTCGAAAGGGCATCCCTGCTTTTTCATCTTCTGGTAGATGGAATGGATAGACTTGGTACGCCCCTTGATGTGGAATTTCAGCCCGCTTTCCTCTAACTTCCGTTTCACCGGCTCGATGAAGGCTTCGATGTAGCGGTCGCGTGCCGCCTTGGTGGCGTTCAGCTTGTCCTTGATGTGGTAATACACATCGTGTTGGGTATATTTCAGGGATAAGTCCTCCAGCTCCGATTTCAGCTTATACAGCCCTAATTTGTGTGCCAACGGGGCATAGAGGTAAGCCGCTTCGTTCGACACTTCCTGCCGTGCCTCTTCGTTGGGATTGTCCTTGATTTGGCGCATGATGTTCACGCGGTCGGCTATCATGATGAGGATGACGCGCATGTCTTCGGCAAAGGAAAGAAGCAGGTTGCGGAAGTTCTCCGATTCGATGGTCGGGTTTTTCTCGTAAAGCTCGTTTATCTTGACCAGCCCGCGGATGATGCCCGCCACGTCTTCCCCATACATCTGCTGGACGGATTCTAATGTACATAAGTGGTATTTCACCGATTCGTGGAGCATGATGCCCAAGATGGAAGCCCGGCGCATGCCGATTTCTTCTGCCACGATAACGGCGGTCTGCATGTCCTTGATGATAGGGTTCATCCCGAATGCGTTGCGGGGTATTGTTCCTCCCGACATGGCTCCGATGAGGTGCTGCTTCAGGTGATGGCAATCCTCTTTTTGCAACGTGTCGCCCGATTGGCGCAACAAACGCCGGTAGAGCGAGAGGAGTTGGCTATGTTCTTGCGGTGTGAAAAATGCTTGCTCTTCCATAATGCTTGTTTTAATGAAGAATTAAGAATGAAGAATAAAGGACTTCATGCGGATGAAAGGTGCTCATTCTTCATTTTCGTTTGTAAAATTACTTTTTTTCTTTATTATCCATGCATAATTTGCGGATTTTTTATATTTTTGGGGTGTAATCGGTTAAGGATTATTCATTACTTAAATTTATCATATATGTTAACACGCGAAGACAAAGAATTGTTGGAAAAGAAAGGAATTTCCGAAAAACAGATTGAAGAACAGTTGGCTTGTTTTGAAAAAGGGTTTCCTTTCTTGCGCTTGGCGGGAGCCGCATCCGTAGAAAACAACGGCATTATGGTGGCAGACGAAGCGATGCAGAAAATGTATTTGGCTGCATGGGACGCTTACAAGGACGGCGACCGGAAAATCGTGAAGTTCGTTCCGGCTTCGGGAGCGGCGAGCCGTATGTTCAAGAATATGTTCGAATTTTTAGGAGCGGATTATGACGTGCCTACCACTGATTTCGAAAAGAAATTCTTCGACCATATTCACAATTTCGCTTTCTACAACGACTTGAACGCGGCTTGTATGGACAATACGGGCAAGAACATTGATGCCTTGTTGGAAGAAAAGAACTACAAGGCGGTGGTTTCGAACTTGCTTGAAGCGGCAGGGCTGAACTACGGCTCGCTTCCGAAAGGTTTGCTCAAGTTTCACCGCTATGCCGACGGGGTACGCACTCCGTTAGAAGAACATTTGGTGGAAGGCGCGCTTTATGCCGCAGGAAAGACAGGCAAGGTAAATGTGCATTTCACCGTATCTGCCGAACACCGTGCGCTTTTCGAAAAGTTAGTTGACACCAAGGTGAGCGAATATGCCCAAAAATACGGTGTGGAATACAACATCTCGTTCTCCGAGCAGAAACCCAGCACCGACACGATTGCCGCCGATATGGAAAACAAGCCCTTCCGTGACGATAAGGGCAAGCTGCTCTTCCGTCCGGGCGGACACGGAGCGTTGATTGAAAACCTGAACGACCTGGACGCCGACATCGTGTTTATCAAGAACATCGACAACGTGGTCCCCGACCGCTTGAAAGCCGACACCGTAACTTACAAGAAACTCATCGCCGGTGTATTGGTGACTCTCCAGAAGCAAGCGTTCGATTACCTGGAATTGTTGGATAGAGGGCATTACAGCCACGAACAAGTGGAGAACATCATCCGTTTCGTCCAGCAACAATTGCGGTGCCGCAAGGAAGACATCAAGGATATGGAAGACGCCGACCTCGTTATCTACCTGCGCAAGAAGCTGAACCGTCCGATGCGTGTATGCGGCATGGTGAAGAACGTGGGCGAACCGGGCGGAGGACCGTTCTTGGCATACAACCCCGACGGAACCGTATCGCTCCAAATCTTGGAAAGCTCGCAAATCGACATGAAAGACCCCGAAAAGAAAGCGATGTTCGAACAAGGCACGCACTTCAATCCGGTAGACTTGGTTTGCGCCGTACGCGATTACAAGGGCAATAAGTTCAACCTGACGGCGTATGTAGACAAGGCGACAGGCTTCATCTCCTACAAGTCGAAGAACGGAAAAGACCTGAAAGCCCTCGAACTTCCGGGCTTGTGGAACGGCTCGATGAGCGACTGGAGCACGGTATTCGTAGAAGTGCCCCTCAGCACCTTCAATCCGGTAAAGACCGTAAACGACTTGTTGCGTGAGCAGCATCAGTAAACGTTTTATCAGTTGATAATTGATAGTTTATAGTTGATATGCCGGCTAAACTATCAATTATCAACTATGTAAATTCTATACTTGGTTTAGCTTTAATTGTTTGATTAGTAAGAGTGTTTACGAACATTCTTATTTTTTTGTCTATAAATTGTGTCTGTTTTTTGAAAATTCTAAAAAGAGTTGTATCTTTGTGACATCTTAAAGAATTAAAGACTTTTCGATTTTACTATCAATCATAATATTCAAGAAAGATGATGTCGATAATCAAAGAAAAACAATGTGGAAGCACTTTACGAGGTTCTTGCTTAGGCAGGAGCGTTGCAAAGTAGCGTTTGTTGTGTTCTTTGATTTATTGTACACATTCGGGTAATTTGTGTCTTCAAGCAAAATGTATTTTTTGTATTCTTTTGCGTATGCAATTAAGTTGTATATGCGCTTTATTCTTGTTTATTATTCACTTAAAAAATAGTTATAATTATGATTGATGATATAGAAAAAGAAGAGTTGGTTTCGGGCCACGAATTTGATAAAGTTTTAGAAGAATTTTTGTCATCTCATTCTGATTCGAATGTAGTGAAAACATCTGAAACGATGATTTGTTATCGGGAAGGGGAAACAGAATATGAAATGCCGGAAGGGATTCTTCCTGCTGCATATACATTCGGTTCTGCCGAATTGAATTTAGACGGTACGGATGTGCTGGATGAGGCAACTCATTTTAAGACAAGCTTACATAAGTACCGGAGTGATGCTTTTTTCTATTTGATGTTTGACCAGATAGAAAAAGCGGCTTTTTGTAACGGTGAACTTGCTCAGGTGTTTCTCTATAAAAAAGGAAGAAGCAAGGCTTTGATTCAGGAAAGTTATGAACCCAATGAAAGCGGAATTTATCTAGATATGTCTGATTTGCTAGGAGGTTTGTGCCCAGGAGATTATTTTATCTTGTTGAATAATTTAGCTCCGGTTCCTTCAGATACTCGTTTTGAACAAATCGGTAATAATTATCGGTTTTGTTTTTCGCTTTTGCCTGACGGAGGAAAAGTTTCTCATCCGCGCATCCGGAGTATGGAAGTGGAACGTGAAGCGGGAGAATCGGTTGGCATGTCAGGCAAACTTATGCTTTCGCTGAGTATTTCCAGAGCTTTGAATATGCACGATGAGTTTATGGCGTATTGCTATGACAATTCTTATTGCCTGATGGATAAGATTTCGGTTACGAAAAGAAACGGTTCCCCGGCAAAACGGAAAATTGACTTTGTTTTCGATTCTCCGTTTATGTGGATGCCTGACCGGTATCTTTGTCTGATAGCCCATAACGGAGAACCGTTTTATAAAGTATCTTTTGAATTGGATTGTAACGGGAAGGCTGTTTGTTATGGGGAAAATATCCAGAAAAACCTTCCAGATTATGCCTTGATGAATTACTTGGAAGTGAGAAAAGAATATCTTTCTTCTTGGAGTATGCTTCGGAGAGTCATGGGCTTTGCTTCGCTAAAGCATAAAGTTATGGAATGTTTTCAAGCCCAAGTATTTGATTGTCTGCGTGAAGATAACGGACTGTTTCCAATAACCCGAAATATGAATTATGTATTTATTGGAGAGGAAAGGGCAGAGACACAACAGGTTTTAGACCACTTTGCGTATTTGCTTTGCCAACCGAAAGATTTCCATTATTTGGATATAGAATATTTGGCTGAGCCTAAAAATGCTGCTGAACTTTGCGGGGAAATGCCAGATGCATTAGATAAATGTAAGGAAGGTATAGTTTGCCTGACTCGGATAGCCCCTTTGTTGGGAGGAAATGGAAGAGCGATTTACCGGTTTTTGAAACGGAAATTGGATGAGGGTTATTGCACGTTTTTTATCCGGGCTACAGAGGCGGAAGCTGTTCAGTTGTTTGATATTTATCCGGCATTGAGGGCTAGTTTTCCAAAAAGCAATCGAATTGAATTGGGTTGTTATACTCCTTCTGATGTGGCACATACCATACAAAAAAGTTTGGAAAATCAACAGCTCTATTTTTCACCCAAAGCTGAACGGTATTTGGCGGACTTGATTATGACTCTGTATCGAAAGGGAGAACTTAACCAATGGGGACAGGAAGAGGCAGAACGTTTTTTGCAAGAATCGGTTTTTCCGTATTTCCAACAGCGTGTGTTGAATTTAGCAAATGTAGATGAAGCTGAAAGGCAAACCGTTTATGCCACGATAGAACCGGAAGATATCCGTTATGAAACGGCAGAAAAAGATGGCTTGTCTTACGTGCAATGTATGAAAGAGCTGGAGGCTATGGTCGGTTTGGTTGATATAAAAAGACATTTGGCTGAAACGTTCAATCATGTTCGCTTCAATCAGCTTCGCAAGCAGATAGGATTGCCGAATAAGGAGGCTGGGATAAACCATTGTGTTTTTATCGGTAGTCCGGGAACCGGAAAGACAACCGTGGCAAAGATGATGGGGAAAATTTATCATGCTATGGGGCTGCTTTCAAAAGGTGAGGTAATTGTTACAGAACGTAGTCGGATAGTCGGACAGTATATTGGGGAAACAGAAAAGAATATGCAGGCTATCTTGAGTCAGGCACAAGGAAATGTCTTGTTTATAGACGAAGCTTATACATTAACTGCAGATCGTGACGGAAAGAAAGATTTCGGTTATCGTGCCATTGAGTGTTTGCTTACCGTATTGGCTCAGCCTAAACAAGATATGATTGTCATTCTTGCTGGATATGAGCAGGAGATGTTGCAAATGTTGGATACCAATCCGGGGTTGAAAGGAAGATTCCCACATGTGTTCCGGTTTGCTGATTATTCGGCGGATGAGCTGATGCAGATAGCCCGGCAGCTTTTGGCGAAAGGGAATTATGTTTTGGAAGGGGAAGCTGCGGAATATTTGTATTCTACTATTTGTGAAACGGTTAATGTGAAAGGAAAAAATTTCAGTAATGCCCGTTGGATAGAGCAATATGTTTGCCATGGGATTTTTTCTGCTATGGCAAATCGGGTTCTTTCTCATGAACTTCCGATTGATTGGGAAACTTGCCGGTTGATTAAGAAAGAAGATGTAGAGTCGGCATACGTCCGGTTTAAATCGATACCCCAATCACCGGTTTCCCGAATTGGTTTTCGGATATAAAAAGGGAGTTTTTTGATGAAAGCCAGTTATTGAAAAGTAATGTCATTCTAGCGACCGTGAGGAGGAAGAATGACATTACTTGTTGATTGGTAAGTTTTATTGATTGATTCTATTAAAATATTAGTCTAACTTCAATACAGCAAGGAAGGCTTTCTGCGGCACCTCTACCGTACCGATTTGCTTCATGCGCTTCTTGCCCCGCTTTTGTTTTTCAAGCAATTTACGTTTACGACTCACGTCACCTCCGTAACATTTTGCCGTTACGTCCTTGCGCACAGCTTTTATGGTTTCGCGGGCAATAATCTTGGCACCGATAGCAGCTTGAATCGCAATCTCGAATTGCTGCCGAGGAATGAGTTCTTTCAGCTTTTCACACATGCGGCGTCCTAATTCGTATGCATTGTCTACATGTGTCAAGGTAGAAAGAGCATCAACCGGTTCGCCGTTCAACAGGATATCCAGCTTTACTAATTTCGAAGGACGGAAACCCGATGTATGATAATCAAACGAAGCATACCCTTTCGAAATACTCTTCAACTTGTCGTAGAAATCGATGACAATTTCACCCAAGGGCATCTTGTAATGCAATTCCACACGATTCCCAGAAATATAGTCTTGACGTACCAATTCACCGCGTTTTCCCAAGCAAAGGGTCATAATCGGACCGATGTAATCAGTAGTGGTGATGATAGACGCATCAATATAAGGTTCTTCGATGTGGTCTATCAATGTCGGTTCGGGCATACCGCCGGGATTATGAACTTCCTGCACCCCGCCCTGCTTATCATATACCATATAAGACACGTTGGGCACAGTAGTAATAACATTCATATTAAATTCACGGTCGAGCCGTTCTTGTATGATTTCCATGTGGAGCAACCCCAAGAAACCGCACCGGAAACCGAAGCCCAAAGCCAAAGACGATTCGGGTTGGAAAGTCAGAGAAGCGTCATTCAACTGAAGTTTCTCTAATGAAGAACGCAAATTCTCGTAATCTTCCGCTTCGATGGGATATACACCGGCAAAGACCATCGGCTTGACTTCCTCAAACCCTTCGATGGCTTTTTCACACGGACGTTCGATATGCGTAATCGTATCACCGACCTTCACTTCACGGGAGGTCTTGATACCTGAAATGATATAGCCTACGTCTCCGGTACGCAATTCTTTGCGGGGTACTAAATCCATTTTCAACACCCCTACTTCATCGGCATCGTATTCTTTTCCGGTATTGAAGAACTTCACTTTGTCTCCTGTACGGATAATACCGTTTTCTACCTTGAAATAAGCGATGATACCACGGAACGAATTGAATACCGAGTCGAAAATCAAGGCTTGAAGCGGTGCATTCTCGTCTCCCGTAGGGCAAGGAATACGCTCTACTACAGCTTTCAGTATTTCTTCTACCCCCATTCCGGTCTTTCCGGATGCACGGATAATCTCTTCCCGCTTGCATCCTAATAGGTCGATGATTTCGTCTTCCACTTCATCGGGCATGGCACTATCCATGTCGCATTTGTTCATAACCGGAATGATTTCCAAATCGTGTTCCAATGCCATATAGAGATTAGAGATGGTCTGTGCCTGCACCCCTTGCGAAGCGTCTACCACCAACAAAGCTCCTTCACAGGCTGCAATGGAGCGGGACACTTCGTACGAAAAGTCTACGTGACCCGGAGTATCGATTAAGTTCAGAATGTATTTTTCTCCGTTGTATAGATACTCCATTTGTATGGCATGGCTTTTGATGGTTATACCTCGTTCCCTTTCCAAATCCATGTCATCAAGCATCTGTCCTTCCGTAATTTTAATGGTTTGGGTATGTTCCAACAAGCGGTCGGCAAGTGTGGATTTCCCATGGTCGATATGGGCAATGATGCAGAAATTTCGGATATTCTTCATATAGTTTACTTGATTACAGCGTTTTGTGTGCAAAGATAGCGAAAAATGTAAAAGTGACCAAATTTGACGCTTCAATGAAGAATTTCAAGCGGGTGGAGCGATTCTTCATTCTCAAAATTTTTCATTCTTACAGGCTTCCTTTGCTTGACGGCACTTCGTAGTGATAGATGTCGCGTCGGATAGCCATTTTGAGGCTTCGGGCGAGGGCTTTGAAGATGCCTTCTATCTTGTGGTGCTCGTTTTCGCCTTCGGCACGGATGTTGAGGTTCATGCGGGCGGAATCGCTCAGCGACTTGAAGAAGTGCAAGAACATTTCGGTGGGCATTTCGCCTATCTTCTCGCGGCGGAACGAGGCGTCCCATACCAGCCAGGGGCGTCCGCCGAAATCGAGCGCCACTTGGCACAGGCAATCGTCCATGGGCAGGCAGTATCCGTAGCGTTCGATGCCCCGCTTGCTTCCCAACGCCTGATAGATGCACTCGCCCAAGGCGATAGCGGTATCTTCTATCGTATGATGTTCGTCTACGTATAAATCCCCTTTCACGCGGATGGTCAGGTCGATGCCTCCGTGTTTGCCTATTTGTTCTAACATGTGGTCGAAGAAGCCTAATCCCGTAGATATGTCGCACGTGCCGTTTCCGTCTAAGTTGATGCGGACATGGATGTCGGTTTCTTTCGTGGTGCGTCGCACTTCGGCGATACGCTCTCCCGCAAAGAGGAATTCCGCAATGCGGTCCCAGTCGGTCGTGGCGAGGGCGCACACGTTTTCCAGTTCTGTATCTTTTAGTATAGAGGTGGCGGGTTGCAACAGGATAGCCCGGCATCCCAAGTTCTTGGCAAGTTCCACGTCGGTAGCCCGGTCTCCGATGACAAAACTCCCCGCAAGGTCGTATTCCTCGTTATGGATATAGCGGGTGAGCATTCCCGTGCGCGGCTTGCGTGTGGGCGCATTGTCTTCGGGGAAGGAGCGGTCGATGCAGATGTCGTCGAAGGTGATGCCTTCGCCGGCGAAGCTCTTCAGCATCAGGTTGTGCACGGGCCAAAAGGTGTCTTCGGGGAACGAAGCCGTGCCCAGCCCGTCTTGATTGGTCACCATCACGAGTTCGAAGTCGAGGCGGGTGCGGATAAAATGCAGGTTGCGGAACACTTTCGGATAGAATTCCAGTTTCTCGAACGAATCGAGCTGGTAGTCGACGGGAGGTTCAATCACGAGTGTTCCGTCGCGGTCGATAAACAGGACTTTCTTTTTCATGCTGCTTCTTTGTTTTTTCACCACAGATTACACAGATTTAATTAATAATTAAAAGTGGATAATGAATAACGGTAAGTGGTTTCGTCTGTCGTTATTAACTATTAATTGTTCATTATTAATTTGTTTAATCTGTGGTGGATTCCATTTATTCAGTATAGTTTCTCAATGCCTCCAGTAAGGTGTCGTTTTCAGGACGGGTGCCAACGGTGATGCGGAGGCAATCTTCGCAAAGCGTGACGTTGGAACGGTTTCGCACGATGATGCCTTGGTCTACTAAGTAATCGTAGATGGCTTTCGCATGGGTCACGCGGGTCAGGAAGAAATTGGCATCGGTGGGGAATACTTTCTTGCAACACGAGAGTCGGGCGAAAGCTTCCATCAGGCGCGCGCGTTCTTCTAACAGGGTGCTTACCCAGCGTTGCACTTCGTAATGGCGTTGCATCATGCGCAGGGCTTCTTGCTGGGTGAGGAGGTTGATGTTGTACGGATATTTGATTTTGGTGAATATGCCGATGATGTCGGGCGAAGCGAATGCCATGCCTAAGCGGATAGCGGCGCATCCCCACGCTTTCGAGAATGTTTGGAGGATGATGAGGTTGGGATATTCGTCAAGGATGCCTATAAACGAAGGCTGGCTGGAGAAGTCGATGTAGGCTTCGTCGATGACGACAATGCCTTGAAACGCTTGTAGCAAGGCGATGATTTCCTTGGCATCGAGGTTGTTTCCCGTAGGGTTGTTGGGCGAGCAGAGGAACATCAGCTTGGTGTTCTCGTCCGAAGCCTTGAGCAAATCTTCCGCCTTAAACTGGAAGTTCCCGTCGAGCAACACTTTGCGGTATTCCACGTCGTTGATGTCGGCGCATACTTCGTACATGCCGTAGGTGGGATGGATAGCCACTACATTGTCCACCTCCGGACGGCAAAAGGCACGGAAGAGAAGGTCGATGGCTTCATCGCTTCCGTTTCCCAAGAAGATTTGTTCGGGGTTTACCTTCTTGACGGGTGCTATCAAGGCTTTCAGCTCTTTTTGGAGCGGGTCGGGATAGCGGTTGTTGGGGGTATTATACGGGTTTTCGTTGGCATCGAGAAACACCGATGCCGCCTTTCCGCTATATTCATCGCGTGCCGAAGAATAGGGCTTCAATGCCCAAATGTTCGGTCGTGTCAATTCTTTTAATGGTTTCATGGTTGGTTGTTTTTATATTGAACACAGAGGCACAGAGATACGGAGTTTTTAATTTGTCAATGTGTTAAGAGGCTGTCTCAAATAGAAATAGGCTTTCATTTTGTCATTCTGAACGTAGTCTCATTTTGAGATAGCCTCTTCTTTATTAGCACATTGAAAATCTCTGTGCCTCCGTGTCTCTGTGTTCCATTAAATATTATTTTAGCCGTACCGTCACGGCATTCTTATGTGCGTCGAGTTGTTCGTTTTCCGCCATTGTTTGGATGGTCGGTCCCAAGGTGCGGATGCCTTCACGGGTGATTTCCTGGAAGGTAATCTTTCGGATGAAGCTATCCAGGCTTACTCCGCTATACGCTTTGGCATATCCGTTGGTGGGGAGGGTATGGTTGGTGCCCGAAGCATAATCGCCAGCACTTTCGGGCGCATACGGACCCATGAATACCGAACCGGCATTGACGACCCGCTCGGCTATATCCCGATAGTCACGGGTTTCGATAATCAGGTGTTCGGGAGCGTATTCGTTCACCATGTCGAGGGCTTCGTCGATGTTCTTTACTACTATTAGCTTGCTCGATTTCAACGATTGCTCGGTAATGGTTTTACGCGGGAGCACGGCAAGTTGGCGTTCCACTTCGGCTTGGGTTTCGTGTAGCAAGGTCTCGGATGTGGTAATCAGGATGGCTTGGCTGTCCACTCCGTGTTCGGCTTGCGAAAGGAGGTCGGATGCCACGAATATCGGATTGGCGGTTTCGTCGGCAAGCACCGCTACTTCCGAAGGGCCGGCGGGCATGTCGATGGCTACATCTCGCAAGGACACTTCTTGCTTGGCTATGGTGACGTATTGGTTGCCCGGACCGAATATCTTATATACCTTGGGCACGCTCTCCGTTCCGTATGCCATGGCGGCGATGGCTTGCACACCTCCGGTCTTGAATACTTTCTTTACGCCCGACGCTTGTGCCGCAAACAAGATGGCAGGGTGTATCTTGCCTTCGCGGTTGGGGGGCGAGCAGAGTACGATTTCCTTGCATCCGGTTATCTGTGCCGGAACGGCAAGCATCAGGACGGTAGAGAACAGGGGAGCCGTCCCGCCTGGAATGTAAAGGCCTACCTTTTCGATGGGAACCGCTTTTTGCCAGCAAGTTACTCCCGGAACGGTTTCCACTTTCTTGCCTTCGAATTTTTGTGCGGCATGGAACGTACGGATGTTTTCCAACGCATGCAAAATGGCTTCCTTCAGTTCGCTCCCGATGGCTTTTCCAGCTTCATCGAATTCTTCCGGGGTCACGAGAAGCGAGTTTAGCTTTACCTTATCAAACTTCTCTTCGTATTCGTAGATGGCACGGTCGCCTTCCGCGCGTACTTTGCCGATGATTTCCTTTACGGCAAGGCGTATGTCTTCGGTATGCAGTGCCGAGCGTTTCAGCAGGTCGCTCCATTTGGCACGTTCAGGATAACGGATGATGTTCATGGTGGTTTGTATTTACAAAATCATTTTTTCGATGGGTAATACCAAGATGCCTTGCGCGCCGAGCGCTTTCAGCTTTCCGATGATTTCCCAGAAACATTTTTGGTCGAGCACGGTGTGTACACTGCTCCAGCCTTCGGTGGCAAGGGGCATAATGGTCGGGCTCTTGATGCCGGGAAGCACTTCGATGATTTCCTGCACCTTATCGGTAGGTGCGTTCATCAATACATATTTCTTGTCTTCGGCGGCTTTTACGGCTTCGATGCGGAACAAGAGTTGTTCGAGAATCTCTTTTTTCTCTTCCGAAAGTCCCGGATAGCCGATAAGCACCGCTTCGCTCTTCATCACTACTTCCACCTCTTTCAGGTTGTTGCTGATGAGGGTAGAGCCGGAGCTTACGATGTCGAAGATAGCGTCGGCAAGTCCGATGCCCGGCGCAATCTCTACCGACCCTGTGATGACATGGATATCCGCCTTGATGTTGTTTTTATCCAAGAAGCTCCGGAGGATGCCCGGATAAGACGTGGCTATCTTCTTGCCCTCGAACCACGAAAGTCCTTCGTAAGGCTCTTCCTTGTGTATTGCTAACGAGAGGCGGCATTTGCTGAATCCGAGGCGGTAGATGATGTCGGCTTTCTCGTTTCGTTCTACAAACTCGTTTTCGCCTACGATACCGATGTCGGCTACTCCGCTGGCTATGGTTTGCGGAATGTCATCGTCGCGGAGGAAGAGTACTTCTACAGGGAAGTTGCTTGCTTGGGTAAGCAAGGTGCGCTTGGAAGTAGAGATTTTGATGTCTGCTTCGCTTAACAGGGCCATGGTGTCCTCGAACAGGCGGCCCTTTGATTGTACGGCAATTCTTAACATAATCGTATATCGTTTTTTTATGATTCCTGAAATAAAAAAGGCTTACCGCGTTTACGGCAAGCCTTATTATCTTATAAAGAAATTTACACGACCCTTCAGCCCACCGTATGTTTACGTCAGGTAATGATGATGGCGATGTGTAGTGCAATTTCTCATGTCTTCTCGTTTTTATTACTTCGCAAATGTAAAGCATTTATTCGGATTTTCCAAATATTTATCAGAAAAAGTTTGCGTTTGCTTTCGATTTTATTTGTTTTCATCTAAATAAGGGGAAGGGTCTAACTTCCCTTGTTGTATTTGCCTGATGATTTCAAAAGCCAGTTTGAAAAATGCTTCGTCTTCTCCGGTCGGGAATTCTTTCTTGTTGTTTGTCAAGAGTTCGGGCATGTAAACTGCCCCGCGTACCAGATACTTGAACATCTTTTCCTGTTGGTTGAGACGGAAATGGCAAAAAGCAATGAAGTAATAGAAGAAAGGGGCTTCAGCGGGATAATCCTGCTCCAATTTTTGATATGTTTCCAATGCCTTGTCGAAATAAGAAGTGCGGAAGAACGCATAAGCGATGCCGACAAGTGCTTCTTTAGGGGTAGGACTGAACTGCATGGCATACTTGAAGTTTTTATGGGCTTTCTCCATTTCTTCATACATCAGATGCAATTCCCCTTTAACCAGATAGAGCCGATAGTCGTGATTGTTGAAGGCCAAGCCCATTATAATCGCCTTGGCGCATTCATCGGTCAGGTTGAGGTAGATACATGCCAAGGCACGGCGATAGCATATCTCCGCCCAGTCGAATTCATTTTCCGGCATAGGATATTGCTCAAGCAACTTTTTGCTATATTCCAGCACTTGCTCGAAATTGCCTAAATCGAAATGTACATACATCAGCACGTTCCATATATATCCTTTGTCTTTGGTGTGTGACTCGATATAATCGAAACACTTGAAAGCTTCTTCCGTTTCGCCTTGTTCCAGATAGCAATGGGCTTTCAATTCCCATGCAATCAGATTGGTGTTGTCAATGGCAAGCGCAAAGTCGAGCGCTTCGAAAGCCTGTTCTATTTGGTTCATCCGGATGTGGCACCGGGCTAAGTTCAGCCACGCATCCACGTTATAAGGAAATTCGTCCAGTATACGGTTGAAGAGCTTGACGGCTTCATCGAAGTTTTCGGACGCATATTGGAAAGAAGCCATCAGTTCGATGGTTTCCGGATTCTCAGGGTCTTCCTTATATGCTTTCAGCAACCACGGATAAGCCTCGCTTTTCATTTGATAGTCCATGTATAGTTGGGCGATATCGAGCGATGTTTCGATGTGCGGATAATCTTCGTAGCATTGTTCGAATAAGCGTTTTGCTTTTCCGGTATCGTTTTGTATGAGTGCCAGCTCAATATACAATAGCTTGACTTCGTAATCGTTCTGGTCGGGTAAGGAGTATAATAATTGCTGGGCTTCTTGTATTTTCTTGCGGCTGAATAAGGAGTGGCATTTGAAGATTTGTACATCCAGGTTTTCCGGATGTATGCTTAATGCATAGTCGATGGCTTCTTCCGAACTGGTAGGGTCGCCTATACTGGCATAATATTCAGCTATCAATGTCAGTTCTTCGGCTTCGAAATAGACACGGATGCCGTCTTGCATCATTTGTTCGTATTTGGCGAGCGATGCCTTGAATTCCGGTTGGTTGAAAACAGAAGAGGGGTCTTCTTGCATGTTGTGTTTGGGTTTGTTTTTAGATATAGAATCAAAAGTATGAGGTATTTCGAGATAAAATCAGATTATCAAATGTAATGTCATCCTGAGCAAGGCGAAGGATCTCGTATGCGTCAGCTTGTGTATTCGAGATCCTTCACTACGTTCAGGGTGACAAAATAAAAGCTAATTTTTATTTTGAGATGACCTCTTTTATTTTTGGCTAATCTTGCTCCATGTATCTTTCAACGATACGGTACGGTTGAAGATGAGGTGGTCAGCCGTAGAGTCTTTATCTACCGTAAAGTATCCGATGCGTTGGAACTGGAGGTAATCGAGCGGTTTGGCACCGGCAAGGTACTTCTCCACGTAGCATTCGTCCAACACCTTCAGCGAGTCGGGGTTAATCATCTCCTTCATGGCTTCCAGTGCCGAGCAGTTCTTTTCTTCGCGGATAGCCGCCATAGCGTCGCGCGGATTCTCCACCTTCCATAAGCGGTCGTATAAGCGCACTTCCGCCTTCAGGCAATGGTTGCAGCTCACCCAGTGCAGGGTGCCTTTCACCTTGCGGTTGGCTTCGGGCATGCCGCTCTTGGTGTGCGGGTCGTATTCGGCATACACTTCAATGACGTTCCCCGCTTCGTCTTTCTTACATCCGGTACACTTCACGATGTAGGCGTTCTTCAGGCGCACTTCCTGATCCGGAGTCATGCGGAAGTATTTCTTCGGAGCGTTCTCCATAAAGTCCTCACGCTCTATCCAGAGTTCGCGGCTGAACTCGATGGTATGGGTAGGCGAATTGGGGTCTTCCGGATTGTTGATGGCTTCCATTTCCTCTACCTGTCCTTCGGGATAGTTGGTCAGGATGAGTTTTACCGGATTCAATACGGCAGACACACGGGTAGAGCGTGCGTTGAGGTCTTCGCGCACCGCGCTTTCCAACAGGGCGAAATCGTTCAGCGCATCATAAGTGGTATATCCGATTTTATCTACGAATTTATGGATAGATTCGGGCGAATAGCCTCTCCGGCGGAATCCGCACAAGGTCGGCATACGAGGGTCGTCCCATCCGTTTACCAATCCTTCTTTTACCAATATCAGCAGGTTGCGCTTGCTCAGCAAGATGTAGCTCAAGTTCAATTTGTTAAACTCGTATTGGTGCGGGCGGTTATCATCTAAGTCCTTGCCTTCTTTCACCCAGTCTACGAACAGGTCGTACAAGGGGCGGTGGGGCACAAACTCAAGGGTGCAGAGCGAGTGGGTCACCCCTTCGAAGTAATCGCTTTGCCCGTGGGCGAAGTCATACATCGGGTAAGCTTTCCATGTATCGCCCGTGCGGTGATGCGGAGTCTTCACCACGCGGTAGATAATCGGGTCGCGGAAGTGCATGTTCGGGCTTGCCATGTCAATCTTGGCACGGAGCACCATTTTGCCTTCCTCTATCTCGCCCGCGTTCATCTTTTGGAAAAGTTCGAGGCTTTCTTCCACGGGACGGTTGCGGTACGGGCTTTCCGTACCCGGCTGGGTAGGCGTACCCTTTTGCGCCGCTATCTCTTCCGAAGTCTGTTCGTCCACATACGCCTTTCCTTCCTTGATGAGGCGGATAGCGAAGTCCCACAATTGCTGGAAATAATCCGAAGCGTAATATTCATTGCCCCATTGGAAGCCCAGCCATTGGATATCCTCCTTGATAGACTCTACGTATTCCACGTCTTCCTTCGTGGGGTTTGTATCGTCGAAGCGCAGGTTGCACACGCCGCCGTATTTCTTGGCGATGCCGAAGTCCATGCAGATGGCTTTGGCATGGCCTATATGTAAGTATCCGTTCGGCTCGGGCGGGAAGCGGGTTTGAATCCGTCCCCCGTTCTTGCCTTCTTTCAAGTCTTTCTCTACAATCTGTTCGATGAAGTTCAGGCTTTTCTTTTCTGAACTTTCCGTTGCATTCATTTCAGTCATAACGCTTTCTTGTTTTTACACTTATCCGGTTGCAAAAATAGTGATTCTCTTTTGAAATAGGAAATCCGGCGTTTAAAATTGCGTATAATTCTCACTGCTCTTTCATTTATAGTCAAACAAAAATGGAAGAAGTATTCCACTCCTCCGTAAACTCCGGGAATTTCAAATCCGGAACATTAAGGACTTTCTTATCTTTATTTATTATATTATCTGCCATAGTCATCATTCTTTAATTTTGTTGATAAGTTCGGTTGCCGTGATGTCACGCATCAAGGTGAAACCAAACCATTTTTTACCTAAATCTTTGATGGATGCTCCAATGTGGTACACTTCATCATCAATGAGCAAGAAGCGGTCATGCGCTTTGTTGAATTGCCTTATCTCAATGAGCGGATATTGGGCGTTGTGGCGGTCAACATCCAACTGGAACTGGTTGCTAATACGTTGTGTGTAGATGGTTGCCGTCACTCCATTTTTCCTTTTGTCAAGCAAGGTAAGCACAGTATCATCCACATAGTTATCAATCAATACGATTGAACGCTTGGCCTTTCGCATCAAATCAGATACGAAACGGTAAGCGTCAAACACTTGCCCGTCATAGAATATACCTTGCATAGGTGGAATATTTGCGTCCAACCGCTTGAACACTTCATCAATACGCTTGTCCGTCACCTCCTGATGCTGTTTCATTTCCAGTTGGTGGTATTCTATCGTTTCGAGCCGTTGGAACAGTTGGGCGTTGGTGGCGATGAAACGGCGCATGGACACAAAGGCTCTCATGATGCGAATATTCACATCTACGGCAGTTTGGGATTTCAAGACAGAACTAAGCATGGCGATACCCTGCTCCGTGAAAGCGTAGGGTAATCTTCTATCACCGCCCCAACTTGAAGTCACATTTTGTGATTTCAAGATTTCAACATCCTCTTTGCTAAGTTGAAACATGAAGTCATTGGGGAATCGCTCAATATTGCGTTTTACAGCTTGGTTCAACACTCTGGTTTCCACGCCGTATAACATAGCTAAATCCCTGTCTATCATTACTTGTTGGCCTCTGAGTACCCGAATCATCGGCTTTATATCAATAACCACTGGCAACTGGTCGCAATTTGCGACCGGTTCATTTGCCTTGCCCTCTATCTTTACCCTTTCTTTCGCCATAGCTTATAAATCTTGACATCACAATTTGTGACTTCAAATTTCACATTCTAAATTATACAATTCCCAATTCTTTCAGATATACTTCAATCTCCTTATCCAACTCGGCACGTTTGGCCTCCAATTCTTTGATTTCCGCCATTACATCCTTGATATCAATCGGTTCTTTTTCCTCAAACGTATCAACGTAGCGAGGGATGTTCAGGTTATACTCGTTGTCGGCCACCTCTTGTAACGTGGCAAGATGGCTGTACTTTTCTATCTCTTTGCGGTCACGATAGGTTCCCACAATCTTCTGGATATGCTGAGGACGGAGCTTGTTTTGCGTTTTGACTTTCTCAAACTCCTTGCTTGCATCAATGAACAGGATGTTATCATCTTCCTTGTGACACTTCTTCAACACAAGGATGCAAGTCGGTTGTATAGACATATTCCTGTTCTACCTTTTTATGCGTTACTCATTATCGTTCAGACTGTTTCTTATTTTTGTTCAGGTTTCTGAGCGTCCGATGTCCTGTTACATTCATGAAAGATTGTCTAATCTTGTATAAATGCAAAGGTAACATAATTATCCGAGAAAGCACAATCAACGAGTGGCGTTTTCACAAAGATGTTTTCTTCTCCATACGATTTTCTTCTTATCTACTATTGTGTGCCTATGGTTTTACCCGTTTGGAGTAATTTGTGATCATTAATCCGTGTGCTTCACATACACCCGGTGAGGCGCACGCCCTTCGATGTCAATCACATCTGCCTTCACCCATTTATTCAGGTCGCGCCAAGCGGTGGTTTTGGGAAGGCCGGTCAGCTCGCCGTATGTTTTCAGGGTGATATATACATGGTCTTCCAAATACGATAGGAGGAGGTTCAGCCTTTCCTCTTCTGAATACGCCTTCGGATTCCGTTGGATTTTTTGCCCGGCAGGTGCACGGAGCACGTTCCCATAGCATTGTTTTGCGAATTTCTTCGAAGCCGTGAGCCGTATTTTGCCGAACTGGATGGACTGGGCATGTATGTCCGAAGGGTCATACACCTCGGTATTAGTTTTGAGCGAGACCGAAGCCGTTCCGATATTCCCTATCTGCACCCGGTATCCGTCCGAAAGAAGATGTGCGGTCCAGTATTCTATCTCGTCCATTACGGCAAGGATAGTCCCCTTGCTCAGTCCCGAATGGTTTGCGATTTTTTCGGTCAGCTTTTCAAACGTAACCGTCCCTTTCGATACAATTTTAGGGTAAAGGCGTGGAGGTTTTTCCTCCGAATTTGCCGAGGGCACAGGCAAGAAATCATAAAGAGCATCCATGATAAAGTAATAAATAAAGGTTTATAATCGGTTTATAGTAGGATTAGTTTTATATTCCACGGCGCGGAACGTACATTCCATGGGCTGGAATATATGTTCCATGGCGTGGAATATACATTCCAGCCCATGGAACATAAAACCAATCCGTCCGTAAAGATAATACAATCCCAAGGCGAAAGCAAGTGTTTGGGGGAGAAAATGGAAAAGTGGATGCGGAGTGCTATTGGGGCAACTTCTTTAGTATGGGATGCGGAAATAGTCCAATAACGCTTTGTATTGGTCTTGTGTTGTGAGGCAAGTGTCTGTCAAATAGCCGTTTATATGTCCCCATTGGCTTAATCCCCGGTAATAGAACATCTTCAGTTCATCGGTGATGATAAACGGGACTTCATTATTGGCAAGGCATTCTTTAAACAGGATAAGTCTTCCCACACGTCCGTTTCCGTCTTGGAACGGATGGATGCGTTCGAAACGGACATGAAAGTCGATAATATCCTCCAATGTCTTCTGTTTCTTGCCGTTATATTCTCGCAAGAGTTCTTTTATCTGTCTGTGTACTTGCTCCGGAGGACAAAAGTTATCCCATGAAACAGTATTCATTGTGATAAGTTAAATAAATCTTATGTTCTTTGGTTATTTGAGAAAGAGATAAAGAGTCTGTTAATCCTAATATATGACGATCTTCGGAGGATAGGAGTTTCGAATAGACAGCCTTGCCTTTTTGGGGAGTAAATGTCATATATCCTAAATCGAATAGTTTGTCATAATTGGGTAAAAGCAATAAACCGTTGAAGATGTCTAACCGCTCATGGTTTGTTGCATCTTTCCAAGGTTTTATGTGAGAAGCTACTAAGATATCGGTCATGGAGCAGTGGCTAATAGCGCATCCTTGCCAAAATTTTATTAGGCTTTTGCGAAATATTCCTTGTCCTATCCTTGATTGAATCAGTGCTTCTTTTTCTGTTGTTGTTAGTTTTTTATTGATGTTTATATTCTCGATTTCATATAAAATACTGTTTTCATATTGTTTTCGATAATCAGATTTTAAAAAGTTGAGGAACTTACGTAAGCCAGATTTGAAATCTGTTATAGCCTTTGGTGTGGTATACTTGGTACGTTGTAATCTACGAGTGTTTTCTTGTTGCAAAATATATTCAATATCTTCTTCAGTAAGAGTTTCGTCTATTCGATAGAAAGAGGAAAGGTATTTTAATCTTGTGACATAATCAGAACTTGTTTTTGGGGTTATTCCACCATAAGTAATCATATAATGATAAAAATCTGATTGGATATTCCAAAAGTATTTTTCATAATTTGTTCCCATAATATTTTGATTAATAGTATTATTGAATGCTTTCTTTGTTTATTTCATTTATTGCTTGATCCAATTGGGATAATACATTTTGGTATTCTTTTTCTAAATCATTATAGCAGAGGCTTTCCATTTCATTTTGCAATAAACGATATGCTTCGATTAAAGCTTTTTTAATTAATTCTGTATTCATTTGGTTTTATGGTTTTGTAAAAACTTGTCGTAATTATTGGCAATATGAAGTACTGCAAAATTAATCAATTTGTCGAATTTAGATTGCTTTTTTCGAAACTATTTATTAAGGAATGTATGGGATGATAGTGTGATGTATGATAATTTTTTGATAGAAATGCTTTACCGCACGAAGATGCAGCCCGGTGAAATCATATCTGTCGAATATGTCTTTAAAATGTATGACGGAACAGTGTAAAGGAGCTGAACCGTTGGATGAAAAACGCAGGAGATTATAACGCTAAGTGTTTATTTCCCAAACAAGTTGAAGTAGTAAGGGTTATAGGTATGCCTATTAATTCTATATCAAATACCAGTGATGGCTTAATATTGTTTTTGGTGTTATGTATGCAGAAATTGAATTGCCATCCTTTGTTCATATAAAGTTCGATAGTGTTTGGATTGTTCGGTACGAAATCTAAATGGATAATACGAGTAGGTAAAGACGCAGTGGGGATGATTAGAGCAGTCTCTTGCGCTTGGTTTACGGTTCCAAATGTGGTGTGTAAATTGTAAGATCGGATTTGTGTATTCTGTTCTTTATCAATGTAGATAATCTTATAAAAATCATATTTGCCTAACAGGTGTTTGACTAACTTTTTAGGAAGATTTTTCTGTCTTGCATATTGGCGTTTGATTTCATTGATGAACGCTTTTAATAATGGACTATAAATATCTTTTTCTTTATCAGGTAGTTCATTAAAATCTAAAAGTTTATTCGGGCTGTTATTCAGATAATCAAATACGGATTGTATCTTTAAATGAATAGGCTTGCACATGACTAAAAAGTCGTGTTTATTATTATCCTTTTTTTGTATGGCATTTTCTTTTGTCATGGGTTTTATATCTTTTTTAGATTTTGAGAATCTGAGGTTTTAAAACCTGCATACCTATTGTTTCTTAGGGTAATGATACAACAAAAGTACAAAAAACATTCGAATAATGCCGCTTTTCGGTTTATTGTTTTGTTATCTTGCCGGATTTGATGTAACTTTCGGCACAGAAACGATATGTGATGGACAAGCTAACCAAAGAACAACGGCACCGGTGTATGGCTGCTATCCGGGGTAAGGATACCAAGCCGGAGATGATAGTCAGGAAGTATCTGTTTTCACGCGGATTCAGATACAGGCTGAATCATCCTCGGTTGCCCGGACATCCTGATATTGTGTTGCGGAAGTACCGGACGGTTGTCTTTGTCAACGGTTGTTTTTGGCACGGGCATGAAGGATGCAGGTATTCGCATTTGCCTCGGACGAATGTTGCATATTGGCAAGCGAAGATAGAGCGGAACAAGGAGCGGGACAAGCGGGAGCAGCGTGAACTGGCGAAGATGGGGTGGCATTGCATTACGGTATGGGAATGTGAACTGAAGCCGGCTGTGCGTGAAAAGACGTTGGAGTCCTTGGCGTACACCTTGAATCATATTTATCTGAAAGACCGTTCCATTGTCCGTTATGAATTGCCTGAAGAAGTTTCAGCTATAGCTGCGGAGCCGGAGCCAGAATATGGAAGGAAATAAAGCTATGTCAGAATATTAATTATAAATACCAGAACCATGACTTACCAATTCAAAATTCAGCTTAAGGGCATAACCAAACCGCCTGTGTGGCGGCGGGTATTGGTGCCGGATACGTTTACTTTCCAACAATTTCATTTCTTGATTCAAGAAGTGTTTGGGTGGGAAAACGTGCATTTGTATTCGTTTTCCGAAGAAGTTTATGGCGGTTCTTTCCGCATATCCGAACCGGATGAAATGGATGATTGCTATTCCATTCCTACAAAAGATGCCAGTAAAGTAAAATTGCGTGCTTATTTTGGGAAAGATACTTCAAAGAGTTTGGTTTATTGGTATGATTTTGGGGATGATTGGATGCATATTATCAAATTGGAACTTGTATCCGATGAGGTTCTTTTGCATCCTCGTTGCTTGGCTGGTAAAGGGACTTGTCCGCCGGAAGATTGCGGGGGCGTGGGCGGCTATGAATATCTGAAGGCATTGTTTCGTGAAGACCCGGAATCGGAGGAGGCTCAAGAGATGCGTGAATGGCTGGGGCTGGAAGAGGACGAGACTTGGGATGCTAATTATTTCAATCTTGAAGAAGCGAATCGGTATTTATCCCAATTGTAGGTGAAAGCTTGAATACTTTTTTGAGGCATTTGCTGAAGTTTTCGGATCTCATTCCTAAAACTAATGGAAAAACAAAAGTTTTAGGAATGGAATCCGAAAACTTTTCTTATATTTGCATGGATAGCATGTGGTAATTATAGATTTAAATGAAATCAATAAGTATGAAAGAGAAATATAAGCTTGTTGAATTGCCAAAAATGATTTCTAGTTTGCAAGATATTGATAATGCAATTCAATATGTGTCTGCTTTAGATGATTTTTCAGATAATATGCTATTCCAATTACAGAAAAGATTGACGGATAAAAATTTAGAAGAAATATTGGAAGATAAGTTTTATTCGACTTATGATAATATCATTCAAAAAAGAAAAAATGATTATATTAAAGAGAAGATTGTATCTGATAAAAAAATAATTGATGTACAAACTTTTATACAAAAAACGAATATAAGTAAGAAAGATATAGATTCTGTCGTTTTATATTTGAAAATGAATAAAGAATATAGTGAATATAATTCGCATCTGCTTTTGAAAGCTATATCTCGAAGAATAAAAAATAAGCGAGAAGAAATACATAATCAATCTTTAGATTTATCATCTATAGGTGTGAATTCTTAGAAGCTGTTTTGATTTCATTCGATAAATCTGTTAAG
>ULTX01027806.1_pt1 | contig 43973 bp, 72 predicted proteins | sample 1958041 | NCBI WGS metagenome assembly ULTX01 (sample SAMEA4835747, study PRJEB28245) | human gut metagenome | biome: gut microbiome; material: fecal sample | place: Denmark | collected 2008
GTTTAGCACATCTTCTCCTGGATTCCACCATTTAAAAGGCCTATGTGTTTCTGTAACTGCTAGATTCGGTAATTCTGTATCAGACATAGTACTCATGGTGGGGTTCCACCATTTTAGAATTAAAGATAAATTATCAGATCCACCATCAAACTTATCTTTACCACATTTAAATCCTCGTAGAGCCTATTTATTTTCGATCTGATGCTATATCGCCTGTCTATCTGATATGTTCTTCAGTTGATCCATTATAGGGCCTCTAAGCTTATTTATTTCACGATCTTGGATATTTTTGGTAACATTACTTAGTGAACTTTTCTCGTTATATCTACCAGCTTTATTAAACTTATTTAACGTCTGTAATTGAGCTGTGAAAGGAGCTGCTTGATCCGAGAATTTAATACCGTTAGTCCAATCCTTATCGTTACCTATAATTACATTATCATCTGTGGCACTTACAGACGATGGCTGATTATCTATGCCACGATTACCTTTTGTAACCAATGTACCGGTACCGTTAGTGTAATCTATAATACTTTCGCCTTTACCAACATAACTGTTAGTAGGACCAACCTAATACCCGTCAGGCGTCCATACTTTACTTTTCATATCTTTACCTTTATTTGCATATATTATATTATTACCTGTAGGATTTTCTTCATAATAATTATTCTACAATGCTGTAGTGGATGCTCCTGCCATATTGTAATTATTAGTATAATTAGCACGCTATTTAGCGTTAAATATCCTACGTCTCATCTCACGTTTACGTTTATTACCACCAAATATACCTCCAATAAGTCCTCCTATTGCACCAATTCCAGCTCCTATAGCGCCACCAATTGGACCAAATGTACTACCAATAGCTGCACCTGTAGACAAACCTTGTGTAGTTGCATTTAACGTATTAGATGTATTTTCACTTTTGACCTGATCCATTGCAGCATCTCCATCGATAGATCCTACCTTTTCGTAGCCAACTCCATCTACATTTCCTTCAGTCGTACCAGCGTCAGTTATTAAATTATTAGCAGTAGGTAAGCTTTTAGTACTAAATGCGCTACCTAAACTCTACGCAAACTGTAAAGCGTTAGTAGCCATGCCTACATAATTTGTCGCGTTACTCATAGTCTTTGGTGGCAAAGCTGGTAATTTACTACCGCCTATAGGTGTATTTTTAATACTGTTAGTAATATTATTAGATAGGACGTTATTGGAGACCATTTGCGATAAACTTTGCGGAGTCGGCAATGTCACGCCTTGTGGAGTATATAATAATGGATTGTTTTTACCACCGGCATATTTGGGTTTTGTATTCTATATATATTTATATCTTTTCAAATCCATGATATTCTATATTTAGTCATTATGTATGATATTGCAGCATTTTCATTATTCGCAACATCTTCGATAGTACATACCATATATTTACCACGCATTCTGTTACCGTAAGTTGCATTTCCAGATCTCGGTATGGCATACCTGAAATTCCCTTCTCTGCAAGTAGTGTTCAAGTTGTTCGTAGAAGTGTATCCTAAGTCCGTTTTCCAACTATATACGTGATTCTAATCAAAATAATCACAAGGCAACTATTCATCTGTATATAATCTATTCGGACTTATTATCTCTTGATTATCAAATACTTTAGTATAAGATACGCTCGGGTTTACTGTATATTCAATTTTGGTATGTAATGTGTTATTATTTAAATCTACAGGAGTATCATTTTCTTTAACTCCCCATTGTGCTATTTGTATATTATTATCTTCAGTTTGTACCAAATATATACCATTCGTAAATTTTATACTTTCCTCAAAGGGCACTGTGTACACTGAAGTGAACATTTTATTTTGTTCGCTAAACGCGAGCGAATTTCCTTCGCTAAGCACGTTTCCTACTAATTCTTGATATTTGTCATCATAAAACAATACTGGATTAATATCTCCTTTGTTATTAATTAGATTTTCAGTACCATATATTTTATTTAACAGATATATTGTCTGTGAGTACTGTTTTAATTCTTTATTGTGACTATCGTACCAATATATTGCAGCAGCAGATTGTTTATCGTTATATTCTTCAATATGCATTCCTGAAGTCTGATCCAAATAATCATAGCGTGCCAATACTCCTGCTGTACCTAACGTGATAACATTATCGTTGTCGTCAGTAATTTGGCTACGTTCATTTACACTGAATGCACCAAATGCGTTTTCTTGCCAGAATAATAATTTATTATCGAACCTCCTAAGATTACTTATTTGTCCAAATCTTGTGTCTACGTCTAAATAATTTGCTGGTAAAAACGTAGTCCAACTATCTATAGATTCGTTATTCGACTTTTGATTTGAATGATAGCATCTGTAATCTATTTGGGTTAAACTATTATCGTCTTCGTCGTCACGTAATGCCGCATACATCTTAACTGTAGGACTTGTAGAATATACACTATTATACGTATATAACGGATCAGATTGCGTGTAAATATTGTTTACATTTGCAGGTTCTATTTGTATATTACTTATACCAGGATTATTGTAGTTCTTACTATATTCAAATCCGTGAGTATATCCAAGCAATACTGAAGTTTCTACAGGTATCGAATATATAAAGCAACTTGTTACATATCTGGCAGTAGTCTATGGATATACTTTATGTACTGATACATATTCCATAGGCATTATCACACAATCGCCATCAAATATAATATTTGACTGTTGGTCTGAAGAAAATATATCTCCATAACTATAGTATGTATCTAATGACCTATTTGTATAAGTATACGAATTGTACGGAGTTGTATTTTTACGTATATTGCATAAATATGTGGACAATATACTATTAAGCATTACATAATCTTCCGGTTCTGAATCTGTTTCTGCCTGATATACACCCCCAACATCTTCAAAACTCAATTCTTGATTTGTATCTTTTAAGTCCCGAACCGATAATTCATCTTCCACAGAGTTTGCATAATATTTTATGGTATCTGTACCAATAGTTTTGAATATAATATTATCTGCATCAGACAGACCTATTAATAAACATCTACCTCCTGTACCAAATAAGAAGTTATCGATATTGTTTCTGTTTCCATCTTCCACCTTACCACTATTGATATTGTTACTCGTATTATCCACGAAACTATCACTTTCCGTCATAATGGACGCATTGTATGCAGGGCCAGAAACAAAATTACAATAAGGACTTGAGAATATACTATTTTGATGATCTGTGTACGGATAAGAATATGTTGTTTTATTGTCCTTAGTTTCAGACTTTAAGAAATCGTTCCATGACAATTCGTCAGCTAATTGCGCATCTGCAATCTGATATGAATATTGTACATTTAAATTTACTACGTCATAACCATTTGGGTATCCGATTATATTATTCATTAATTCCTACTGCTGATCTGCTGTTAAATCCGCCTGACTGCCATCATCCTCGTCTATTGCAAGTATGCCTCTACGTCTTACTTCTAATTCTGGATATTTTCTAAGTAACACTCTGTCGGCTTGTTCATACAGCTTGGAATACGAACTGATGTATTTAGTACCGTCATATATACGCTACCCGTATATTACTGATTTGACTACATCCTGTGGTTCACAATGCCCCGGTAAATAATAATAGTAATACCAGTCATTGGAATGAATATTACTTCCGATATCTGTACCACGATCGTTATATATTCTACAATCACCAAAATATCTCCAAAAATATGAAGCAGGACTCATTTCGGGAGTTTCGCGTATAGATAAAGCTCTGTTTCTACCAGAGGATATCCCGTATCCTTTATATGTTTCTCCGTCCGAAACAGATACTTGATAACTTTCATCATTTGCAGCCAACGGCATGTTCATGTTACTTAATGCGGTAGATACTCCTACGAATTTAACATTTTCAGGCCGAATTTCCCCTGGCTAACGTCGGTTTACTGTGTAAATCTGACTTGAAGGTTGATAATTTAAATCCTGACCATATATCAACCTCGTAGGAACTAATGATGTAGAAGAGTTGCTTATAAGTTCGTAAGTTGAATCTTTAGCGTATAATATTTCAGGAGATACAAATTGATATACACCGTAGTTATCGTAATTGTCGGCTTCGTAAGATTCTTCACCACTACCACTACTTTTATTAAATCTAATTTGTTCTATACATGATGCAAAATTAGCTACCGTAAGTAGTCCTGTCGGAGTATATGCGAAATTTTGTACACGTACGTTGTTTGCTTGTCGATTCAGTTTTCGTTGTATAGGTCTTGATATTACACCTTGCGCTATATTCACAACATCCTATTCTGTACGATTACATCTGACTATTTCGTATGATGCAATTTTTACATCGTGCCCTTCTTCGTTATTATATTTATCTATATCTACTGTAAACTCTATACCAAGAGGTCTAACTATAAGATTGACTCTATCTCCGTTATTATTGTTTACATTAGCTCGGTATGTTTCAAATCCTTTATAGTTTAAATTTGGCGTTCTAATATCAGCGATCCATTTGGCAAAAGATGCGTTTCCTTGTTCGTCGTACAATATTATACCGTAACGATATAATTCATCACGCTTTAAAGATTTCATTGAGTAGATTATCTGTGGATCTACGTAACTATTAGTTCCGTCATATTCATCATATATGTATCTACTTAAATTAAAATCCGGAGCTGTTACAGGAGATCCATTCGACGTAATATAATATGAAGTAACATTGGTAGATACATGGTTTTTATCGTAATTTATAATATTGTCGTTAAATCCTACATAATATCTATTGTCTCTAGAATCAGCTCGACTACCATTGAAATTACCACCTCCAGTAAAATCTCCAAAATCAGTATCGTATGAGGAATAAAGTTTAGTTTTGGTGTTATCTCCAACAAGTTCCGTTATTACAAACTTCCAGCTTACGTACTTACCCGTACCTCCATAATATTGCGTACCGTTTTCCGATCGTGTAAATCTACAAGAAGTAGCTTCGTCGTCATCCCACTCTCTGAATAACGTACGCATATCATTATATTTATTATAACAGTCGTGGGCTTTAGCTACGCTATCGTAATTATCGTCAACCTATTTTTTAGAATCCGCTCCGTATGGATATATTAACGCATGATTATTTCTATTGTAACGATAAGATCTTGCGTCAAAATCTTGGAATATGTCATTTGTAAAACCACCTTCTGAACGAATATTTGCGGCAAACATGTAATCGTTCATAGATTCAATAACTTTCGGTACTATATGAACGCCAGATAAACTATTGTATTCGTCTACAGTCAATGTCTACAATGATTCCAAGCCAGTATCAGAGAATTGGAGTACGTCATTATCCTCGTCTACAGTGTATTTAAAATCAGATATAAGGTCGATTTGTGGTACTTGCCCATTTTCTAAATATTGAATTCTATAGACTAATATTCTGTCCATAAAATTAATATCTGATTGTATTTTAATCCTCAAGTTCACACCTACGCCTATTTCATCGTCAACATTTCCCCCGAATATTGTATTTCCGTCAGTAAAGTCTCCAGATTTAGAGTAGACTATTGGGATAAGTCTTGTCGGTACGCTCATTTCAGAAGATACGCCATTGTTGTTATACAGTCTGTATGAATATTGTACAACGCTCGGCTTTAAATTACCAGCAATGAGTCCGGTAAAGAATATTTTACCAAAGTTATGACGAGGGTATATTTGTATTTTATCTATGTCTCCAGATACGTCTTTATTGTAAGTATCGTCCATAATGTTAAATACAAATATATAATGTTCTCCGTCTGCTATATATAGCTTAATGTTTTCGTCAGTTTCAAACCTGGTTACTACACTTACTTTATCAACACCGTTTACACCACCAAGCCTTTTATTGTCATCAAAAGTACCACTTCTATCCCATGAAGAATATATGGTTTTAATATCTTCGGCAGTTATTGTATCAGATATGAAGTTTTCATTATCTAATATTTTATTCTTAAATACTACTATATGCCAAGGATGAGTATTATCGACATCTTCTTCTATAACCAATATGCCGTAATCCCTAATACTACATGCAGCTTTTATAGAACCAAGCTTCAGTTCATTACCATATACATCTGTAAGTGTTGAATCGTATACTATTTTGACGCCTTCGATAGATCTTACTTCGCCGTATTTATTTGCAACGCCGACATCGTCTACTGAAAATATACGTATATTTTCGGCATATGAATACGTATCGTTAGATAACATCTAATGTGACACATCTGTATTCATACCTTTCGTAAACTGATTTATAAATAAAGTATTATCAGTAGCCATAGTAATAATCGTTATAATTCAATTGCCTTCTACCAACAGGTTTGAAGAATACATCATCAGAATCCCATTCTGGAACCAACTTATTCCATTCATTTTTAATACTCCGTATTTCACCTTCTGTGGGCATCATCGCTTCTCCATAAGCCTGACCTCTATAAAATGCCCACTGACTACGAATATAATCGTATACTCGAGCATTTGATGTTACACCTGCTCCTCCAAGTTTACCCTACATGAACTTAGGAAATGACAACTTCATCATTACGTACCAATATATCGCCTCTTGGTATGACGCTAAATCTGGAATTAAAGGGTAACCTCGTTCGTCAGTAGCGATAGCTTTATATGATAGTTTAATGTATCCTTCTTTTTTATTGAACACTATCCATCCTGGTTTTATAAAATAAGTAGGCTCTTTATGTTTCATATCTACCATCCTACGTATATATTTAGTAAGATATATACCATAAAACTAAGATTGAGATGTAGGTAGTTTATATCTCATCGGCTAGTGTGGGGGGTTTATATCAGAATGAATATCTACTGTATCTGGAACATCTTCTATAACCATATTATGTTCATCATATATTGGCGTTACTATTTTACCAATATTTTGGGGATCGCGTTTAGGTTCTCTAAAATCTCCAGTTTCACTCCTTACTGGATACCACGGTCCACGTTCATTAGTAGCATACGCTATAGATGTAAGCGATACTAGATCTTCAGGTATTGGTATCTAATGATCCTCTATCTTAAATATCGGAACACCATCTGCACCAGATTCCTTAACGATATACTATACAGGAGCACCAATCTTTTCAACAGCTTCAAATATCCATTCGCGTATGTCCGAAATCCGAATATCTTTTCGTGACATATTTGAATCGGCCATTATTTTTGCTATAACCGATTCACATTTTGTATATTTGTATATCATCTATATTTATATAATCGTTTCCATTAAATATTAACTAAGCTAATTTTCGTTTATTCTGACGCACTAATGATAAATTATATTTGTATATATCTGGGAATGTATTTTTATTCTTTGACCAGTATAATCTGTATTTATAACCATTACTATGTTCGTTTAAGTGATATATTGTCTTATTTAACTCTTTACTGGTTTTATAATCTTTAGATAAACTTTTCTATGTATACGTCTTAGGTTTATATTTAACTATCGCTATTAAACCTAATCTACAGGGCATTTTAAAGCTCTCTGACGCGTTTAAAATCTTTTCTTTAATAATTTCATTAAACTTATCTAAAATGCGCTTAAAACGAAAATAAGACATGTTTTCATCAATTTTATGATAGTCCTTAAACATGTCACGTATTGTATATGATTTTTTCATCATAATTTTGCCGGTAGAATTATGTTATCCGGTTTAACTTCTTCTAACGTAGAATTGTTCTGCTCATCACTTGGCATTCTCAACATTACGTTTAATTCGTTTGACATTATCAACTATTTGATTGTTGGTACCATCCATCCTGGTATTTGTATATCTTCTTCACTTCCTTCATCTGTGTCTGTAAATATGCCAGTAACCCAAATATATTTAAGGCGTCCAAGATCTACAAGTCCTTGTAAATATATATAACCGTTGTCATAAAACCACGTCATTTCTCCAAACGTATATTTACGATAGTATTGAAAATGACGACGTTTATCGTTCATATACTATATCGGGCATCCTTCTTCATCAAATACAGCAATAATGTTTTCAGGACTATTTGAAAGTAGTTCCGGTAATTCTTCAACCGTCTTTTTAGTGTGTAAACAATTTCCGTCGAGTGATTTAACTGGTTCTAACTCTAACGGACCTATAGTTTTATACAAACTATCGTCACCCTCATCTTCGCCTTCTTCTTCCTCTTTATCTTTCTACTGTTTAGTTAAGAATGCTCGATAAGCTAACACCCAGTTGGCAATCTATGCTCGAGAGAAATCTTCACTTTCACTAATATTATTATTGCGTACAATCAGTAGAATATCATCTATGATTGACTTTAGTGAAAACATTTTCATTTCTATATTGTTTCTATTACTCTAACACTATCTTCTTTTATTAGATCGTTAGTATTAACTATTTCATACTTATACTTTGTTACTTTCTTCCAGTCTAAAGTAAACAATCTCTAAAAGAAATTCTTTTTATTTTTATACTCTCTTTTCTTGTACACGTATAAGTATTGAGTATTACGTATATCTAACTTAATATCTATACTGTCTTTACTTATAGTGTAAAATACTTTAGTAAGGTCATTGTATTTAATACTATCAGTAAGTATACTGTCTTTATTATTTACTATAACCTACCCCCTTACCCCCTTACTCTTATTAACGAGTACAGATTGGGTCTGGGTTGCAGCTGTAGAAACATTTTTCTTTTTTATGTCTCTTTCTTCCATCACACTATCTATACGATGTAGAAGTACATCGTTGTATTGCTGTAGTTCAGTGAGGTCTAGCTTTAAAACATTATTGGCCTACTAAGAAGCGGAAACCACCCCCTAATAGGCCTCTATGTTGTTCTGAGCCATTTCAAGGCCCTCTGAGAGCTTTCTGTTCTGTTTGCATGTAATTACTCCAAAGATTAGAGATAACGCAACACAGAGCATTAAAACACTGTCTACAGCGATTTTCTTATGGTTTAGCAACCACGTAACTATCGCTGACCACACATCATTAAATTTTAAGTTATTAACTAATCCAAAGTTCGCATTCAGCCTCACGACGACGAACCAACCCTGTAAGCTTCTTTCCACCAGCATAAACCCAGCGTCTGAATTGCTTACAAATTTCACTGTCCGAAGCTTTATTTTTAATCTTTTTTAACAATGTAGAATTCTTAAGAGCACCTGATCCGAGGTTAAATACGAAGTCTACAAGGGCGTCAAACTACCCTTGAGTTTCGCATACACCCAAATTATTTACGTACTTCTCAGCGAATGCTACATCTTCTCTAAGATATTTCACTCCTTGTTCCTTTGTGATAACATTTCCAGGTTTAACACCTTTAGTGTGGCCATAACCCACAGTCCAGATACCAGCTGGGCATTTATAAGCCTTGGCCCTAAATCCTTCAAAGAAGCATATCATATCAATACCTCTATCACTTACTTTGTATTGCATTGTTGTTAGTTTTATTGTGCCTATAATCTGATATGGCTTTATTTATACCACCACCGGCCATAAATCCACCTACACATAACATAAACCAGCCAAGCTGCTCTAAATCAGTCTTAAGGTAACCATTAGTGATTACATCCCACATCAAACTAAATGAGACACATGTAGATATTAGTGAACTTGATAATACAGATACAAATAAGGCGAAACTTTTCATACTGTCTCCAGTATTACTTTTAATTAGGTTTTTCAGATACTTTAACATCTTTGTCTCCTTTCTTCTTTTTAGTTTTATCTGTATTATAATGTTCATCGTAGTACCCTTGACTTAATCTTTTAAGTCTGCAGTATGTTCTTGGGGGCATGCGTTTAAGACATTCGTCGTCAGGTCTGACACATACATTGTGTTCAGCCTCATGTAATGCTATTTCAAGTTCTGCATTACGTTTCATTAAGTCAAGTTTATCTTGTCGCAAAGTAGCAACAGTAACCTATAATTCTTCAACCTTTTGCTTGAGTTTTTCCAACTCTTGCTCCATTACGTTGTACCTCTTAACTAAAGAATCAGTTTCTAAGCTAATTGCTTCAGCTAAGGCTTTACGTTTTATCTCCTTACGATTAAGTATCCAGTTAACTAATTTCCAACCGCCTAAAGCCGCTATAGCAGCCAATAACCAATCATATTCTGTTGTGAAATTAGTCATTACATATTATTATTTGTAAATTTTTACATAGTTATCTACAACATTTGCTAATGCTGTATACAACGGTATCTGGGAATCTCTTATACAGATGTATATAATTCCGTTTTCAATATAGTATTTGCCATTATATATTACCATATTGCCATCTTCTGGATACGGAATTGGATCTTCTAAAGTACCAGAATGACTTTCTACTATTTCAGTATATAATGAAGCAGTATTTATTCCTGGTGCCCAATCTGATTGAGCTGTATGTTGCTGTATAACTTTAAATAATTTTCCATTATACTGCACTTTAGTACCAACTTCAAGAGTTTTACCAATCATATCCTCCCAATTTGGGTACAATGTTTTTACCGATAATGCTTCATCATCTGCAATAGACATTGTATTAATTGCCATTTGCAACAATTTAGCTATATCTGACAATCTTGGAGAAGATGGCTGCGAAATTATATCTTTAGTTTTAGGAAAATCTTTAGCGACTTTCTATTTAATTTCTGAAGTAAGCTCGAGATATTTTTGGTAATCAACTTTATCTACATTTAATCCTACTTGATATGCATTATACTGGTTAATCAGATCAAATTCGTCAGATTCACTTACATATGCTCTAATGACAGCTTTAACACAATTATCATAAGTAGGTTTACCGGCAACACGTACTTGTAAAAATTCATACATTGTACAATTTTCTCCATTCTATCCTGGCTCTATACTTTCTGTAATATTATAGTTATAATACCACATTCCGTTGCCAAGAGATTCAATTTTAGCCGGCTTAATATCTGTTTTTATTTTTGTTATATCAAACATGTTTCTTAATTTTTATTATTATAGGAAAATGATTAAATGACATAATATATGAGAGTAATCGTCTATTTGAACTTTTACATTCATACGGTCTTGCGTTTTTAATATACTATATAAGAAAATATCTTTTTCGTAGCTATATCACTACTACATAAATATATTTTCCGTATATATTACTTATATTAGTTCTTTTACCGTTCCATCCTGTATATTTTATACCAGTAGTATTTGTTATTTTTTGTATTAATTTTTTAGAATTACAGAATTTTAACCACCCATAATATGAAGCTAATGCTTTTTCTAAATCTTCATGAGTAATTTTATTTTCTTTATAATTATTCACAACATTTAACAGTTTGTGTTTAATACTTTTTCTTAATTTTATATGGTTATGGTAAAATATGTATCCAACGAAATTAATGCCCCTAGAATCGACTGGGAATATTTGATAATTTCCTTTGACTGTCAATTTTAATACACAAGACAAATATATCTTCATAGCTAAAAACCAACTTCTTAACTATTGTTTATTATCACATAATATAACAATATCGTCAGCATGTCTGTAATAGTATTTTACTTTTAATTCTTCTTTAACCCAATGATCAAAGTATGTTAAATATAAATTAGCAAAAAACTACGAAAGATAATTTCCAATAGGAACTCCTTCTGCAGAATCTATAATTTCATCCAATAACTATAATAATTGTTTATCTTTTATCTTCTTTCGCAATATGCGTTTTAATACATCGTGATCTATACTTGGATAAAATTTTGTTATATCTAATTTTAAACAGTATTTAGTTCCTTTAGGGTCTTTAACTAAATCTTTACTTAATTTTTTTAATAATGCATGTATTCCTCTATTTTTTATACAAGAATAAGTATCTCTAGTAAATATCTTAGTCCATATTGGTTCCATAACATTCATGATAGCATGATGTGCTATTCTATCTGGAAAATATGGTAACCTAAATATCAATCTCTCTTTTGGTTCATAGATCTTATATGTTGTATATGGAGAGATCTTATACTGCATATTTTTAAACATCTCAGACAATAATTTATTTTCTTCATCTCGATGCCTATCATGTCGAATTACCCCATAGGTTTTACATTTACATTTCCTAGCTTTTAAATCAGCTGCCTCAATATTCGATATATCACATATTCTATGATATATATTATTAATTCGTTTCGGCATAAATTATATTTAATATTACTGAGTGTTCACTTTCGTTACTAGCACAGTTGCGAAAATTATATGTTATTTTTTACCAAGTGGTAAGGTATTATATCACAATATTAAGAATAAATAAATATAACCTCACTACGAGACCACCGAAACCGACCGGAAACCACGATTAGAAAAAGCATAAGAAACGCCATCGACAGAATTCAAGTCGCCAAGACCCGCATCCGCACCGTTAGCAGCGCTACCGCCCACAGAGAGCACTCTTAAAGTAGTATTAGCATTTCCAGTCCAGTGATAATCGCACATATAAGTAGTGCCACCACCACCCGCAGCAGAAGCTATGATATTAGCATCATCTCCTAAATCAAATGCTTTTACATAGCCTTCTTTATGTGTAGATTCAGCAATCTTAATGTAATCATCTGTTAAAGTGTCTGAGAATTTAGATGGATCTGTACAAACATATACATAGTCTGTAGAATTCTCATGATTATCTGCATCAGCATCGATTATTACTCCATCCAAATTAGTCCAAATATCTCCAAACGGATTATCAAATCCTCTCCATCTATTTACAGTAATAGACTGTGAAGGATATTCAGCTACGATAGAATCTACTACACTATCGCAAATTACGGTGATATTACAATCTCCAGTAAAGTTAGCATACAAACTACGAGTTTGAGCACCATTAGTACCCCAATCCATAGTAATTTGCCCGTCGGTAGTTACAGTTTGAGTGGTTTGTCCTGAACATTCAAAACGTAATTCCTGTCCATTTTGTAATCCACTAATCGTATATATAGCAACACCTGAAACATTACCAGATCTACAATATAATATTTGACCCACATTATTTACATGTGTAATTGTTAATGTAGGATTACCTTTACTCATAGTAGCTCTATCCAGGTTATTATTCCCAGAACGATACGTTTGAGTAATCCAAGATCCCCAATTCTTAGTTGGAGTAACTTTCATATCAAATGCTGCAAGTACCTGAGGTTCTACGCCAGGATTACCACCTAAACTATCGAGATAACCACAAGGAGTTAATGGGAAAAGTGAGTTATATCCAGCCCATACATTGTAGTTCATGGTCGTTACGCCATTTCCTAATCCTCCAGTACGATATCCGTTATCATCTAATGACGAACTGAATGTAGCTTGACTATTAAAGTTAGCATACTCAACTACATACAACCAATAGAATATGTTTTTATATTCCTCGTACGTAAGTAAGTGAGAATTATCATTAGCTGCATAACCCCTCATTGTGGCTCTACTTAAGTTAGTTCTAGGCTTACCAAGTTGAGTTCTACGAGGATCGTTTTCAAGATATTGGTCAAAACTACTATTATTATTTCCACCCCTACAATACGAATTAACATTAGCTATAGATACTGCAGTATTTACAGGTAAAGTACTTAACCAACCCATATTTTCAGGTACAGTATTTAATACAGTACATCTGTAAGCGTCTATTAATACTGGCTGTTGATAATGATATGTACTATCTATTTGACTTGTAGACAACAATACTTGACAAATATTACCAGTTTGTGTAGATTTATAATAGAACCCAGGGACATATACTCTTACAGATCCGTCGTATCCATTTCTTACAGATCCAAGTTCGCAACTATACTGTCCCGTATGTAAAGTACCAGTATACTCATTAGGAACTAATGTAGCAGTCTGTGTTTCTGTATCTATACTATCTATTTGAATTTTGATATCATTTATCTTAATCCACTACTTTTCGTACTGTTTTGTAGCAAATATAGGATCATTGATAGTAATAATATCGTTTTCTTGAGTCAGGGAAACAGTTATAGGTGCATCAGGAGTCCTCTTGAATCTCCAGTCTTCATCATCGAGTCTATACCTAATTGTAGATCCTTGGCATATACATCCATACATTCCGGATTGTATCGGCAACGATTTATGCAAAGATGTATTACCAATTCTAGTTAATACTGGATCAGATACTGTAGTATCCCACTGTACACCGTAAGCTAACAAATCATCCGTAGATACTTCTATATTTGAAAGATTCTCCCATTTAGCAGTGCCTTCAGAATCCCATGCAAGAATATTGTTAGGAGCACCACCAGAAGGTATATGCCTCAATCCACTAGTCATATTCTGTAGATGGGTATCCAATGGTTGAGCTATTTCCTGCAATGCACTTTCTACGTTATTACCTGAGAAATAACCTAATGTATCTTTTACAGTTATGTGTTCAGCATCTAAAGCTATGTCTCCAGAGCCAATAATACTTTGGCCGTTTACAGTCTTAAATGTAGGAGTACCAGCAAGATCACTATATTCAAAAGGACATGTCGCCCTGAGTGTACTACCAGTATTAGACCTTAATTGCAATTCAAATTGTCCAGCACTATAGGCAAAGTCACTTGCTGTATAGTAAGTATTAATATCACCAATTCCAAATATTGATTGTCTATTTATAGTCTTAACTGGAATATAAGTAGTGATCTGATTACTTCCTAAAGATTCAGTATAAATTCCGATCCAGTCTCCAGGCGGCTACTTTGTGTCGTCGTAGAATATCACATCAGGCCCACTGCCGTACGCCATTTCTATACTATTGGCATCTACAGCAGTACCGGCATATGTTTTAATTTTACCCCACAGATATTCCAACCCTGTTTGATCTAAATAATTCATAATTCTATAAAGTTAAAATTAAACACATATTTCATCTATTGTCTGATTAGATATAGAGGTTATAGTCTATAACGATCCGTCAGAAGCGAAGAATTTGTTTGAATCTCCGTCTGTATCTACAGTAATATATCCTCTTTCTGGAGTATTCACAAAATTTAATCCAAATTCTACACCTAGAACTATTGTTTCATTGTCGTTTTTATCTGTTATAGATATACTACCCTAATCGGAACTGTCGACGCCAATATAAACACTACTGTTTTCATTTGCAGACGATGCTTTAACACAAAGCTCTCCATTAAGGGTTCCGCCAGCCAAAGGTAAATATTTATCAAATTCGGATTCAAATTCATCTCCAGTCATCAAACCATCCAACTTAGTTTTGTCCGTCGCACTCATGAGACCAGCAGCACCAGTAGTAGCTGAAGGAAGCTCGAAGTTTTGGGCAGCAGGACTACCATAATTAATTCCAGACTTAGTTGCCCGATTAACATTGATAGTTATGCTATCGCCATCTATTGTTCCTCTAGAAACCGAAGAAATCAATGTACTGGGTAAACTATTAATAGCATCTCTGTTAGCCTTACCTTTATCACCAGCATAAGCTGTAGAACTTGTCTCACCGAGGGCAAGAGATTTGCTTATCTCAACATAAGCACTTCCAGACCATCTGTATGTAAGATTAGTATCTTTTGCTATATATATCTTGCCTTCCTCTCCAGTCCCAGGAAATGCAGATTTATTATCGTATTCAAGTACATCATCAACATATGAAGGCAACTGTGAGGACGGAACTTTACCACTAGAGTCCAATTCTGCAATTCCGTTAGGTTGTCCTTTTTGATTTTCAATATCAGCAGATTTGGCATATAATTCAGCATTTATGACATCTTGCATCTTATTTTGGGTTGTATCCCAAATCTGTTCAGCTCCAGCGATTATCTTATCTACTGTATTATTATACAGTTTTCCATATATATTAATATTTGCCATATAAATATTCCTCCTAATATTAAGATATTACTATATTAACAGTACCTGCATTAAATTGACTTGAACTTCTATAGCATTTATAATTTTCCTTTCCTGTTACAGCTACTGTGCTAGGAGACTCCATAGGAACATCAAATCCTGAAGAAGTTACCTTATTTATATTCATACTGGAAGGGATACACAACCACATATAATTACCTTGTGCAACATTCACATTATAAGTACCATTCGGACTAGTCTTTAAGGACTGCTTTGTCATGGCTAATATTTTAGAAGAATCTAAGGTAATAGCGGCATTACCGCCAAAATACATTGGATATACAGCAGTAACCTTGCCACTTACTGTTTTTGAGACATTGGTAATAAATGTCACATCCATAGTATAAGTAGTAGTATCATTTACCGTATCATCAATACTACCATTGGGTGTTGTGCTAAGCGAACTATCTCCCTTTTTAAGGTTTACAGAAAGAGGAGTATATGTAGCACCTGAGAATGTTACAGTATTTTTTACTGCAACTTTAGTAGACACCCCTTTTTCAATAATACTAGGTGAAACAGATACTGAGGCACTTCCGTGTGCTTGAAACACTTTCTCATTTATAGGTGTAACTTCATCTGTTACATGTTGCTTAATCTTATCCCAAAAATAAGCAAGACCTGTTTGATCTAAATAATTCATATCATTTATTATTTACAAATTTCGTCAATAGTCGAATTCTAAATAGGTTGTACTTCGCTAATCCAAGTATTAATTTCAGTTATATCGCCGTCTACTGCTCTATTAATATCATCTTGGAACATGCCTTCTTTATAGGTTTCGTCATACAGCTGTTCTGCACTCGCAACAATTCCGTCTGTAGTTATCGAAGCCACACGACCTAATACTTTTACATCTTTATTAGTTATTTCCATAATATTAAACTTCAACAGTTAAATCAAAATCAATAGCTATTAATGGATTAGGACAACGATAACAATAATAACTATCACCAAGCATCTGTGCGTCGTCCAATGGTACATCCAATAATTTACAATTTACATCCTTAATGGGCTCTTTGCTTATCAACCACAAATAATAGCCATTGTTGAAATTCTCAACATGATGGTTACCAGCCATTTGTGACACGCTTTGGAATAATTGTCTACCCTCTCCATCTTGAGCTTCAAAATCAAGATCGAAAGCGTTTTCTTTATCTGAGAACCCAATATATTCTTTTGCATTAGCGTTATTTATATGTACAGTAATAGAAGCTGTTGCCTCCGACGATTCGTCTTTTACTGTAATTACAGCTACTTTATTATAGTCATAATCGTTAATTATCAATTGACCTGCATAGGTTACGTCTACTATAGGATCGTCAGATGAAAATGTAAGTTTGTTAGATTGCCACATATCGTAACGATATTTAACTACACTGCCATTTTCCATCACCGCATACAGATCGTACAGATTAGATCTGGTGTCGTATTCGCCTAATTCTAAGTCGGAATTGATATTAACAAATATGTCGCTTTTAGCAAAATACAGTCGTTTGATAGAACCTCCATTCACTTGTCCAGTATCTCCGTCTATTATTATATTACCGTCTAAACCACTCTCGTCGTCTACAAGATTAAATAATGTACCGTAATCTATTGTATATGTATGCAGATTGTTTCTACCCCATCCTGAGTCATAAACTACAAGTACGACAACTAATTTGTATGGACCGCATATTGATTGCTCACATGCGGGAAAATAGGCAGAAGCTTTATTATCTTCTTCTTCAAGTACAGATGGAGCTAAAAACGTAGGTACATCTAATTTGCCAGGTTTCATTATCGGACCACACGGATGACAGCAATCATCTACAAATTTATCTGGTACAATACCGAATCCATTGTAGTAAGGCCAAATATGGGCATCGTTAAATCCAGGACAGAATGTAGCGTAATCACGCTTACGATAAGGTTTTACGTGATAGTGATGTGGACCACATCCGTGTATGGTATATTTAGAAGGAGTATAGAATTGGGGGAACGGTTCTCTTGGAAATCTTTTGATAATTTCGCAATCGTTTTTATGACTTTCAAAAGCTGTATTTACTAAATAACAACGCATCTACTTAACATTTACTCTATCAAATCCATATGGACCACGAATAGTAAATTTTATTTTGATGTCGTTTCCAATTCTTATATTCATATTTATAAACGTTTATAAACACAAAAGGGGAGGACATTACGTCCGTCCCCCATTATGCCAATTAATATTAGAAATTAAAGTGCACCGTAAGCAGTGTCTTCTACTATTCCGTTATCTGACGGAGTACCAGCAAAATCTGCAAGAGCAGTTTTCAATGCTTCAAGAGTGCCAGTAACGTCATATATTTCAAGCGTCTGCTTCGTCTTACGGAACAGATCGTCAGCTGAACGATACATATTCTCAAACTCAAGAGTAAGACCGTCATAGTGAGCGTTAATGTCCGTAACCATATCCGGCTTGATAATAGGCCACGTACCCTCACCACGGTTAAGAATGCCCTGATAACCCATAGCCTGAGACTCACGATCGCGTACAAGCTTACCGTCGGTCTGGCACCAGTCTGCAGGATTCTTAGTTATAGTAGCACCCTGAATAGAGTACTTGTTCTTAGATGCGAATGCGGGAGCCTCAGGATCAGTCCAGTAGATATTAGCACTGAAACGAACCTTATTAGCCCAGTTAATCGTATCGTTCTTATCATCATCTGTATAAGGCATAGCCGTAAGAGTAACGACACCAGCAGCAGCCTGTGCAGTTACACGAGCACGCTTGTACTGAGTATTGATCTGCATTGCGATATTCTCAGCAATAGATTCAGCGTCATCACCGATCTTCGTAACGTACTCATAAGACTCTGTCCACTTACGATAACGAGTAGGCAGATCTTTAAATGTCAACCTAACAACGATACGCTTATTACCTTTAGCAAACTCGGCAATCAGAGATGCGTCGGTATTTGTAAAGTCAATCTTTACAGATTCCTCAGAGCTCTGGAACCACTTGCTAAAATGGAACGACTTAATGTCATCCTTATTAATTACGTTAGACCATTTTACGATAGGCTTGTATTCAACCGTACCATCCTTCTTACGACAAGGAAGGTTCTTGTTTGTAACAATACCAATCTTGATCTTCTTTGTATTCTCGTCAATAGCGTATGCATTAGCCGCATCCTGATCGAGATTCATTATAACATATCTATAAGCATCTGCCGACGGAGTTCTCACATCCGTAGCATTTGCGGGAGCTGCACTACACAACTCACCTACGCCCGTACCTACGAGCACTGTATTTACGTATGTAATCATATTGTTTAAATTTTTTTCTACTCACCCTATCAACTAAGGCCGAACCTAATCGGCTGGGCTTTCCACGTTAAAAATTATTCTTGTGTTAATACTTCATTTGAGATAGTCTTATAACGTTCACCAGCTTGATTTTCAATATACATCTAAGCTGCGATTTTGATTATCTCGTATAATACAACATCAGTAAATTCCGTATATTCTGCATACGGATTATCTAATGTTATTTCTGCAGGAACCCTAAGATACCCCAATGTGTATTGATGAATCTTATAGTTCTTGTCTGTTAATAATCTGCATCCTTTAGAATCTCTTATTCTGAGAGGTCTAGCTCTACGAAAACGGTAATGAAAATCTGTCAAACTGTTGTTTATACGATACATAAAACTATCCTGTGTACATTCAAATACACATGTATCCATTTTATGTTCGCCATTATTGTCAGATATTATTACATCTTCATTTAATGCAAATAAAAAGTCTTCTGGATATTTAATAACATATTCGTCATAATTAGGCTACACGTTTTGATAAATCATGTCCGACTTGGTATAAACCGTAGACTTGAATAATTTGATCAAATCCTGTCTACGTTTTTCGGTTTGCTCATACGACAAATTATGTACAGGATCACCACCGAAACGCTATTTTACAAATTTAGCCACAGCCTAGTTCAACCAGAATAAAGAATCGTCAGTAGCTGGTTTATTAACAGTATCGTTTATTTGATTTATTTCTGTCTCAAATGAGGCTAATATATCAATATATCTCATTTATCTTCGTTGTTAGATTTTGGTTTCTATGATAATGCAAATTTGTAATTTGTAATGTACATTTGCACGGCACCTTCCACTAATTCCTAAAAACACGAAAATGGTAATTCACAATAGCTGTGTACAGCTCCTTTTGAATCATCTTTATCGTTATAATTCAGTATATTAAATCGATATGGCTATCTGCAATATACTAAATCTACGGCATCAATGTGGGTATATTTATCGTGTATTACTTTTAGATAATCACTACCTGTTAATGTACTTTCCAGAACAACCATAGGTGTACGAATTATACCACCTGAATTATAAAATGAACCTACTACACTTGGAACATCAATTTGTCTGATTATGGCATTTGGGGTATGCATAAACTTCTCAGTTTTTACTTGATGTTTGTATGTTTTGTCTAATATACTATTTGATCTAATATATAAATAATAATCTGTAGGCAAATAAAATATATCAGAGTAATCGTCCGCATCCGGTTGTCTTTCAGGAACAGCTAAACGTTTATGTTTGATTAAACTTTTTATTGTGTCATTAATTTTATTTGCAGATTTAGAACCTCTTTCTGTTTGATCTTCTAATAAGAACAAGTCATTAACATATTTCTACTAATACTCACTTAAGAATGAGTATATAGTATCGGTATCTAATTTTCCGTCAAATTCAAATTCAGGATATACCTCAATTAATCTGCGTTCAAATTCGATACCTAATTGTCTTGTCTGTTCTGCTGTCATGATTCAAGAGGTCTTGTTTGTACTTCTGCTGTTAATCTCGGATTTTCTACAATCTTAGTAGATAATAATATAGCCAAGTTAATTAACTCTTCAGCCATGGTGTCGTTTAACTAAAACGTAGAGGTTTCTGAGAAATCAGCATTTCCGTTTTCTAATGCAAATTTATTTGGCTTTTGTATGTAAGTAAGTATTAGTCTTGTGGGAGCTTGATATGCAAACGAATCGTATAATACATAAAATTTATCACCTTCAATGTACAATACTGGATGCATGATCCATGGTAAATTAGTAGCTGTATTCATAAAGCTCTAAGCTACCTCATGTGTGACTAATTCCACATTTGCACTATTGTGAGCTTTATTATCTACAGACTATACAAAGTCCATCAAGTCCACATTACTATTTACATAATATAACATACTATCGGGTATTTCAAAGTCTACTTCATTACTTGCATTTAAAATGTTTTGTGAAGAAGACGCATTTATTGCGATAGTATTGATCAATGGTCTGACGTCCTCAATAGCTTTATTATCACTCTCAAATAAAGCTTGCCGAGGATTATTACCAGTTAATTTCTAAGCCAGCAATGCTAAATAAGCCTTATCTAACAAAGTGGCTATTTCATATTCAGTTAACGACGGATATGACGATGTGATATCTGCTTTGTCATATTCAATCATAAACTTAGTATAAATGTCTTTATGCGTCATATCCTTAATATTTATTATTTGCTCTCTATCTGATTTATGATAGATAGTTTCAAATCTTGATTCTTCTTTGCGTCAAGATATGCAATTGCATCTTGTTTAGAGTCTGCAAATAGTTCAGAACCATAATAGTACTGCGTACGATCCTTGCGGATAATGCCTTTTGCGATAGCTTCCTCCAACAAGAAATCTGTATCCTTCTGCTTGTTGTTTACCCATTTCTTGAAAAAGTCTCCCGGATGTTTATCAACGAGATTAAACAAAGTAGACTCAACAAGCTCGTTAGAAAGATTATCAGCTTTAACACCCCAAATACGCAGACATTTACGCATCTGATCGAGGGTGAGTTTATCAAACTCTTTAATTGCATCTCTACGCTGTTTATTAATTCTATTCTGTTCAATTGCCTCTGCCTGCCTATTAATCAATAGATAATCCTTACCAGCATCGAGCTTATCAAGCGACGTAGACACTCTTTTGTGCCCACTGAGGAACTTGATTATCATTGCCTGACGAGGATACTGATCATCTAAAATTAAGGCTCTAGAGCCAACTTTAACACTAAATGTCTTCCAAAAATCTGATGATTTAGAAAGAGTACCTTCGGGGTAACCCAAAGCCTATTCAAAATATTTTTCATCCTCGGGTGTTAAACCCGTATATATCGACCCAGACCGAGTGAAGTAAGGGGCTATATAGTCGAAACACGACTTATATTTAATAATACCGGCCCAGGGATTTTTTCTCTTAATCTTTAATTCAACTACCATAATTATAAAATTAGTAAGTCGTAATGTCGGTCGCTGGGGCAATTAACCCCAGCTCGAACATTATAATATATTATTATATGTTACTACTTATTAGGCAGCAACATTGATTGAATCGAAATCGTTCGCAAGGTCCGTATCCTCTGCATCGCAGTACAGAATACCGCAAGACAACGGGTTACGCAGCATTATACCCTCCTCACCGAGGAAGTGTACCTGATAACCATCACGGCTGTTAGACCTAAGCGTGTTGATGCTGTTACTATAACCACTCGGGATTACAGAACCACCAGTACACCACTGAACGAACTCACGACCACGGCGACATACCTTAACGATATTAGCCTGACCGTCACGCTGACCGAGATCAACGAACAAGAACGTATATGACATCAGAGGTTTACCTGTAATCGGGTGAAGTGTACGGAACATCTCCATGTTATCAAACAATGCACAACGCTTAACTGTCAACTCAATACCGTTAGTCATCTTATACGTAGTAAACTGACCACCGAGAGTCAACTCCTGACCAGAGCCTGTTATAAACTTCGTATCGATCAGAGTAAAACCTGCAGCCTTCTCACGAAGTACACGATCGAATTCCCTTATACCCATCTCTCCAGTCAGAGCAATAAATTTACGCTCATTAGTACCAATCAAGTTGTAGCAGAGATCGAACAGGTAGTCCTCAAGAAGCTCTGCAGTAAGCGTAGTATAGTAACGTACGTTAGCGGGGCTAATCTGCTCGAACAAACCTGCACTTACAGGTACGGGTCTTCCGTTAGTTCCCTTGAGAGCATACGTACCATCAGCAAGCCTATTAGACTTAGCGAACAGCATGAACTTCTCCTCACGACGCTTCCACTCACGGAGTGCCAACCAATACTGATACTCAGACCAGAGATATGAAGTCTTACCCGTCTCAGGATCCTTCAGTGCGATAGCCAATACTGTAGAGTAAGCATCACCAGTGATATCGTAAGACAGACGCAACGTAGTAAGACAGTTACGCATCTTAAACGGCGTCTGATAGTTGATGATATCAGCCTCATCGCTGTACTCTTCGTAAGCGCTACCTACACGGCTTACCTGACGACCGGGGAGCAAGTACTCAACAGGAATGTAAGAACCTGCGAAACCATCAGCTACATAGCACTCATATACCCAAGTAGAGCCATCCTGATAAGGCATACCGTTTACACGTACCTGGAAATTAATGTTGTCGAACGAAAGTATTGCACCTGGACCGAAGTAACGATCTTCCAAACCAAGATAAATAGGAGTACCGTTGATACCTGGAGTTTCAGTCTCAACATCAGCTATTTTCAGCTCCTTACCATTGTACTTAGCCCAACGAATATTGATAGCACGCTCCTCATCGATCATTACGCTCCACTCATATTCGCGGTTGTCGATAATCATAGTTTTACCAAGACCGCCAGTAATCAGATCGATTGCGGTCGAAACGCCATCATCCTTAGTACCGAATACCAATGACAGCAAACCTGCTACTTCATGAGGTCTTGTCAGAAGTGCATTTGAAAGCATATTCTCATCAACCAAATCAGAGAAACGACGTCCACGATAAAGTTGAAGATTATTTAAAAGTGTATTCATATTTTAATTTAAATTAAAATTATCAGTGATACCACATAGACGCAATGTCGGCAACTGAACGTTTCTTGTCATCTATATTATAAGTCGAATGATTTTTCTGAGAATGCCTTAGCATTTGCCTCAGTTTATTAGCGGCAGTTGTTTGACCATTTTTAGTAGCTTCACTAATCAACGCATCACCTTTCATTGTAAAGTAAGCAGATTCGATTAAATTATTAACCATATTTTTATTAAAATCTTTTTGGTACTATGTTTGACCAGTAGCGTCTACTTTAGTGATGTAGTCAAACAATAGTTTTCGGTCTTCTTTAGGAATATTGACACCACGAATGGTTTTTAAATTCGTAATTGTACTATTTAAGCTATTTACAAATTCCATAGCTTGTTGTTCTTGCTGCATACGATATTGTTCTTGAGCTTTCTGTTGCTGTTCGATTTGCTGCTGTTTATATATTTTAAGCCTTTCGATAGCATCAGATGCTTCGTCCTCAAGTACACCAGCATCTTCGTAGCGTTCAATTTTCCTATTAATTTGTTCTTCTGTATAACCAGATAACCTTAGATAATCCTTAACTGCCAATTTCTGATTATCTTCATCTTCTATGTCGAGTTTTTCGTATTGTATATCCTGAGACATATTATTGTAGAAATCGTCAAAATTACCACCATTACGTACATACTCGTCGAGACGAGCTATACGTTCATCAGAATATTGTGGTTTTGAATTTTCTTCTACTGCATCTTGTATATACTCAATTAAACCGTCTATAGAAGTTGGTTTTTCATCGTCGTCTACCTCCCAACCTAACTCTTCTGCGAAAGCATCAAAGAAAGCTCCAACTTGGGCAGCCTCATTTGCATCTCCGTTTGGATCATCGTTCAGATCGTCTACGTCATCGCCGTCGTTATTGTTGTTGATATCATCTGTAGATGCGGGTGGTTCATTACCTGTAGGAGGTAAGTTTACGTCATCTCCAAGTCCGTCTACAGATTTATCATCGTTCTTTGGGGGTTCGTTTCCATCCACTGGCGGTTCGTTACCGTCAGGATTACCTATATTGTCATCACCTTGCACAATCGTAGTATCTGGATTATCAAGACCTAAATCGTCAAGATTTACGATACTCTCTCCACCTTCAGGATTAGTCAAACCAAGACTATTGAAGGCGTTATCAAATGCAGTGCTATTTTTCTTTCTAGCCATAATATATTATAATTAATGTTTCCATTTTCTCGCGTTTAAAGCAAAGATCGCCATTTTCTTTTGCGCCGGCGTTCCGTGTTCCTTAAACCAGCTCGCAGACTTTCCAGTCCGCTTCTTTAGCGCTGTAAATTTACCTCTATTCTTTTTCTTAATATGTATACCGGAATCCTTACCTTTATTATAGTTTACAGAATTATCTACTCCGAAAAATTGAGGAAACGCCGGAGATGAATATTTATAATTCTTTGCAAAATCAATCGCGTCATTTGGATTATTAAATCTAAAACTTTGATTCTGCACCATCCATTCAGGCAATACTTCCCAAGGATTTGGAATATACATTAGTTCTCCTCCAATATTCATTACAGAAGGAGTAGCATCATTACCGTAAGAACCAAGAACAATATTAGAACGATCACCTTGTCCGAATGCTGGAATATATCTATCGTCTTCTCCAGTCATGCGTTTGGCTGTAGGATTTCCGAGCATAGATTGGGTAAGTATGTAATCGTAATATCTATGATCATCTTTACCCGTATTAGCATAATAGACATCATCGTTAGATATCGGATTATATGCTATTTCGTTTAGCATGTCTTTTAATTTTCCGTTTTTAAAATTAAGGTTATGCTTCTGTATTAATTTTTGATTAGCTTTAATCCAATTATCATCAACTTTTTGCTTCGGAGATAACTTAGAATCATATCTCAACTACATCATTCTGGCATATATTTCGTCAGGAGAGGATAGGTATTCAGCATCCTGCTTAGAATAACCAGTATTATCAAAATATTTGGAATATTTTTTTCTAATTACTTCCTCCTAAGGAGTATTTTCGCGGTATGGTAAAATTTTGCTACCTCTCACCTTTCCGAGAGTATGTGTTGATTCATGCACTCTAACGCTCGGGTCTGTTTGCTATACATTAGTTTCGTCATTTTCTGGATTATAAAATATCAAGTTGTTATTATAAGTTTTACCTGCTATTTTATCTATATCCCATCTAATTTGTTGTAGCATTGACACTGCGTCTCTACCCGGAAATACTTTTTCAGCATCATCGGTGACAATTGCTCTACTTCTATTAAGATTATTTAATTGATCCTATAGTATTTCTTTAGTAGTAGTATACCCTTTCGGATCACCTTGTGCAGCATCAATTAAAGCATTTATAGGGCGTGGTCCTCCATAAGAATTGCTTGAAAAAATACCAGAAGAATCCAAATAATTATTTCTAAGTTGCTACTAACGATTGTTTAGCCAATTAGTTATCCAATTTATAATAGCTGGATCTTTTTGAACCTAATCTTTACCTTTACGATAACCAAGATCAAATTTGATAGTATTTAAATCATCCTTTCCAGTATCAAATTCACCCAACTCATTTTTCTTACGTCTCTACAGACGAGCGGGACTTTTAAGAATTTGATCTTTTCCACGAGCAAAAGAAGGCATATCAGTAGAAGTAGAGGGTTTACGTGCCTTATGAGGTTTTACTATCTTTTTCATAATTATTTCTCTCCTGCAACTTTATTCTTCAGAGCTGTGCGAGCTTTGACTCTTTCTCTTTCAAGAGCCGCGTCATCTTTCTATTTTTGTAATGCCGTTTCATGCTTCATCTTTTCACGCTCCAAAGCAATCTTCTGTTCTTCAATGTTCTTCTTTTGTTCAGATTCATATCGCTTAGTATATGCATCCTCACGTATCTTCATCTACTGGGTAGCATCCTTGGCCATTTCAGCAGGATCAGGTATACCATTCTGGTTAATATCCCTCTCTTCAGTACCACGATATGTACTAATCTCGGCTACAGCAATCTTAGTTGCGTTATCCTGATCAATCTTGTATCTCTCAAGATCTAATTCAGCTTCCTTAAGTGCAAGCTCTTGCTGTTTAGCTTGATTCTGCATTTCTTGTATTTGTACAGCCTGATCTTGTTGAGCTTGTTGCTGTTGTTGCACAAGTTGCTCTTGTCTGGTTTGCATATCCTTAAGCTTCTGTTTGAGCATATTAAAGTTATCATTAGTTAATATCTCAGCAGCCTCAAGCAGTGATGCACCATTCTGCATAGCAGGTTGTATAAGCTGTTGTAGCTTCTATATGTTTTCAAGATCCTTAGATGTGTCACTTACGAACACATCCATATCTTCATAATAGAAGTCTTTAGTAATATTCAAGAATGCACGTTCGCCATTATCAAATACATACTGAAGTTTATTTTTACCAGTATCCTACCATGCACCTTTAGCTGTATTTAACAACATGTTCAGTACATGTCTCTTACATTGATTGTGTACCCAAAATAGAGGTTCCGTTATGTGTGATGATTGTACAACACTACGTTCTACATTACCTACTAACTCAGATGTACTAATAGCACCTTGACGTTGTTCAGTAATACCTGTAATGGTACCAGCTAATTGTTCTATCTTATCCATCAATTGAATATACTCAGCTATCACGTTACTCATTGTAAGATCAAGCGAAGTAATCTGATTGAATTGTGCAGGTTTACCGCCTTCACGGCCAGGTACATTCCAAGATTCATCATAAGGATTAATAAAGTTAACACCTACAGAAGATAAGTAATGTAACCACCTGTCTACAGTAATACCCATGGATTTAGGTATCTGTGTAACATCCATATTGACTACCTTACCTTTATCCCTAGCTATAGCTAACTCTAACCTATACCATAACACTATATACATGTACTGCAACGGTTTAAGTATGCTTACCAAAGAACGTGGTTTACTATTGGTAGCGCTATATACAGCGCCACAATATGGTAGCTTTTGACTATTTGGATTATCGAGACTTACGTGTTGATATTCTATAGGTTGCATACCAAAATAAAGATCTTGACCACACCTATAACCTTCCCACACCTCAACTATCCAATCTGGTTCTACACTTATTTCTGTCCCTACTTTTTTGTAAGTCTCATCAACAATATCGACTTGGAGTTGACCAGATTCATCCTATGTGGTAACATAGTATATTTTTTTGAAGGATTTCCAACAACAGTGCCATACGTTGACACAGTGGTTGCTTTTCTCATCATATAACGGATTATCGTAGAAATGGAATTGTATACCTTTAAAATTATCTACGGGGTTGTGTTCTCCAAGATTAGTTGCAGGTACAGCGTTGACCATTTCCGTAAGTTTATTTAAATCTTTTTCGGTGAGTTTGTCATAATATCTATCATACACTTCCTGTATTGGCATACGCATACGCCTACAACACCAAGCTCCATCTTCGATAAACTCAAGATCTGGACTTTTGTCGAATGAGAAATACATCGGATTTACTCTTTCCATAAATGGTTCTGAGTTAAGTATTCCTACATAATATATTTCCCTACCTCCGATCAATCCGTCTTTCCAACCTTTGATAAATTCGTTATCAATATTAAGCTTTTCTCGTAGATAAGTAAGTGTATGATACGCAGTGTTTTCTACTACGTCCTTATAGTCTTTATCCATATACTTAGCTATTTGTTCTGGTGGCATTATTTCACCATTAGCTAACTATTGTTGAAACTATTGTTGTTCTTCAGGACCCATTTGAGACATTGTCTCAGCTTCTATATATTGTAAATATAGTTCTTTTTGTTTGTCCATTATGTCAGACGCAGCTTCTTGAGAAGTACGAACGACCCTAAAATTTAAAGGTCGTTTAGTTTCTTCACCAATAAGCAAGTCAATTTTAGGTCTAATGATATTGAAGTCCTAAGGTGTAGCAGGAAACCCATCTTCAACTTTAAAAGGATTTGTAATTTTCTTAAAATCCTTTTCGTCAAAGATGCTATTGTATAAATTATAATAGGTCTATAACTCACCAAATGCACTATATGTCTGTCCCCCAGAAACAATATTGCCTTCTCCTATTATAAAATTTACACAATCTTTTTGCCATTGTTCAGTCTTTTTCGATAGCGGTAGTTTTTGCTAGGGGAACCTCGAATGATACAAACTATCTTCTATCATATTTAAAATGTAAATATAGGTACATCATCTTCTTGAAGGGTTTCACTCCACCATTGACTGCCAAATAACGGCATATCAAATAATTGTACCTGTTTGTTTTCATCTTTATTGGCTTGTACTTTTACTTGGTACAGCTCTTCTCTAAATATCATAACCATGCATAATGCTATTACACGGTCTACATTTCGTTCACCATTATTCATTATTAATTCTTCTAACAATGGCTCGCTATATATTCTTTCGAGATTTGGATGCCCTGGTTCGTATTCTTCTCGCAGCCAGTCATTTATTTTTTCTTCGGCGAACAATCGAACCTATTTAGTCATATGACACCCTTTCTTACGATTCACTTTAGAATCTCTAAATATCTGTGCTATTACTTTATCGGGTTGATCCGCTAATAAGTAATCACAATGTTTGTTTACAAAATACTGATAGATACCTAATTTTTCATTCTCGTATAAACAACGAGCGTTATAGAATGTAAGTAATTTACGCACATTTTCGTAGTATTCATCTGCTGTATTAGGTCTGCCTGAATATTCAGCTACTATTACATCAGTCCATGCTTCTCCAGCTTTAAATCGCTTAAATATAATCGTAGAGCCTAAAGAGTTAGTTCCAGATTCATTCTGGTCGTAAGGGTCGTTACCAGCTATATATAGTCCATACGGAGGATCTGTAACAGGGTACTCCCATATCACTATAGAACCTTCAGGTTTTTCTCCGTTCTTTAACGGATACGTCGTAATGTCGCCTGATTTCTTTTCTACAACTTCGACGCCACCATTACCATCCCATCGTAAGTCTACTACGTGTTTCATACTTTGTAGTTTAGTATTAGTACGTAATCTACTTAATTGATTAAGTAATAACTTACGTGGAAATATATTACCACCTAATTCAAGCATTGCTTCTGCAGGAGTTAACGGACGTTCTGCAACATATCTATCAAGTAATTGTTGGTCTCCTTTACCTTCTTGTACTATCTTTCGTTGTTTAACACATTCGCGTATGGCTATATCGCGTAGAGAGTTTCCATCCTTGTCCATGTACTTTTGATTTCCATCTTCGTCAAAACCCTCCATGTTAGCCCACTGTGGTACAAAGAATGCACATTTTGAATTTTCGTCTACATCTTCGTCCCATATATTTGGGAATTCGTAGATATTGTAAGAACTTGGATGATAGAACGCATCTTTCAAACCATCGAATGCTGCACCTTCAGTACCTCCTGTACCGTACATAATCTACATAGCACCGAATGTCGTACCGTCATCCAACTCAAGAGATGCACGAGCAATAGACCACGCTTCTTGCAGATTCTCAAATTTACCTGCTTCCTCCCATAAGAACAACTTGCCACGAGTACCACGAATACGTTCTGGATCGTTTTTAAGGGTAATGCCTATGATACTTGACTAATAACCCTGTTCAGTTTCTTTACCAAATTCATCTTTCACTTTAAATCCAGATGTACGCTCCATAGCCGTAGACTTGAGCCTTTGTTTAGCCCATGCTGTATTCTTATCTACAAAATCCATAATCTACCAGGCCTTAGTTAAAAGACCGTCTCCAATTAAGAACTTCTATTCAGAAGCTATTGCAAAGTTTTTAGAACCTGGTATAAACTCATAATTACGTACAAGCATTGATGCGCCTTTAAACGAATAACCCTTTTTACGTGCTTTCATTACGGCCATATGCTGTCCTACAAGTTCTGCATCTTCTATGCCATAAAAGTAATAAGCGTCATAATCCCAGAACGATGGAAAACCAAATGAACGTTCTCGTTTTTGTCTTTTTACTCCATATCTATCAATATAATCTTTTACCTTTACGGTATATATTGGGGAATAATTCAAATAGAAGTAATGGTAGCCTGTGATATATTCCCCATCTTCAGCAGTATACCCATTAAGACATCTATCTGTCTCCTAGTCCCAATATTTTACATAATCAGATGTACCTCTCGGAGCATCGGTATATGTACCATGTTGTAAGAAATGTAATGCTGCTTGTCTAAATTTATCTGTATTGTGAAATTTTTGTTTAAAGTCTACCATGTTGATTAATCATTTAAAGACTACTTTGGCATTTCGTAAAGACCGACGATACCACCGCCTTTTACTTTGCCTGAGTCTAATTGTTCCGCCTTGGCTTGTTTCATGGCTATATCTAACGATTTAACTATATTGCCTACGTCTTTTAATATACGAGTAACTTTAATCGCTGTATCTATATCCATCTCGCCAGTAGAATACTCATTTAACGCCTAAATAAGGCCCTCTGCCGCGTTTCTTGAGGCTCCTAATAATCTTGTACTAGGAGTCTCCTAAAACTCGTTAAATCGCTTTATAAGCTCTTTTACGTCCGCGTCAGGTTCATAATTAGTACCAAATACATCTTGTGCTACTCTCTACGGTCTTTCGTTTTCTGGATATGCTTCATATGGACTGTTCCATTTATATGTCCATATTACATATTCTAATTGTTTCTTAGCTAAATTCTTATCTTTAGCGCTATTTATAAAATCCCTAAATGGAGGTATCGCAAGATCTTCAGTACTAAATACTATTTTACTTCCTTTTATATCAAACATATTAAGAAGCATGTGAAATTATAGGAGCATAATATTCTCCGCCATCATAAATAAGTAATAACTATACAGCATCTCCAGGTGCAATAGTTATACTATCTACATCCTTTGTAGATCCGTTGCGCAATTTAGGAAAATCGGATGGAGTATCAGTAATTCCACCTCTAGCGGTTAATGTGATATTGCCAACACTAATCAAAGATACTAATGTCAATGGCGCAATAAATGTATCTGAAGAACCTAATCCCAATGCCTGTCGTACTTCAGACAAACGTGGTAAACATGCTACACCGGCTGTTCCAGCTGTACTCTTATACAAAACTTGTACACACCCGTCAGAATAATTAATGATTGTGGCAGAGCTGGATATTCCTGGAGTATGTCTATGATATTTATATCCTACTATATAGCCATTTAATGCACAATTTCCAGTTCCTACGATTGCAAAATTATTTACAGTAGATCCCGTTGCTTTAAGATATAATGCTACGTTTGCACGAATGTCTGAAAGCTCATTGCTATTATTTTCAAATCTACCAGTAACGTTCATTGTTCCAGAAGTTACCGGCCATACATTCTATCCTATACCAACAAACGTCTTTACAGTATCGTTACGTAAAATTATTCCAGCATCGTTATCAAAACCTTCGTTAGTGAGATCATTTCCTGAAATCTTAAATCCTGCTATTTTACCGCCTACAACTTCTACATTACTAATTTTAGCAGTATTGTCTTCTACCCATAATACATTATTACTGCTTCCATCTTGTATAGCAACTTGGTCGGCATATATCTTTACAGAACCCTCTCCTTCTTCGCTACTGGTAATATCTATACCAGCTACACGTAATCCTTCATAAACAGCAGAAAGCGTCAGTCCTCCCGGTGATTGTTCTATTTCACTTAATCGGTCATCAAGACCACTTACTGTAGAATTTATTCCATTTACAGTTATTTGTATTTGAGAGTAATCGCTTTCCAAACCTTCGACTCTTGCTGTAATAGACGATGCATCTTGTTTTATTTGAGAATAACCTTCCTCAAGATTTACAAATCTACTTACCCAATGATCCGCAGTTACTTCCCAAAATGATGTAGCTCCAGTTATAGTTAAATCTACAGCCATTGTGTAAATATACGGATCTGTAGTGTTTGGGATATAAAATTTTATCTCAATACGACCTTTAGTAGCAGGCCAATACATCAAAGCGTTGTTGTGCGTCAATGCGGTAGGAATAGCGTTAGAACTATTTCCGAAATCTACAGAAGGATCAAAACTAAATTGAGCAGTCCAATCTTCCTCTGGGTTCGTATCTACATCTAATGTATTAGAATTAGAAATTTCCGAAGCCACAGCTTCAACCCAAATTCTGACTTTATCTGTGTTTGTATCGCTTGTATAATTTACAGCATCATGAATTAATTCTCCGTTTTTATATACATATATGCCAAAATCGAGAGATTGAGCGTAAAACGATTCAATTAAACCCTGATCGTCAAAATCTGTACGATATTCTCCCACACATGTGTTGGGTACAACAGAGACCTAATAACCATCCCCGATATCTGTAGCTTCTCCAGGAGGACCTTGTGGACCTTGAGGTCCTGGGTCACCAGCATCACCTTTATCTCCCTTATCGCCTTTATCGCCCCTATCACCTTTATCACCTTTTTCTACTTGTAGCATCCAGTACGTAGTATTTCCGGGAGCTATACCTTGCGTAGTACCTTCTTGATATACATTTAAATAAAGACTGCCTTGGTAACTTACACGATCCCAATAATTATAGACAGTACTCGGATTATATTCACCTCTGTCTACACATACAGGATTATAATTATCACCACTAATTAATCTAAATAAATTAGTTCTAAAAGCTACCTGCCCGGGACTAATTATACTGTTCAATACAGCGTCATTTAAATCATACGATATGACTCTACTGTACATTTTGATAGATGGAGAGTCTCCATTAGTAGCACTGATAATAATGATATTTTGACGATTTGTCTGATCATCGTCGCTATTACCAAATTGTACTATTACGTCTCCAGCTTCCGGTTCGTCAGATCCTGATGCGCAATTAGTTTTATCGAGTACAATGTAGTTTTTATTTCCGTCTTCTCCTACTTCAATTACCTGTCTCCAATAAAATTTATTAGATACTCCTTCGTATACGCCGTCTTTAATATCAAATGTCTCACAGCGAACAAGATCGTTTACTTGAAATGTATTTGTAGTGGCTGTTGTACCATCATCTGACTTCAAATAACATTTCCAACTTGTACCCTAATCTTCAACAGATTCAATTGTACCGCCTGCTGCAGATAGTACAATATTCCCATTTACGTAAGATAATTTACGTATTTCAAGTTCTTCAAATATTGCTTTATTACGTACAAGGAGATTGTCGATTTCTAAATGAGAATAAGTGTCTTTCTTATCATGAGCTTCGTTGCCAAGATAAAATCCAGTTCCGTCGATTCCAGATAAGAAATTTTCACTTAATAATTTAGGAACAGTAATACTATGAGTAGTTTCGTCATCTGTGTCTTTACGTAAATAACGTTTGTCCAATGTCGCCATATCTCCGGGAGTGAGACCTCCTTCGCCTTCACCACCACCACTTGACGCTATAGATATAGTACCATCGTCAGTAACATCTATACCAGACCCAATCTTAACACCACCAAGTCTAGTACCAGTAGCTACAGGTAATTCGTAACTACCACCTTCTTCAATGTTGGTTATTCTGTCTCCAAGATTTATAATATTCTGTTCGATATTTTGTATCGTTTCTTCGAGATTGGTTATATCTGAAGTATTTTCTTCAATCAATTTGCGTAATTGTTCTATTGTTATTCCGTATTGATTGACAAGTCTGGTTAATTCATCAATCTGATCTTGTATATCAGACAAATCGGGATTATCACCAGAACCACCCCCTGATCCAGCTAATTCCTTAATTAATAATTTTACCTCTTCTTCGGTAGTATAATAATCAGGAATTTCAGATAAAAAATTTAAATCGTTCTCAAGCTATGACACTTTAGTAGGAATATCGTCTTTATCGGCCTTGTTATCGAGCTCTATTTGCAAATTGCCGATATTGGTGTCATCTTCAGAATCTGACGAATTTAACTTTATACTGTCTAATTTCTATCTATCTTCTTCTGAAAGATGTATATCATCATTATTGATGTGCTGGTATAATTTAGCACCAACAGAACCTATTTGAACGTCATAGCTATTGTAAATTAAATGATCATTCATAGCTATTAATTTTATATACATGTATAAACACAACAAGGGGGCAACCAACTGGTTACTCCCTTATTTATACCCCCAGTTCCGGCTTAAGGGGTATCTCAGCCATTATTTTCAGGCCGCCGCTTGAGCATTTGAGGATTGATCAGCCACAGGCTCTTCAACTGAAGACTCCTGCGAAGCTTCGGTTGGCAGATCTATAGCCTTCTCCGCGCTATCCATATTTTCTGTCTGTGACCCGTTAGGGTTTGTATTTTCTGTTACATTTGTAGAGCCGAATCCCTTATTACCACGTTCAGTTTCGCTAAGCTCTTCTGTTTCTACAAATTCTACTTCAGGAAGTTTCATTATTACAAGTTGAGCAAATCTTTCACCTTCCTTATACAATGCGGGAATTACATCTGTAGTATTACGCATTACCATCATTATTTCTCCAGTATAAAGTGGGTCTATACAACCAACACAATTACTCGGTATAAGTGATGTCTGATATACCGAACTACGAGGGAAAAGCAAACCTACATAACCTTCAGGAATCTCTACTGCAATACCAGAATGATATACAAGCATTACCTGATTACAAGCATTTCTGACTGTAGTAATTGCTGCACATGTCAAATCGAAACCAGCATCTGTAGCATACGATTTAGAAGGTGCTACTGCCTTCTCTGTTAATTTTTTAAACTTAATTTCCATAATTATTTCTTATAACTTCCTATTTTTAAATATTTCCACCATGCAAAATGTTTCCTATTCTTTAAGTATTCCAGATCATTTTGATGGGAGTATGCTTCTTCTTCAAACGATACATCATGATAATCTTCATTTTGAGTCTTTCCTTTCCCGAAAATATGTATCAATAAATATTCTACGATGTACCATAAGTAAAACGGTATCCAGAGCATTTCTTTCATCTGGGCCGAATGTATTTTCTCGTGATTGATATCTATTTCTGTAACAGGATGCTTGGCATCTGATCTTACAAAAAGTATTAAACCGAGAAAGTTAAATATCTTATAACCTTTAAAAGGTATTAATTTGTTTTTCCAGACTATCATAGTGTATCAAAAATTACATAAACATCATCGCTATGCCAGAAGCTAACATTGCACCTACGCCACCATGATTAAATATATGATAGTAAAGTTTATTATTTGCTATGTCTTTCTTCTGAACTTTAATGTCTTCACACGAATCTGGATCTATTTCCCATTTCAATTTAGGAGCCATTGTCGTTGACATTGTCCAACAGAGTGCTCCAAATATAAATATAAATTCCATAATCGTTAATGTTTAATTAGTAGTCCCCGATGAAGCGATTAAGCTTAGACCGGGGTGATCTACCTCAAGCGGGTCTTCTCTCGCTGCCGACCTCTTATTCCTGCAGAGTGATTACGTTGTTGACTCAAGATAGATCTATATAATTCAAAAAGTCATTTTTTCTTTCCACAATCACAAAGACTGAAGAGATATGAGTATTTATTCACGTTAAAAATAAATGTCTCACACTCTGATTTAAGACCTGCGTATAATGGTTCATCTGGTATTGTCTGATAGAACTTAAGTGTTTCATCCAACACGTTGCAGATAAACTCCATTGGGCAAGTAATTGTACCAGGATCACCTTTAACGTCATTAGGACCGAGATGTGTACAAAGTACTCCCATTATTCCTTCTGCGACTGTATCTTGATAGTCTGACAGAATTTTAAGGAACTCGTCAAGTCTTACGTGAATGTTATTCTTTTCGGCTGCCCAGTGTAAATTCTTACACTTTGTTTTCCAGCCTTCTAATTGATTTATAAATTGTACAAACTATGGAAAAGCATTGGATGTAGACTGAGTAGTCTACTTAGGCTATACTTTAGCCACGACATTGCTTTTCATTGTACGTTTTTCTATTTTCGGCATCAATTGTATACTCATGATTTTATATTTTAAGTCAACTTTTGGTTCACAGGGGAGAGTCGAACTCCCGCCACCTTGAAAGGCGAACAACCGTATTCGACTGTGAACTCATATTAAAAATGATATTTACACTATTTTAGAGTTTTTCGTACTCCTCCAACTAGAATTTAAACTGCATCGAAATATCTATGAATATAATTGTAATATGTCTTTTTACATATACCTAATTGCTTAATTCTATCTTTTACAGAATTGTACGAATTATAAATATTCATAAATGTAGTTTTATCTATTTTGGTCTCAAATCTTCCGTTATGTAAAACCTTTTTATTTTTGTAATCGGATACTAATTTTCTAAGATCTTCTTCAGTTCTCGCAGACATGTATCGTTTTCTTATCAATCTTCCATGTTTTCGTAACTGATTTCTCGGAATATTTAGATATTTTTCTGCATAGACAGAAGATATAAACAAACGGTATAATCTGGTTTCTGCATCATATACCCAAATTTTATTTCTTCCGTCGTTTGCTATTTCTTTTGAATTGTTGGATACATGAAGTTTTTGTTCATCTGTCATTTTATATCCTAATATTCCACCATCTCCGCTTAATGTTTGGTTGTATCCAGAATTGTAGGTGTCGTACTCAGAAATATATTTAAACTCTAATTTATCGAGTTCTTTTTTAGCATTTGCAAAATCCTTAGTTTCGAGTATGCTGAGTATTTCAAAACTAAAATTATCAAGACCGTATTTAAGTATAGCCCTATATAAAGGATTATCAAAACGTTTGTGACAATATCTTTCACAATGTTTAATTAATCTTTTACGTAAATTTATACTTTGTCCTATATATTTCTTTCCGTTAATATCGTTTATAATTAGATATATTCCAGGAAATTCAGATATAGTTTTAATATTTTCTTTATTTAACTTCATGTTCTAATAATTTGTTAGGGCGGCCCGACTCGAACGGGCAATCCGGGGGTTAGGGCCCCGTCCGTTACCAATTACGATCACACCCCAATAACACGTGGGTTAACCCTCCCACGTAGCGGGACTTCTCTTATCGAGAAGATTTCTTAAAGAGTCGGCGCCACAATCTCTTGAAGAAATTGGGTTTCTTTTCTTCTACCTTCTCTACAGTGTACGTAAGAGTACATGTAGCACAAGGCTCGTCTGCCTGAATAGAAGCTTCTTGCTCCTCTACATAATCCAAGAACTCTTTTACTGCAATATCTGCAATAATCTGACGTTCCGTTGTAGTCAGGCGGTTATTAAACTTAGCTTTAGCAAATGCCTCATATACACTTTTGGCATCAGTAGCATTTGTCAAATCTACTGTCAGTATTAAATCGTTATTCTTCTTCATGATAATTATTATATTAAAAACTTAGGCATGCAGTATCGCAACATTCAGTAATACTAGCGTTTTGGTTATTTTGCTGATTCTCATACTCCTTCAACTTAGCGAAATATTCAGAAAGTTGTTCACTCTTAATGACAAATCTATAAAATCTGTTTTTAGGATCAATATTCCAATCTCTAAATGCAAGAAGTATATCTCCTGGTTTCAAATGGAGTATCTCTTTAGTATTATCGCGTCCACCAGGTATCAGATCTATTGGCTCGTCTACCATGCGTATGTAATCTACCGATTTATCTGTAGTTTTAATTTCTGTGGTACTGAAATCTTCATTTAGTTTCATTATTGCCCCGTCATTAAAGAATGCTGGGTGTTCTAAATCAATTGTCATCTTGCTGTATATTTTAATTGTTTATTCTCTTTATACCTCGTCTTCAACTTGAACTTAAATAATTCGTTAATTAGTATATCTCGAATGTCCGTAGGATCTTTCATTCTTTCAGCTATTTGTTGGAATTGAAACATCACTACTTTATGAACCACATCTGGGTCTTCATTTAATTGTTTTGCTACTAATCTACAAATCTAATCTAAGTCTCTCATTTTTCGACGGCTACTATGTCGTACATGTTGACTAATTGGGAATCCTTGAACAAGTCGAAATATTTACCGTAGTTATACACGATAATATCGCCAACCTCTATTCCAGGCATCGATCCTTTGTATTTCTCGTCATTCATTTGCATTATGTACTGTGCCGGAAGCTTAAGCACTACTCCTTCTGAATATGAGGAATCAACTTCTTTTGTTTCTTCCGTAGTATCATAATCTACAGCATCTACTCCATTTTTATCTTTTCCTGTTTGTGCATCAGATTTTACTGGTACAACAAACGTTTTCTTAATTTTTTTCTTCGGTAAAGGTTTAACTAAGAACTCTTTAGTAAACTCGTATTTAATACCTTTTTCGATACTTTTAGCGAGCTTCTTTGTATCCTCAAGGTTCAGATCTGTAAGACCTTCCACGACCTCTACAGGAACACCGTTCTTAGGATTTACCGGAAAACTTTCATTTGCCATAATTATCGTTTAAGTGTAAGTAAATGATTCAATACTTTAATCATATTAGTCAAGACTGTCTCTGCCTCAATTTTTACACAAGCAGGCTGATCTTTGTAGTTTTCATCAAGATTTCCAAGATCCCTCATATATGTATCGAGAAGCGTTTTCATCTCATTAAAAACATTTACATGATCTTCCTTCTTCTTAGGCTCTTCCAAGAGAGTAAGATAACCATTATCGATCAACTTTTGTGCATAGTTTGCGGAAATAACGTTCTTGTAAGAACTCTTTGCACTATACTTAGAACCAGTACGTGCATCCAAGTAAGAATCGTCACGATTTACTTCGCAAACATATCCATTTTCTTCATCAGAGAATTGGTAGATATCACCAACTTCCATCTGATTGAAATTTTTAATAACTTTTAACTTGTTCATATTTGTATAATTTTTTTTAAATTTCTGGCTCTATAACGTAGAAATTATACGAAAGGTTGCAAAAGTTAAAAAATTTTTTAAAAAATGCAACTTTTTAGTATTTTTTACGTTATAAGGGGGATAGTAGGGGGTTCTTATGACCAATTAGGTTAATATAATCAAAGTTTATAAGTAGACCAATGATATTAAGTAGTCTACTATTATTAGTAACCCAATATATATTATATAACCCTATATGACTAAAGGGTATAAAGAGAAATAAATATATAAATATATTTACAAAGAGAAAGAAACTATGAAGTTAATTGATAGTAGTTATGAAATTATAGAACCAAAATCTTACGATTTAGGTAGTGTATTTAAACACATAGAACTTTGCGGGAGAGTGTGTTATAAGTCTGAAGATAAAATAACACCAGATAGTGCTACTAAATTTGTAGATAGAATGATTAAATCAGGTCATGGAGCTATGTTAGAACATGGTACTGTATACTTAAGAATACCTACTGGATTGATGGCAGAAGTTAACCAGCCGTATTTTAAATATTTATTTAATCCTTATAGTAAGGCTATATGTAAGTATGTACCTTTGGATGGACATATCTATGTGACTACAAATTATAGAGTATTGGTAGAGAATGGCTGGCTTGATGACTTAAAGTATATCTGTGAGCCTACAGAGTGCCATGAGAAGAGAATAACTGTACGATTTGTATGTGACAGAGGAGTATCTCATGAGTTTGTAAGACATCGTCATTTTAGTTTTAGTCAGGAAAGTACTCGATATTGTAATTACTCTAAAGACAAGTTTGGTAATGAAATCACTTTCATTAAACCTTGTTTTCTTGATGATAGTAAACTTGCTCTATATGGATCTTATCATACTGTAATAAGGGATAAATCTCCTGAAAGTATCTTTATTGCCAGTCTGAATAATGCTGAAAAGGATTATATTGACTTGATTGAATTAGGTTGGAAACCACAAGAAGCTCGTCAAGTATTACCGAATGCACTAAAAACAGAATTGATGATGACCGGATTTGCTTCAGATTGGGCCCATTTCTTTTCGTTGAGAGACGATAGTAAAGCTCACCCAGATGCACAAAAATTAGCTAAACCATTACATGAAGAATTTATTAATCGAAAATATATAGACTGATATGGAAACAACAAACACGAACGTAAAGAAATTTAATGAAATCGTATGTAAAATGGCAGATACGTACGAGAAAAAGAATGCAGATTATGGGGATTCATTTGGACAAACGTGCGATGAATTTGGAATAATTGCAGCTATAGTACGTATGAATGATAAAATGAATCGTATTAAACAGCTGTCCAAGAAAAACGCATTGGTTACTGATGAAAGTATCAAAGATACTATTCTTGACTTGGCAAATTACGCTGTAATGACATTGATGTGGGTAAACAGTAAGGATCCTCAAATAATTGATAGATACTCACAAATACAAGGAGAACCTGAGAAACAAGAAATATCAGTACAAATAGCAGAATAATGGGATTACTTAACACATTGACTGTCATTTCATTAGTATGTCTAATAGTGGCAGGAATACTTAAAATTTTAGACAATGAGCGTAAAGAAAACAACGACAAATAGGGCAAGAATAGATGAATATGACCCTAAAATATACCCAGTAAAAATATGGGTTGGTAAAAATTGTACACTGAAGGATATACGTAAACGTTTTGTACGTAGGGATGGTGGAGAAATAGAAGACCGGTGGGATCCTGAACATAATCCACAGACATTATACATAAAAGATCGTAATACTGATCTATATGGTGTACTAATTACATTCCCTAAGGATAAAGCTACATCAGAAGAATACGTACAATGGACCGCACATGAGGCAGAACACGCCAAATTCTCGATATTTTTAGATACGGGTATAGATTCTAACTGGGAATCCCAAGAAGCAGACGCTTACATGGTAGGATTTGTAGCTAAATGTATATGGCGAACAATGTTTGGTAAAAAATAATACGATTATGAACGAAATAGAACAGCTGTTGTTTAGTAATTACGTATTATTTTACGCAGATTGCTTATCTTTACGCGAAACATACATCCCAATAACCGATATTTGTAAGTATTACTACCTATTAGATTGCCCAATAAATGCCGCATATGTAGTAGGATTGGAACCGGTATATGATGTAGAAAATAAATATTACGTACAGTCGTATGGTGAATTAAAGCAAATATACGATAAGTTTAATTTTGAGGCGTTATCTGAATTTATACAGAATTTATGCAATATAAAAGCCATAGGTGTTGTCGGAGGGGATACCATATTGAAGTGTATACTGTTATATGAGGATAAAAAAGTAAAAAAGAAAGCGTTAGCAGTATATTTTGATTATATAAACAACATAAAATACGATCAAGAAGTGGTAGAAGATGGAGAAGTACGTGTTGAAAAATGCTCAAAATATGTATACCACGTAAATCAAGCAAGGAGAAATAAATCATGACTTTTAAAAGACTAAGAGAGTACTTAAAAGACCCTAAATTTGTAGAATTAATTGAAAAAATGATGCAAAATGAAAGCAAACGATACAAAAATGGAGATTACAACAGAGAAGGAATCGATGGCTAATAAAGAAAATGCTGATTCTTACTTAAAATTAGAAGTCCCGTATTACGACGTAAGTCAATCCGCAATAGATACAATAGCGTACGTATACCCATTAAATGAACTGTTAGAAATGCTCCCTAAATATATACTTGACAAAAGAGATAAAGGGAGAACTACATTTAGCTTGGGTAAAACTATGAACGGTGAATATAAAGGAGGGTGGTGGAACTTACAAGGATTTGGTCCTTATCCATCTCCTTCCGAGGTAGTAATACAAGCATTAATATATTTAAATACATTAAGCAAAGATAAAGATTATGAAGCAATCTACTAATTCAGATTTTGTGACACACGATGAGATAGTAGGAGATTCGCTACGCTCTCAAAGCAAGCTCGTTACCTCCGATGAGATCGTCGGATACGATTCTTGCGGATGGCCTCTCTATCCCTTACGTATAATATCCCTATTACGTGCTATGGGAATGTCTGATGATATTATAGATCAGATACCCGAAGATATACTTACATCTACAATAACTACATTAGAAGATGACGGTATGGGATATGGTATAAACGAGGAGTGTATAGTAAATTGTGCGATCGATAAAAATAAAAATATCGTATATTTATGGAGAATACCTAATGTTAAAAAAGAAAGTAAATAGTCGCAAAGCTCTAAGGATAAAAATGATTGATTTGTTTGAAGAATGTAAAGATTACGATGATAGCCCGTGTAATAGTTGCTGTAGGAGGTTTCATTGTCCAAATAATGATCCAGAGGAACCTGAATATTGTTCATGGTATTTAACTAATTATAATCATAAAAATGCAATATAAATTTAAATATAAAAACTTAAATATTGGGGAATTATATAAAATTGATCAATTGTGGCATTTTAAATATACTGAAGATTTTATAAATCAAGATAAAATCTTGCCATTAATTATTTTCCCGAATAAGTACAAAGAATATGTTTCGAGTGAGTTGTGGCACATATTTGCAATACGTTTTAAAGATGGGAAAATGAAGTCGAAAACTATAACAGATCCATACATGCTGATATCGTGCTGTAAAAATTATTTTTAATTTTTATTTTTTAATTATATTATGCATGTAAAAACGTGAAATAGCAAATTCTACACCCCCTACTCTGGTACCGGAATGAAACTACCCCGTAGTGGGGTGGTGGCCCTAATACTTACAACTATGAACGCAAATAAAGTACAATGTGAGAATTTAAAGTGTGTCTTAAAAGAAGTTAAGGTATCCGAGACTGTCGAAACGTCGCTGCAATTATCTTTGACGTCTGTCGCGGATATAACAAGTTTGCAAGCGTTAGCCGAAAGTAACGGCCAAACCGCCGTAACGTTATTCTTACGTAACATGGCGGGCAGGCTTGAAGAGGTAACGCCCCTTATAGGGGACGAATGCCAAGTATTACACTTTAAAGCCACGGTTTTCGACCTTACGGACGGTGCGCACAAGCTGATATTTACGGATGGTTACGATAACGGTCTATCGGCGCTTACGTGGAATACGGCTAACTTGAACACGACAAAAGAGGATGCACTTGCCGTATTGTTGTCCCAGCTTGACTCACGCATCGACGACGGTACGTATTGGTGGGACTCTGACGAAGACTTTAACGAGCCTGAAGAGGAGACGGAAGACGAAGACGAAGAGCCGAAAGAGGAGAAAACCCCGCAAAGGCCAAACAAACCGCAAATGCCAAACAAACCGCAAA
>ULTX01048853.1_pt1 | contig 43823 bp, 37 predicted proteins | sample 1958041 | NCBI WGS metagenome assembly ULTX01 (sample SAMEA4835747, study PRJEB28245) | human gut metagenome | biome: gut microbiome; material: fecal sample | place: Denmark | collected 2008
CAGATGCCTTCCGCTCCGTGCCATACGGCATAGAATCCCGCCATGGTGGCAAGCAAGGCTTGTGCGGTGCAGATGTTCGAGGTGGCTTTCTCGCGCTTGATGTGTTGCTCGCGTGTCTGGAGCGCCATGCGGTAGCACAGGTGCCCGTATTTGTCTTTCGAGAGTCCGATGATGCGTCCGGGCATGTTGCGCTTGTATTCGTCGCGTGTGGCGAAATAAGCCGCCGAGGGTCCGCCGTAGAACATCGGGATGCCTAAGCGTTGGGTGCTTCCGAACACGATGTCGGCTCCCCATTCGCCGGGAGGCGTTAACAGGGCGAGGCTCAGGATGTCCGCGCTGACCGCCACCTTGCATCCAGCTTCGTGGGCACGGGCGGTAAAGCCGCGGTAATCTTCGATGTTCCCGCTATTGTTGGGATATTGCACGATGCATCCGAAGAGGTCGGGCGTGAACGCTAATTCCTTGTAGCTTCCGGTCTTCACACGGATGCCTTGCGGAAGGGCGCGGGTGCGGATAACGGCAAGCGTTTGCGGGAAGATTTCGCTATCGACGAAGAGGGTGTTGGCTCCCGCTTTTTGCTGGGCACGGCTGCGCAAGGCGTGCATCATCGTAGCGGCTTCGGCTCCGGCGGTGGCTTCGTCGAGCAGGGAGCAATTGGCAAGGGGCATGGCGGTGAGGTCGCTCACGGCGGTTTGGAAATTAATCAACGCTTCCAGCCGTCCTTGGGATATCTCGGTCTGATAGGGGGTGTAGGACGTGTACCACACCGGATTTTCGAACACATTCCGCTGGATAACGGCAGGGGGGATGCTATCGTACCAGCCGGTGCCGATGTAGGATTTGTAAATCTTGTTATGGGATGCTATCCGGGCGATGTGTCCGGCAAATTCGCGTTCGGTCATAGCTGGAGGCAAGTCCAAAGGTTGCTTGAGGCGGATTCCTTTCGGAATGACTTTATCTATCAGTTCGTCTATCGTTTTGACGCCTATTTTCCCTAACATGCGGGGCAGGTCGGAATCTGTAATGCCAATATGGCGGTTGGCAAAAACATCTGTTTTCATGGTTAGTTTTAGTTTATGAGGTTAAGGTTTATTGAGTTTCACCACAGAGGGCACAGAGTATCACAGAGGTTATATTTTTAAATTTAAAGACCCTGTGTGTCTCTGTGTCCTCTGTGGTGAATTTATTTAAAATAAGGGTTATCTATTTTCTCGCGTCCGATGGTGGTGGAATCTCCGTGTCCGGGATAGACCACGGTATCATCGGGAAGGGTAAAAAGCTTGGTCACGATGCCGTTCATCAGCTCGCCGAAGTCGCCTCCTTCGAGGTCTGCACGTCCTACGCTTCCCCGGAACAAGACGTCTCCGCTAAATGCGCATTGGTGTGCCTCGTCGTAGTACACGATGCCTCCGGGCGAATGTCCGGGCACGTGGATGGCTTTCAGCCCGGTATTGCCGAAGCGGATGATGTCTCCATCGGCAATATATCCGCCTAAGGGAACCGGAGCCTCGTTTGGCGGGAATCCGAACGCATGGCATTGGGCGGGCAATCTGTCTAATAAGAACTCGTCTTCCCGGCTGGCTTCTGCCCGAAGGTTGAACTCGCGGAACATGAACGGGTTTCCGAAAACATGGTCCAGATGCAGGTGGGTATTGAGCAGGTGCTTTACCGTGAGCTGGTTCTCGATGATGTATTGCTTGAGCCGTTGTTGTTCGTTGGGATAATAGCATCCCGCGTCGATAACGGCGGCTTCTCCCGTTTCGTCGGAAAGGACGTAGCAATTAACGGGAAACATATTGAATTCGAATCGTTTGATGGTCATGGGCAATTACTTATTTATACAAACATAAATTACCTTTTTGGTCTCGAAATACGCTTCTTGGAAGAACTCTTTCAGGTCGGTCACCATGGCTTGATGCTTCACGGATTGGATTTCGTGTTGCAATTCGCCTCCTTTCAAGCAAATCAAGCCGTTGGGCAAGGCATTGTGCTGCTCTTTCTTGATGTTCTTCCGCACGATTTTCAGCAAGTCGGGCAAGGGCATTACGGCACGGCTTACAACGAAATCGAACATGCGTTTCTCTTCTTCGGCTCTGCAATGGCGTGTCGTTACATTCTTCAGCCCGATGGCATTCGCCACTTCTGTAGCCACTTTCACTTTCTTCCCGATGCTGTCTATCAGATGAAAAGACACTTCGGGGAAAAGGATGGCAAGCGGGACACCCGGAAAGCCGCCTCCGGTACCTAAGTCCATAATCTCGGTATCGGGACGGAAATTGACGGTTTTCGCAATGCCCAATGAGTGCAAGACGTGGTGCTCGTATAAATTCCCGATGTCCTTTCGCGAGATGACATTGATTTTGCTGTTCCAGTCGGTGTATAAATCTCCGAGGGCGGCAAATTGCTCTTTTTGCGTCTCGCTCAGGTCGGGGAAATATTTCAGGATGATTTCCATTTCCATATTTAATGTTTTAAGTAAGATTGAATATCGTCATAATTTACGGTCAGGCGGAAGTCTCCGGCGGAATAGGGAGCTATTTCATACCGGTTGTAATAGAAGGTGACTCCTTCTTTCTCCAGCAAGAAATTAGACGGGATATACAGGTAGGTATCCAGCAGGATGCCCATGGATTGCAATCCGTCGAGGGAAGTAATGGTATCGGTATCCATCCGTTGGTTCACTTCCTTGATGAGTTCGTTCATGATGAGCTTGCAGATGCTTGCCGTGTCTTTCTCGTTGAACACATCGTCTTCTTTCAAGATTTTCCCTGTTTCCTGATTGATGTTCAGGCAGGTGATTGTGGTATTGGGATGCGCGCCTCCGGTGTATTGGAAATCGGTCACGGTATAGTTCCATACGCCTTTCTTGCCTTCTTTCATTTCCGTATTCAATTGGTACTCGTAGTTATACCATGCGGGCACATCATCCGGCTTCATTCCGTTGTGCAGGTCGGCTTCGAACAGGCCTTTCACGTCGGTCTTGTAGTTCTCAATATAGCTTTCGGCTAAAGCCGGCAAGACTTTGTCCGGTTGGAGCGTTTCGTAAGAAGAGCCGAAAACCGTTCGGATAATCGTAGCGTTGATTTGCGTGGAAAGCGAATCGCTCTCCGAGGCAGGTTGGAGATAGGAGAAATCCAAATTGATTTTGCAAGTCGGCACTTTTTCGCCTTCTTGCAGGCGGACGATGGTGTCGGTGCTTACGGTACAGATTTGCGGAGCCGTTTCGGCTTTCTTTTGTGGTTGGCACCCGGGCATTAAAACACATCCGGTGGCACAGAGCATCACCGATAAAAATGTTAATCTTCTTCTCTCCATATCATTCGTTTTTTAGTGTTTGGAAATTTCACATTACAAATGTAATACAAATCTGTGATAAATCCGATAGAAAAGGTGACATCTTTTCTATCGGCTCTTTCATTTAACCGTAGGGGCGGGGTTTGCCCGCCTGAAGACATCAACGGCTCTATTATTTGAGGGTGCATTTGGGCAGGCAAACCCTGCCCCTACAGGAATATTGGCAAATGCGGATATCCATTTCGTATTTTTTCCCCTCTTTCCTTTCGAAAAAGCCATATTTAGCTTACATTTGTCTTTAAAACAAAAACATCATGGAAGTAAATTTACAGACCGAATATTGGGGGCAGGTCTCTTACCGTGAGGCATGGGAGAGGCAGACGGCTTTGTTCGATGAGATAATTTCCGCACGTGCCAATTGTCTTCCCTACGTGAACCGCTTGGTGTTTTGCGAACATCCGCATGTCTATACGTTGGGAAAGCATGGGAAGGAGGCGAATATGCTTTTAAGTGAAGCCCAATTAAAGCAGATAGGGGCAGAGTTGTTTCATATCGACCGGGGAGGAGACATTACGTATCACGGACCGGGGCAATTGGTGTGTTATCCTATCCTTTGCCTGGAGGATTTCCACTTAGGGTTGAAAGAGTATATCAACCTGTTGGAAGAAGTCGTAATCCGGGTATGCCGTTCGTATGGCATCGAATCCGGAAGGGTGAAGGGGGCGACCGGTGTATGGCTTGCATCGGGAACTCCTGACGAGCGGAAGATTTGTGCCATCGGGGTACGGAGCAGCCATTTCGTAACGATGCACGGGCTGGCTCTGAATGTGAATACCGATTTGCGCTATTTCGGTTATATCCATCCGTGTGGCTTTATTAATAAAGGAGTGACATCCATAGCACGGGAAGTAGGGCATGAAGTGCTGATGGAAGAGGTCTGTGCCCGGCTGGAGAAAGAGTTGCATGCTGTAGGTTTCAGACCCCCGTTAAAATGCATCAGCTAACGAAGCCTGCTTCATCGGCATACGAAGCAGGCTTCGTTGGCTAACACATACGGCTTCATCGCCTGATGAAGCCGTATGTGTTTTTAAAGCATGTCTGGTATCAGATAAAGATTGTCTTCGGGAACGTTTTGTTCTTGCAAAGCTTCTTTGTCCGCCCAAAATGTTTTGATAAAGTCTTCGTGTGTCTTGCAATACGTTTCGGCTTTCCGGTAGCATTCCAAGGCTTCCGGTATTTGGTTGGATGCCAAATATACATGTCCGGCATTCAGCCAGTCGGATAGTTGCGCATCTTCGCCCTGTTGCAGTTTTTGGTAGAAGCGGAGTGCATCTTCGTATTTTCCTGTCATGAAGTAGCACCAGCCTATGGCGCGTTGGGCATTTGCCGGGGTTTTGTCCAGGTATTCTACCTTAAAGAAGTAAGCAAGTGCCTTGTCATATTGGCGCATCGTGGCGAGGCATTGCCCCATTTGGAGCAGGACATTCAGGTCATCGGGTTTCATTTCTGTCACTTTCTCATAACATTCCAATGCTTGCGGATATTGCCGGGTGCGTTTGTAGCATTGCGCCAAGTGTTTCAAGGTCCATACGTGGTCGGGCTTGAGCAGGTCTGCTTGGGTATATGCCTTGATAGCTTCCTCGTAGTTTTTCATTTTCTGATAAGTGAAGCCCAGCTTTTGCATGACTTCGGCATCAGGCGTTTCTTCTTGGCTCAGCTTTTGGTAAAGCACGGATGCCTCTTCTATATAGTCTTTCGTAAACAAATGGTCGGCTATGTGCTTGGATGCTTCCGGCGTATGGAGTAAAGGCGCAAGTGCCGGACAATTCCACAAGTCCAGTTTGTCTTTGAATATGTCATGCGTTTCATTCCGGTATGCCCAAAGTTTGAAGAAACGGTATAAGTCGTGGATGTATTGGCTGCTTACGATTTTGGGCTTTTGCGTTCCCTTGGCGGTTTCAGCCAATGCCTGCATCTGTTCTTTAGCAATTTCGCTTTGGTTGGCAGCTTGTGCGGTAAGCATTTCCCGTTGTTGGGCAGGCAAGTTGAAGAGGGTCAGGCAGAATGAGTATTTGTCTGAGTTGCAGAAGATAGGCGAGTCCATCATCAGGCTCATTAGGCTTTTTTGCCCGTCTTTCTCATGTTGGAAAAGAGAAGAAATTTCGGGCATCTGCTTGTCGAACGGATAGAACCAATGTGCTGCTTGCCGGAAAAATGGATAGCCTTTCAGTTGGGCAAAGGTGCTCATGTAGGTGTCTGCCCCTTCCATTTGGAGTTCGCCCAGTTCGCGGATGCTTTTCTCTATCTGTGCCATGTTTTTGCTCCATTCGGGATTCTTGTCTTCCAGCTCTTCAATATCAATGATTTTCAGGTCGGGTTTGTTAATGCCCGGTGTGCGCATCATTTGTGGAATAATTTCCTCACGCATCTTCTTTTCGATTTTTTCCGTCTCGCGCGAAAGCAGGAGCAAGGTCTGGATGATGAGCATGTTTTCCGAAGTGCTCTTCGATTCGCCCAATAAGGAGAGCGCAGCCAAGAGGTCGGGATAGAGTGAAAGCCGTTTCTCTTGATAATAAGCGATTAATGCGATGCCTATCAGGGCGCGTTGATTAACCAGTATGTCTGTACTTGTCTGGTATGTGTTCAGCAAAAACTGGAATTTGCGGTTATCAAACAAGCGGAGTGAACTTAGCGTAACGGCACTGACCATTACGGCAAGGTCGTTGGCGGATACCAGAAGGGAAGTCAGGAAAGCGTTGGCTTGCTGGAATTCTTCTTCAGTCCACTGGGTCGAGGTCCAAATTTTATCGAATAATTCATCGGTCATTTGCTCGTGGCGCAGGAACAAGTCTTTTTGTGCATCGGCTTGTCCGGACTCTTCCCCGATGGGTAATCCAGCTATGGCAAGGTCTTCGCTCAAGGTTTCCAGCCCGATGCATAATTCTTGGAAAGTATGCGGAGGATTCTGTCGCATGCGCCGGCATTTGTCGGCAAAGTGTCCGCTATTCCGCTTGCATACCCTTAAGAATTCGGCTTTATCTGTTAGTTTGTAGGTCTTTCTCCTTAATAAATGGTACATCTTAGGGCGTTCAGGGTCTTTCATTCCCTGTGACGCATATTGCAACATATAAGTATAGGTAGTAGCCAGATTCTCAATATCTGCCGATAATTGCCAGTCTTCAATCTCCGAAGCGAGGGCTTGCAGCTGGATAAGGGCTTCCTTCAGCCTCCGTTGGTCTAAAAGTTCAATTATTTGCTCGTACATAAGTTTATCGGGTTTGATAGGTGCAAATGTAGTAATAATTTTGTAATTTTGCGGGCATCTATCGAAATAACAATGGAAATAGCTGGACTTCAACAAATCTATGCCAAGCATCCTAATATGAAAGGGCTGGCTGAATTATTACAGAAAAAAGACATTCATACTATATTTTTTGAAGGGACACATGCGTCTTGCCCTTCGTTTTTTGCTTCCGCATACATCAAGATACATCCGGGAGTGAACCTGTTTATCTTGAACGACCAAGAAGAGGCGGGTTACTTTTATCACGACATGGTGCAGGCGAACGGAGATGCGGATATCTTGTTTTTCCCCTCGTCTTACCGTAGGGCGATAAAGTACGGGCAACGTGATGCGGCGAATGAAATCTTGCGCACGGAAGTATTGACTCGTTTGGGCAAGTCGGCACCTGTATCGGTGGTGACCTATCCCGATGCTTTAGCGGAAAAGGTGGTTTCCAAACAAGAATTGGACACCCAGATGTTAGTGCTGAAGGTGGGACAAGAGATAGAAACTGACAAGATAGCGGAGCAATTGGTCGCTTTCGGATTCGAACATGTAGACTATGTGTACGAGCCGGGGCAATTCGCCACACGGGGAAGCATCCTCGATGTGTATTCCTTCGCTTCGGAATATCCTTACCGTATCGACTTCTTCGGGGAAGAGATAGATAGTATCCGTACCTTTGAGGTTGAATCGCAACTTTCGAAAGAGAAGAAAGATTCGGTCAGTATCGTACCCGAACTTTCCAAAGCATCAGGGGCGGACATCTGTTTCCTCGATTTTATTCCCGATACGGCAGTTTTATGGGCGAAAGACCTGATGTGGGTACGCGAACGCATTCAAGCGGTACACGATGATACATTCGCTCCGCAAGCCATTCAAGCGTATGAAGGCGAGCCGGTAGACTTGGATAACCTGAAAAGGAAATTGGTCGATGGTCCGGAGTTCTTGCAAAAGGCATTGGCTTTCCGGCGGATTGATTTCGGGAATAAAGCGGTAGGTACTCCGCAAGCGGTTCTGACATTCCAAACTTCTATCCAGCCTATCTTCCATAAGAATTTTGATTTGGTATCGAGTACTTTGACCGATTACCTGCAAAGAGGATATCGGTTATATATCTGCTCGGATAGCATGAAGCAGACCGACCGCTTGCGTGATATATTTAAGGAGAGGGGAGATAAGATTACCTTCGAGGCGGTAGACCGTACTTTGCATGAAGGATTCATCGACCATGCCTTGAAGTGCTGCATCTTTACCGACCATCAGATATTCGACCGTTTCCATAAATACAATCTCCGGAGTGATAAGGCACGGAGCGGAAAAGTGGCACTTTCGCTAAAAGAACTGAGCCAGTTCGAGCCAGGCGATTATGTGGTGCATATTGACCACGGTATCGGAAAGTTTGCCGGATTGGTACGCATCCCGAACGGAAATACCACGCAAGAGGTTATCAAGTTAGTTTATCAGAACGATGATGTGGTGTTCGTTTCCATTCATTCTTTACATAAGATATCGAAATACAAAGGCAAGGAAGGCGAGCAACCCCGCATCAGCAAATTGGGTACGGGTGCTTGGGAAAAGATGAAGGAACGCACCAAGACCAAGATAAAAGACATTGCCCGCGACCTCATCAAACTTTATTCGCGTCGCAAACAAGAAAAAGGGTTTAAATACAGCCCCGATAGTTTCTTGCAACACGAATTGGAAGCCAGCTTCCTTTATGAAGATACGCCCGACCAGTTGAAAGCCACTCAAGAAGTGAAGGCAGATATGGAGAGCGACCGTCCGATGGACCGTCTGGTATGCGGTGATGTAGGTTTCGGGAAGACCGAAGTGGCGGTGCGTGCCGCGTTTAAGGCGGTGACCGATAACAAGCAAGTGGCGGTATTGGTGCCCACTACGGTATTGGCTTTCCAGCATTTCCAAACCTTTAGCAAGCGTTTGGAAGGGATGCCTTGCAAGGTGGAATACCTGAGCCGTGCCCGCTCGGCGAAAGACACGAGCCGCATTCTGAAAGAACTTGCAGAAGGAAAGGTGGATATTCTTATCGGTACGCATAAGATTATCGGGAAGAGTGTGAAGTTTAAGGATTTGGGCTTGCTCATCATTGATGAGGAGCAGAAGTTTGGGGTAAGCGTGAAAGAGAAGCTCCGCCAGTTAAAGGTGAATGTCGATACGCTTACGATGACCGCTACGCCTATTCCGCGTACCCTGCAATTCTCCTTAATGGGGGCACGTGACCTTTCGGTTATCCAAACTCCGCCGCCCAACCGTTATCCCATACAGACCGAAGTGCATACGTTCAACGAAGAAATCATAGCCGATGCCATTAATTTCGAAATGAGCCGCAACGGGCAAGTATTCTTCGTGAACAACCGCATTCAGAACTTGGCTGAACTGAAGACGATGATTGAACGCAATATTCCTGATTGCCGAGTATGCGTAGGGCACGGGCAAATGAAGCCCGAAGATTTGGAGAAAATCATCTTCGACTTTGTAAATTACGATTACGATGTATTGCTTGCCACTACGATTATAGAAAGCGGCATTGATATTCCCAATGCCAATACCATCATCATCAACCAGGCGCAGAACTTCGGTTTGAGTGACTTGCATCAGATGCGCGGACGGGTAGGGCGAAGCAATAAGAAAGCATTCTGCTATCTGTTAGCGCCTCCCTTATCGACTTTGAGTCCCGAAGCCAAACGCCGCTTGCAAGCGATAGAGAACTTCAGTGATTTGGGAAGCGGCATCCATATCGCCATGCAAGACCTCGACATCCGTGGAGCGGGGAATATGTTGGGAGCCGAACAGAGCGGATTTATCGCCGATTTGGGATACGAGACTTACCAAAAGATTCTATCCGAAGCGGTGACCGAATTGAAGAACGATGAATTTGCCGACCTTTATGCCGATGAAATCAAAGCGGGTGAAGAGAAATTGAGCGGAGAAGGATTCGTAGACGAATGTTCCGTAGAGAGCGACCTCGAATTGCTTTTCCCCAACGAATATATCCCAAGCAGCAGCGAGCGCATGTTGCTCTATCGCGAGTTGGATAAGTTAGAATTGGACAAGGACGTAGAAGCCTTCCGTGCCCGCTTGCTCGACCGTTTCGGAAAAATACCGCCCGAAGGCGAAGAACTGATACGCATCGTGCCCTTGCGCCGTATGGCGAAACGGATGGGCATCGAGAAAGTCTTCCTCAAAGCAGGGCGTATGACGCTTTATTTTGTAAGCAACTTAGAGAGTCCGTATTATCAAAGCGAGGCGTTCGGAAAAGTCATCAACTATATGGCACAGAATCCGCGCGAATGCAACTTGCGTGAGCAGAACGGCAAGCGGAGCATGGTTATCAAGAACGTGACGGACGTACAGACCGCCGTGCGCATTATGCAGGAGATAGTAAGTATGCCGGCGCAATAAGTGTGACAAGCGTGTTGCATTCCCGTTTCATTTCGGGGCGGAACATTCTTTTTAACCGACTCATGTGTACGGACGTAAGAAAGAAGGTTTACCTTTACGCTTCGTAAAATATAGAACATAGAGACACAAAGACACAGAGGGTATATAATATGTCTAATCTTTATCTTAGAAAATAAAAAACTCTGTGCCTCCGTGTCTTTGTGTTCAAATAATAAAAGAAAAGTAAGATGAAAAGATTGTTTTTAGTTATCCCGTTGTTCTGTGCTGCACTTTCAGTATCAGCACAGAGTGCGAAAGAGGAGATCTGCCAAATCCCGGCTTTAGCCGCTGGAAAGTATTATGCCTATCAGGCTCCCGATGTACAACTCACTCCGGCTCCCGAAGGTTATGAACCTTTTTATATCTCGATGTTTGCCCGTCACGGTTCGCGTTATCTTACCAAGCAGAAGAAGTACGACAAGCCTTTGGCTATCTTGCGTCATGCCGAGCGACAAGGTATTCTTACCGATGACGGGAAACGGGCATTGAAGGTGGTGGAAAGTTTGGCAAAGGAAGCCTTTGGGCGTTATGGTGAACTTACGCCCAAAGGAGCCGAGCAACATCGTGAATTGGTACGCCGTATGTTTGCCCATTATCCTCAAGTATTTGCCGATGGAGTGCACGTGGATGCCCGTTCTACTTACAAGACCCGTGCTTTCCTCTCAATGACCGCCGGATGTGTGGAATTGAAAGGATTGAATCCCAAACTGAATATTACGAATGACGCTAGCAATCACGACCTTTATTATATAAAGTATAAAAATGAACCTTACGAAGCCATTCATTTGGCGAATATGGATTCGGTGTACCGTGCCGCCGATAGTGTCTATGTGCATCCCGCACGCTTGATGAAGCAACTCTTCACTCATCCCGAAGTAGTGGAAGACCCTACAGGATTGATGATGGATCTTTTTGAATTAGACGGTATCAGTCAAAGCAGCTACAATCAGCCCGATTTGGCTTTCTTGTTTAACGAGGATGAACGTTACGATTTGTGGCAACGCAATAATTTCGAGTGGTATTACGAAAAAGGCGCATCTCCTTTGAGCGATGCATGTATGTATAAAGTAGAGCGTAATCTGCTTTGCAATTTTGTGGAGACCGCTGATACGGTCATTGCTTCAAAACGAAATTGCGTTACCCTGCGTTACGGTCACGATACCAACTTGGCTCCATTGGCAACTTTGATGGGATGCAATCACTTGTCGGCTTCTACCGCCGATTGGCAAAAGATAGCTGAGACATACCGCACTTATCGCCTTATTCCAATGTGTGGCAATGTGCAGCTTATTTTTTTCCGCAAGCCAGGTGATGAGGATATTCTAGTAAAGCTCCTCTTGAACGAACGTGAGGTGACACTCCCTGTTAAGACCGATTGCGCGCCTTTCTATCATTGGAAAGATGTACGGGCATATTGGATGCAGGTAGTAGAAAGCATCGATTTGCCTGAAGTGGAGGTGATGCAAGAAGATTAATGAATGGTGTAGGGCCATTTTGTAATGTGAATGTAATAAGCAAGCTCTTTGATAACCGGAAATAAGGTTATAAGGGCTTGCTTATTTGTTGTAACGAAAATGAAATGTCTCTGCAATCTTCTTGAAAAAGCCGCTCCATATTTTTGCTGCATCAAAAGCAAACAGGAAAAGAGATTGTATGAAAAAGAGAGTGATTTTGGGCTTGGCTTTGCTGACAATAGGAGCTGGCGCAAGTGCGATGAACCTGAAAGGTAAAATCAAAGATGCAAAGACAGGTGAAGAGATTATCGGAGCCTCGGTAGTAGTGAAAGAAGAACCTTCGAAAGGTGCAGTGACGGGGCTTGACGGTAGTTTCAGCCTTTCGGTAAACCGTCCTACGTTCACGATTGTCTGCACTTATATCGGTTATAAGAATTACGAGATGAAGGTGACTTCGAAAGATGCCGATATAGAAATCCCATTGACAAGCGATGACGTATTGCTGGGCGAGGTCACGGTAGTGGCTACAAATCCCGGACGAAGTGAGGCGGGAGCGCGTGCCATTGAGCGTAAAGCAATGAATGTGGTGAACGTGATGAGCGCAAAAGCCATCGAGCTTTCTCCGGATATCACGGTAGCGAATGTTATCCAGCGTATGTCGGGTGTAACGATAGAACGCAACAGTAGCGGAGAAGGTCAGTATGCCATTCTTCGTGGTATGGACAAGCGTTACAATTATACCTTGATTAATGGGGTGAAAATTCCAAGCCCGGATAACAAAAACCGTTTTGTTCCTCTTGACATATTTCCTTCTGAAATGCTTGACCGTTTGGAGGTGACCAAATCGCTTACCGCAAACATGGAAGGCGACGGTATCGGCGGTGCGGTGAATCTTGTGATGAAGGATGCGCCTACAGAACGCCAGTTCACGGCAAGTGTCTCTACAGGTTATAACGCTATGTATTTCGACCGCGATTTCCAGTCGTTCGACCATAAGGCTATTGTAAAAGATTCTCCTTACGAGCGGATGGGGAAGCCCGAATATTTCCGTGTAACTCCTGATGATTTTAATTATGATAATCTTCACATGAAATGGAGCAAGCCGATGCCCGATTTGAATGCGAGCCTTTCATACGGTGACCGTTTCTTTGATGACCGTTTAGGGGTAATGGTGGCAGGAACATTCTTGAATACCTATCGTGGCAAGGAAAGCCAAATCTATTATCAGCCGGGGCGCGAAAGCGGCAATATCGAATACCGTAACTATTCTTCTCAACAGACTCGTATTGGTGCACACGTGAAACTGGACTATCATATCAATGAAAATAATAAGCTGACTTGGTATAATGGGTATATGGATATGCGTGAAGCGGAGGTGCGTGACCAAAAAGACGATGACGAAGAACATGTACGCATGAAGTGGAACCGGCAATACATTATTAATTCTACGTTGAAAGGCGAACACGGTTTCCTTGATGACCACGCTTTGCGTTTGAATTGGTCGGCTGTAGCATCAAAAGCTTATAATGAGACGCCTGATAATGCGGAAGTAGGTTTGCTGGATGGCGGTAAGCGTGTAGCGGTGAACGATGCGTTGATACGCCGTTGGGAACATAATTCCGACCGTGACTTTGCCGGATATATTGACCTGATGTACAAATTGAACCTTTCGAATGGTTCATCGTTCGATTTTTCCGTCGGAGGTATGTATCGTGACAAGAAACGTGACAGTTACTTTAATGAATACAAGTTTAAGACAACAAACGGTGACCCGCAGATAAAGGGGGAAGACTGGAATAATTTCGATGAAATCGTTTTCCCCGATGTGAGCAGCCGTAATATTAGCGGGGCTTTGAACTATGATGCGACCGAGAAGATAGGGGCAGGATATGGAATGGTAAAATATACATGGAGCAAATGGGAATTGATTGCGGGTGTGCGTGTGGAACATACCGACCAAGGTTATGTGCTGAAGTTCCCGACTGAAAATGCAGATCCTGAAGGCAATCAGAAATATACGGATGTATTGCCCAGCTTCCATGCAAAATACAATGTACACGAGAATGCCAATTTACGCTTCTCGTACGCCCGTGCCATTAACCGTCCGAGTTTCTTTGAGATTGTGCCTTACACCATTTTCAATGAAGATTTTGACGAGAAAGGTAATCCGGATTTGAAACATACGGTGGCGGATAATGTGGATTTGCGTTACGAGTTTTTCCCGAAGTCTTCCGAACAGTTTATGGTCGGCTTGTTCTACAAACATTTGAAGAATCCGATTGAAACGGGTTTGTTGAACATGGGACAAAACACATATTATGTACCGATGAACTTCGGAGATGCGGACAATATGGGTGTGGAAGTAGATGTGATGAAATACTTCAATTGGTTCGGCATTAAAGCGAATTATACCTATACGCATTCGAAAATTACGACAGATAAGCGAATCATGGAAGGTTCGGAAGTGAAGACCGTCCGTCAATCACGTCCGTTGTATGGTCAGGCTGGGCATGTAGCGAATCTCTCACTGCTCTTTAAGAGTACGAAATACGGTTGGGAAGGGCAAATTGCCGGAAGTTATACGGGCAAACGCTTGAGCGAAGTTTCTAATTATTTCGATGACGATATTTGGGAAGACGGTTATTTCCAATTGGACGCGTCAATAGAAAAAAGTTTTAAATGCGGTGTGAATCTTTTTGCCAAAGCCTCTAATCTGTTGGACATTCCGTTGCTCCGCTATACGCACAAAGGTCCGCATACAGACGGTGTGACAAATTTTGAACGTAAGAATGGAAATCTGATAGAGCGTAAGGAATGGCACGGTCAGACCATTATGTTGGGCGTGAGATATAAACTGTAGAAAGCAAAACAAAACATATTGACTAACAAACACATTTAATTTTTACAATTATGAACTTTAAGAAGTATTTATTCGTAGGCGCAGCCTTGATGAGCGTATCATTCTTTGCTGCTTGTAGTGATGACGAGAACGAACCGGAAAATCCACCGGTAGAAGAACCGGGTGGTGAAGATCCAGATGAGCCTCAAGGTCCGGTAAGTTTGGAAGACCAATGGAACAATACCAATACGGTGATTTGGCCTGCTGATACTGTAATTAATCTGACCGAACACTATACAGTTCCTGAAGGAAAGACTTTGATTATTAAAGAAGGTGTACAAATCATTGCAAGTACAGAAGGTGTAGGTGCAAATCTACTTCCGGTAGAATTTACAGTAAATGGAAATCTGTATTGTGAAGGAACCGAAGAAAAGCCTGTTCTTTTCTCTATTCCTGAAGCAGACCGTACAGAAGCCAACACGTTTGCAGGTTTGTGGGGTGGTATCGTAGCTGGAAGCACTTGCGAAGAAATGCTGATTGACCATACCATTATTGAATATACGGGTGGTGATGTATTGGAAGGTGCTCCCGCTGCTAACGCAGGATATTATGAAGCAGGTGATGACGCTTATCCGCAGATTACTACCAATAACGTAAACGGCAAGTATGTCATTACAAATTCTATCCTTCGCAACGGTGTGTCGGATGCCATTTATATGATGGGCGGTAATGCCATTATCATGAACAACTTGTTTATCGCAAACGGTGAGACAGGCGAGGAAGCGGTTAATGTGAAATCGGGTTGCCAAGTAGACGTAGTAGGCAATGTAATGTATGCTCCGAACACCAACGCCTTGAAGCTGTCAAGCTCTGACCAAAGTGACGTTCGCGCTCAAGCTAAGATTCAGGCTTACAACAATACCATCATCAATGCCGGATGGCGTCGCGACAGCGATAAGGGTGGCGGTATTTATGCGGAAGAAAACGTAGCCGTACATGTTTACAACAACTTGCTTGTGAACTGCAAATTCCGTGCAATGACTCCGGGCTTGGATAACTTGGCGAATGTAGAAGGCGGTTATGATGACAAAAACTCGGTAATTGATTATAACTATTATGCTTCAGGAAGTCAGGAAGTAGACCCCGCATACGTTTACGAGCAAGGCATTCATTATTCTTGGCAAGGATACAATTACGAACACGAAGATTACCATGTAGGTGTGGTTGACGTAAATAGCGTTATTGCAACCGAAGAGGATAGCAAAGACCCGATGTTTGCTAACTATGATATCAATGCCACTTCGTTGACTAACTATGTTTATAATGATGCTTGGGATTTCCACTTGACTGCTGGTTCTCCGGCGTTGGCTGGCGCATACGATGCAAACGAGTCAACAATGGCTCCACTCTTCGGAACAACCGGTCTGACGGTTAACGGTGAGACTTATACGACTCCTGCTCCTCAACCTTACTTCGGTGCGTATGGCGCAGAATAATTTTAATTTGGTATCTCTGATACAACTCTGATACATTCTTTTTTCCTGAAAGTCCGGGGCTGAAAAGCGTTCAGTACCTCGGACTTTATTCGTTCTTACTGTGATAAGTAAATTGGTTAAGATTATTGTATTTCAAAAAATAGCATTACTTTTGCATAGCAGAATTACATTTTAGATAGAAAATTATGGAAATCAATTATACAACGCAAGGTACTTGTAGTACTCGTATTGAGGTGGAAGTGGAGGACGGCATTGTAAAAAATGTGCGCTATACGGGAGGATGTAACGGGAATTTGCAAGGCATCAGTGCTTTAGTGAAAGGAATGCCAGTAGAAGAAGTTATCGCTCGATTAGAAGGCATTCGGTGTGGAAATAAAATCACTTCGTGCCCAGACCAGCTTTGCAAAGCATTGCGTTCGATGAAAGTATGAATGTATTGATAATTAATGCTAGTCCGCGCCCGAAAGGAAATATCTCCCGTATGCTGAATGTAATGGAGGAGGAAGCTGTAAGGGTAGGGATGCAGGTTTCATCAATTCGTGTTTCCGATTTGTGTGTACATCCTTGTACAGGATGTATGGTGTGCCGTTCTAAACAAGTTTGTGTGTTGCCCGAAGATGATGCCCAACGGATGATTCGTCTGATTCAGGCATGTGATGTACTGATTATCGGTGCACCTTGTTATTGGGGCAATATGCCGGGTGAATTGAAGGTATTATTCGATCGTATGGTGTATGGAATGATGAGTGAAAGCCCAAGAGGCATTCCTCGGGCTTTACATCGAGGCAAGCGGACGGTGTTGGTGAGTACGTGTACTACGGTTTATCCTTTTAATATCTTATTTCATCAAACACGCGGAGTTATCCGTGCGTTGAAAGAAATATTGAAATGGAGTGGATTTAAAGTTGTTGATACGATTGAAGTGGGAGGTACCAAGCAGTCTCCCGTAAGTGAAAAAAAACTGGAGCGTTGCCGTCGAGTAGTACGGAAATTAGAATGAATTAAATCTAGAATACAAAGATACGGAGTTTTATATAGATAAATTTATGAGTCTCTGTGGTTTTGTATCTTTTTGTGCTCAATGTCATAATTATGGGTAAGACAATCAAAATACGATGGCTTGTGATTTTATTTTGGGAGATAGTTACATGCGCGTTTTTGTTTTCTTGTAGTGGAAAACAGAAGATGCAGACTGGAATTGCTGAAAAAGGAGACACTCTGCGGTTGGCGTATGCGCAATATTTAACGATTGTAAAGTACAAAGCATTTACACAAGTCACAGTACGCAATCCATGGGATTCAACGCGTGTCTTGCATACTTACTTGTTAGTAGATAAACGAAAGCCTCTACCTCGTGTATTGCCTCAAGGTACGGTAGTGCGTATTCCGTTAGAACGGATGCTGGTTTATTCGGCAGTACATTGTGGATTGTTCGATGAACTAGGAATGGTAGAAGCGGTGCGTGGAGTATGCGATTTGCCGTATATCCGTTTGGAGAAAATACATCGGCGTGTGGCTGAGGGAAAAGTAACTGATGTCGGAAGTAGTATGAGTCCTAATATCGAGCGTGTGATTGCTTTGCGTCCTGATGGTATCTTGCTTTCACCTTTTGAAAATGGCTCGTACGGAAGGATTGAAAAATTAGGTGTTCCGTTAATAGAATGTGCTGACTATATGGAAACTTCGGCATTGGGACGTGCTGAATGGATGCGTTTTTATGGAATGTTGATTGGAAAGGAATACGAGTCGGATTCTTTGTTTACAAAGGTGGAATATGCGTATCAAGCATTGCGGCATGTAGCGGATGAAACAGAAGAAAAGCCTGTCGTATTAGCGGAATTGAAGCAAGGTTCAGCGTGGTATGTGCCTGGCGGAAAGAGTGTTACGGGGCAGATGTATGCTGATGCCGGTGCGTGTTATGCTTTCGGGACTATTGCTGAAAATGGCTCCGTTCCCTTGTCTTTCGAAACCGTATTTGACCGTGCACGTCATGCCGATTATTGGTTGATTAAATATAATCAGATGCATGACAAGACTTATGCCGAATTAGAGCGGGATTATCGTCCTTACGCTGGATTTGATGCTTTCCGAAAGCGGAGGGTATATGGATGTAACACTGCGAAAGTTCTTTATTATGAGGAAACCCCTTTTCATCCCGAACGGTTGCTAAAGGACTTAATTGCGGTATTTCATCCTAATTTGTTCCCTAATTATGAGATGCGTTATTTCACGCCATTGTCTGAATAAATATATGAAAGCAAATAAGAACCATATTTGTATAACAATACTGGTAATGGCAGTGTTGGCACTTGTAGCAGCAAATCTTTACTGGGGAGCTGTATCAATTCCTGCGGATGAAGTGACCGCTATTCTTTTGGGGAGTGATTCTTCTGATTCAGGCTGGAACTTTATCGTATGGGAATCTCGTGTCCCTCAATGTATTACGGCTTTGCTTTGCGGGGCAGCATTGGCTGTATCTGGATTGATTTTGCAGACAGTTTTTAGTAATCCGCTTGCTGATTCTTCCATTTTAGGTATTAGTTCTGGTGCTAGTTTAGGCGTGGCATTAGTCGTGTTGGCAGGTGGAGGAAGTATTGTGACGGGGCAATTTGTACTTTCTGGTTTCCTTTCGATGGTGGTAGGGGCATTTGTCGGAGCGATGATAGTAATGCTCGCTGTACTTTTTCTTTCTGTTCTGATTCGTAATAGTGTGATGTTGCTTATTGCGGGTATTATGATAGGATATTTGACTTCTTCCGTTATATCTTTACTCAATTTTTTTGCTACAGATGAGGGGGTTCATTCGTTTGTTATTTGGGGATTGGGTAGTTTTGGAGGTGTATCATCTGTTCAACTTCCAGCTTTTTCGGTAATTATGTTTTTGGGGTTGCTAGCTGCCTTGTTTATGGTAAAACCTCTTAACACTCTTTTGTTGGGACCTCGTTATGCTGAGAATTTAGGTATTCGTGTGCGTCATGTGAGGTCGTGGTTATTAGTAATAGTTGGTTTCCTTACTGCAGTAACTACCGCATTTTGTGGACCTATTGCTTTTATTGGACTTGCAGTTCCCCATGTGGCGCGTATGTTGTTAGGCACAGCAAACCATCGTTTTTTGCTTCCGGTGACTTTACTGACAGGATGTGTTGTAGCTTTGCTTTGCAATTTGCTATGTTTACTTCCTGGTGAACGTGGGGTTATTCCTCTTAATGCCGTTACTCCTGTGTTGGGAGTACCGGTTATTATTTATGTTATAATTCGCCAACGCAGTTCATTCCATAAATAACATAGCCAGCGATACCACTTAGTACGATAAGTAATATAGGATTAGTTTTGAAACAATAGGAGGCTATGAAAGTAATGAGGAACAATACGGTACTGATGATAATTTGTAAGCTATCAGTTCCAAAATTTTCACTGTTCATCAGTACCAAAGCTGCTGCTGCTAGCAAGCCTACTACACCGGGACGTAATCCACTGAACACTGCAGCTACAGCTGGGTGTTTTTGGTATTTGAGGAAGAAGCGGCTGATAAGTACCATAAGAATGAATGAAGGTAGCACTACTGCTCCGGTGGTGATGATAGAACCTAAGATGCCTAAGGCGTGCGAATAGCCTGCACCCACTACCGCAGAATAGCCTACGTAGGTGGCTGAATTGATTCCAATAGGACCCGGAGTCATTTGACTGATAGCGATAATATCGGTAAATTCGGTTGAAGTAAGCCATTCGTGGCGTGTCACTACTTCACCTTGTATCATGGAAATCATGGCATAGCCTCCTCCAAATCCAAAGAGGCCGATTTTGAAGAATGCGTAGAAAAGTTGTAAGAAAAGCATTTTTTGTTTTAGTTAATAATGGATAGTTAATAATGAATAGTTGATACTTAGTAACAGTATACGTAAACTTTTAATTTTCAATTTTTAATTCTCAATTTCCCATAAATGTATCCACCCAATCCGCTCAGGATAATGACATAGATAGGCGAGAAACCTAAGAGCCAAATAAGAAGTGCGGAGACTATTGGTATCCATGCATTATAGCGATTGATACGGGCAGACTTTGCCATTTTAAATGTTGGAGCAGCTATCAATGCGACTACGGCAGGACGGATGCCCTTGAATATGCTTTCCACCGCTGGATAGTGCTTGAACTGCTGGAAGAAAAGGGCGATAGCAAGGATGACAAGAAACGAAGGTAAGATAGTGCCTAATGCCATCCAGAAAGCTCCCCAAAAACGGCGTAGCTTGTAGCCTATGAAGATGGCAATATTGACTGCAAAGATGCCAGGAACAGTTTGCGCTAGTGCCATTAAGTCGAGGAAGTCTTCGCGAGTAATCCATTTCCGTTTGTCGACCAGTTCATCTTCAATCAGAGGAACCATGGCATATCCTCCGCCGATGGTGAACATCCCAATGCGAGTGAAGATGAGAAATGATTTGATGTAAAAGTTCATATCGTTTGAGTTTATTCGTTTTTCTTATATACGCTGGGCGGTACGCCATAAAATTTTTTGAATGTATCTGCAAAGTATTTTGGGTCGGCGAATCCCATGCGGTCGGAAACTTCCGCTACGGTATATTGCCGGCTTTTCAGTAAGGCAGCAGCTTCCTGCATACGGATGTTGCGAATGAATTCATTGGGTGGGATACCGGTGAGTGCCTTCATTTTGTTATAAAATCCAGTGCGGCTCATGTTCATCTCTGCGCAGAGGGTGTCTACAGTCAGATCGCCACTTAGGTTTTCTTTAATGAATGCAGTGACATGTTGTATGAATTTTTCGTCCAATCCTGATGGAAGGTGAATTTCTTCAGCAGACGGATCCGGTTCCATTGAAGCTTGTTTCAGTCTCTTGCGGATAAATTCGCGGTTTTCTAATAGGTTGCTGATGTTGGCTTTCAATACGGTAAGGTCGAATGGTTTTACGATGTGCATATCTGCCTTAGTTTGCAAGCCTCGTAAAATATCTTCACGGGTACCGAGGGCAGTGAGCAGGATGACGGGTATATGGCTGGTTTCGATATCACTTTTCAAGATTCCGCACATCTCTTCGCCATTCATTACAGGCATCATCACATCTGAAATGACCAAGTCGGGCGGTGTGATATGTATTTTGTCAAGTGCTTCTTGCCCGTTGCCAGCTTCTTCTGTGTAATAAGTATCCGCCAGACTTTCTGCTAAAAAACTGCGTAGGCTCGTGTTGTCCTCCACTATTAGGATATGGGGGGCATTGGGAGGGGTTTGCTGTGTGTTCGCAAGTCGGGGAACATTCGTGAACACTTCTTCTTGTTTTTCTTCTTCAGACAAGACGTTTTCAGGGATGTTTTCAGCTTGGTACAGATAGCGTTCGCTCTGTATGGGGAAACTCAAAGTAAAGGTAGTTCCTATGCCTTCTGTACTAGTATAGCTTATCCGTCCTTCGTGATTACGTATTAGGCGATAGGTAAGCAACATTCCGATACCAGAACCTGTGATGAGTTGGTTTGTGGCGTTTCGTCCGCGGAAAAGGAAACGGAACAGTTTCTTTTGGTCTTCCTTAGAGATACCTATGCCCGTATCTTCAATGTTCAGTGTCCAACGGTTTTTGGCGCGTCCGGCTTCTATTCGTACTTCTCCTCCGCTTGGTGTATATTTTAAGGCATTACTGATAAGGTTACGCAGGATAGAATCCATTTTATTACGGTCTATCCATACTTCGAATTTTTCAGGTGCACTTTTGTAATGCAAAGCAATGTTTTTTTGTTCTGCATACGCCTTAAATTGTGTCAGGTAGGTTTGTAGGTATTGGTTCAATTCGTACCGTGATACCGTGGCTTGTGAACTATAATAACTTTCTTTTTGGAAATTGATAAGATTATTTGCTAGTTCAGACAGATTTTCTGTGTTTTGCAGAGCGAGGTTTAGATTTCTCACCCCTTTGTCACTTAACTGTTCGTCTTTTAGTATCTCACCTAAAGGAGCCTTAATGAGGGTAAGTGGGGTACGAATATCGTGTGCAGTATGAACAAAGAAGTTGATTTTTTCTTGTGATACTTGTTTTTCATGGCGGATGATTTTAATGCGCACGATGAGCCACGTGATGCCGATAATGATAAATGCATAACCTAAAAATGCCCAAAAAGTGAGCCATACCGGACGTCCTATCAAGATGCGGATACTTCGTTCTTCTATCGGTTGGTGACTATTGGTCAGTACCGCTCGTACGCGGAGGGTATAATTGCCCGGCGATAGATTGGTATATTGGATAAGTCCATCGGTTGTAAGGGAAGACCATTGGTCGTAAAATCCTTCTAATTTCCATGTGTAGGCAATATTAGATGGATTATCAAAATTAATGGATGAAACATTAAGCGAGAACGTGTTTTGGTCGTATCTTAGTTTGATTTGCTCAGTTTGGTCAATAGGTTGGGAAAGTGGTGAGTCTTGCCCATCGGGGTGAACCGTACGATACATGATTTTTAGGTCGGTAAATACGATATGATTATAGAATTCGCTAGGCAATTTGATATCATCAGGAAGGACAATAGCACCTTCGTTGCTTCCAAATATCAGGACGCCGTCGCGGGTATGGAGGGCGGCATTCGGATTGAAGCTAGCAGCAAGAAGGCCTTGCTCTTTAGTCCAATTGGTAAAAGACTTTTCTGTGCAATCAAAGAAAGACAAGCCATTTTCGGTACCTATGTAAAGGTTTCTGTTTCGGTCTGAAATAATGCAATAGATATTGTCGCTTCCTATGCCGCTATTTTCAGTATGGTAATGGATGAATTCAGTCTTGCCGTTAGGCAAAACAAATAATCCGTTTCCGTATGTGCCAATGTAGGTATTCTGTACCGAATCTGTGTAAATTACGTTGATACATCCCATTTGTTCATTTTCTAAAGGACGGAATTCTTGAGTTGTCTTGTCGAAGATATAAATACCATTAATGGTTCCAATCCATAAAGAATGTGCGTCTCTTTGTTGGATTGTTGTAACAGGATATCCAATGTTGTATTCATTGGTAAGGTTTGTTTGTGGATTATGCGACTTTAGGCGATAAAAACCACCGGTCCATACTAATCCGTCCGTATCGCGGTAGATGCATCGGATGTATTTGTCTGGACCTTCATCGGGAGTGATGCTATGTTGTTGATAAAACGTGGTTTTCCGTGTATGCTTGTTTATCATGTAAACGCCTGACATGTAGCCTCCGGCAAGGATGAGTCCGGGTTTTACTTCACAAAGCGAGGCGAAAATGCGGTTTTCGCTTTCGTTATTCGTTCCGGATTCATCGGTGAGGAAGTTTATCCATTGGTCTTTGTCTTTTTGATAGCAGCTTATTCCGTTGCTGGTGGCATACCAAATGTCGCCTTCCGCGTCTTCTAAGATAGCGTTCACACAATTGTTGGCAAGTGAGTGAGGATTATTGGGCGAATGCTTAACCCACTTATAGCTGGGATAATGTTCCGAGTAAATGGTAATGCCGGTGGGGTAGACCACGCTCCAAAGTCTTCCAGACAGGTCTTGGTAAATGTCTTTGATGATGTTTCCGTTCATCTTGTTGGGGGTATGCGGGTCTTCACGCAAGAAAGGTGCGAGATATCCACGGCTTACCTCTAACCGATAAATGCCTTTTCCGTCGGTGGCGATGTAAAGTGTATCGGGACGTTGGCGGTCGGGGATAATCTTGTTGATGCCAATGTCTTTCATTGATTCGCCCATCGAGACGAGTTTACCGTCTTGTGGGTTGTAGATAAAGAGCTTATCAAGCAAGCTGTTGATAACCAACTTTTTAGTAGGGCGGTGATAATAGATATAGTCTATCAATTGAAGGGAAGGCAGGACAATCGGACGGGTATCTGCAATTTTGCCTTCTTTGAGTTGGATTCGGCAGACTTGTCTTTCGGTGGCAAGATAGAATTCCGTGTCATTGGCTTGTGTGATACAGGTGATTTTCCCTTGAAGAGGATTCGTTGATTTGTAAACCTGTTTTCCTTTTATATCATATAAAATGATATGTTGGTCCACACAAAACCACACGCGGTTTGTATCGTCCATATAAACGGCAGATATAGGACGTTTTTTTAATTCGGGATAACGCTGCTTTAGGTCGAACGCAAGTTGGAACGAGTCTTTTCGCTCATCGTAATGAAAAAGGAAACCGTCTTTCCCTATTTCATATACTTTCCCATTGTGGTCTGTATGGAGGATGTTTAGGTTGGGATAGAAATTGAGGGCTTTCCCTTTGTGACAGAGGTTATAATGAGTGAACCGTTTCCCGTCATAGCGGTCCACGCCCTTATGGGTAAGTACCCAGATGTAGTATTGTTTTCCTTGTCCGATAGAAAGTACCCGTCTGCTGCTAAGTCCGTTATCCATGTCGATGTATTCGAATATCTGGGCTTTTGCAGGGAGTAAGGATGCTAATATCAGCCCCATTAGGATAAAGAACTTGTGTAGCATAACGGTGAATATTTAATTTTAGATTGAACACAGAGGCACAAAGACACAAAGAAATTAATTTTCATAAAAACTCTGTGTCTTCGTGTCTCTGTGTTTGTTTTTTGTGATGAATTACTTATGCGCTTCTACCCATTTGCGTGCATTAACGAAGGCTTCCATCCATGGAGTGATTTGGTCTTCATAAATGCGGTTAGCCGGATAGTAAGCGTTTTCCCACGGGAAGCAAGCACGTTCCAAATGGGGCATCATTGCTAAATGGCGTCCGTCTTGGCTGGCAATACCTGCTACGCTGTAATCCGACCCGTTCGGGTTGCCCGGATATTCATCATACGAATACTTCAGCACTACGTTGTAATGGTCTTCGGGATAAGGCAGAGAGAACTTGCCTTCGCCGTGAGCCACCCAGATACCCAACTTCGAACCGCTCAGTGAACCGAACATTACGCTCCGGTTCATCGGTACGGTCACGCCCAAGAATGCTGATTCGAACTTATGTGAATCGTTGTGGAGCATCTTGCCTTGTTTCTTGTCTTCGGGAGTAATCAAGCCCAATTCCATCATCAGCTGGCATCCGTTGCATACGCCCAATGAAAGCGTGTCTTTACGTGCGTAGAAGTTGTCGAGTGCCGCTTTGGCTTTCGGATTGAACAGGAAGGTGCCTGCCCATCCTTTAGCAGAGCCTAATACGTCTGAATTAGAGAATCCTCCGCAGAACACAATCATGTTGATGTCCTCCAAGGTCTCGCGTCCGCTTACCAAGTCGGTCATTGTCACGTCTTTCACATCGAAACCTGCCAAGTAAAGCATGTATGCCATTTCACGTTCTCCATTGGTTCCTTTCTCACGGATGATAGCAGCCTTGATGCCGCTTGGTGTACGGCGGTTAGGGTCAAGATCAAATTGGGAAAGTTTTCCGGTAAATGACTTGTCGAATACGATTTCAAGTGGTTGCTTCTTGTAATTTTCGAAACGTTTCTTGGCGCATCCGTTCATGCTCTGTTTGCGGTCGAGCAGGTAAGAAGTAGAATACCATACGTCACGCAGATAATCAATACCGAACTGATAGGTAGCATCGTCTAACGTAACGAGGATGTGGCGTTCTTCGGTGGGCGTTCCTAATTTCACGAAACCTACACCTGCTTCTTCCAATATCTTCTTCACTTCGTGCTTGTGCTTGTCGGCTACTTGGATAACCACACCCGGATTTTCGGCGAAAAGAATCTTCACGATGTCTTCATGCTTGAACTTGTTGAGGCTGATTTCCATACCGCCTTCTGTATTGGCGAAGCACATTTCAAGCAAAGTGGTAATGAGACCTCCGGCTGAGATGTCGTGTCCTGCCAAAACCAATCCTTTATTTACCAGTTCCTGAACGGCGAGGAATGCGTCGCGGAAGTATTCGGGATTCTGTACGGTAGGTACATCATCGCCTATCTTATTCAAAGATTGGGCAAAAGCCGAGCCTCCCAAGCGAAGCTGGTCGAAGCTGAAATCGATGTGATAGAAAGTTGTCTTCGGGTCGTTCACCATGACCGGAGAAACTACTTTCTTGATATCCGATACTTCGCCTCCTGCAGATACGATAACGGTTCCCGGGCTGATAATCTTTTCGCCGTTCGGATATTTCTGGGTCATCGAAAGCGAATCCTTGCCTGTAGGAACGTTGATTTGCAAAGCGCAACAGAAGTCCGACAAGGCTTTCACCGCTGTATAAAGACGTGCGTCTTCGCCTTCTTGCGAACGGCAGGGCCACATCCAGTTGGCAGAAAGCGAGAGGCTGTCCATGCCGTCAGCCAAAGGTGCCCATACAATGTTGGTCAAGGCTTCGGCTACAGACAATACCGAGCCGTATGCCGGATTGGCAAGACCAGCTTGCGGAGCATGTCCGAGAGCTGTGGCGATACCTTTTTCACCGCGATAATCAAGTGCTACCACACCGCAATCGCTCAAAGGCAACTGGAGTTCGCCTTGACATTGTTGGCGTGCGATTTTACCTGTAACCGAACGGTCTACCTTATTGGTCAGCCAGTCTTTGCAGGCTACGGCTTCCAGTTGGAGCACACGGCGCACATATTCGTTTAATTTAGCGACATCATAGGTCACGTTTTCATAATGACGCTCTACGGTCTTGTCTACCATATAAGTCTTAGGAGAAGAACCGAACATCTGGTCTACGGCAAGATCGAACGGACGTACACCGTCGGCTTGTTCGAATGCGAAACGATGGTCTCCTGTAGTTTCTCCTACTACATACATCGGAGCGCGTTCGCGTTCGGCAATCTTCTTTACGTGTTCGATAGATTCTTCTTCAATCAGCAATCCCATACGCTCTTGCGATTCATTGGCAATGATTTCCTTTGCGGAAAGCGTTTCGTCTCCGATAGGAAGTTTGTCCATGTGAATCAGACCGCCACATTCTTCCACCAATTCCGATAAGCAGTTTACGTGACCTGCCGAACCGTGGTCGTGGATGGAAACAATGGGGTTGGTATCTTCTTCGCACAAGGCACGTACCACATTATAAGCACGTTTCTGCATTTCTGCATTGGCACGTTGTACGGCGTTCAGCTCGATACCCGATGAATAACGTCCGGTCTCTACCGAAGATACAGAGCCGCCTCCTAGTCCGATGCGGTAATTATCGCCTCCTACTACTACGATTTCATCACCGGCTTCGGGAGTACCTTTCAAGCAGTCGCGTTTTGTTCCGTAGCCCACACCTCCGGCAAGCATAATTACCTTATCGTAGGCATATTTCTCGTTGTTCTCTTGGTGTTCGAACGTCAATACCGAACCGCAAATCAATGGTTGGCCGAACTTGTTTCCGAAGTCAGAAGCACCGTTTGATGCTTTGATAAGAATCTGTTCGGGAGTCTGATACAACCATTTGCGCACGGGCAGGATGTCTTCCCATTCACGTCCTTCATCGGTACGTGGATAAGAAGTCATATAGACAGCTGTACCTGCTATCGGCCACGAACCTTTACCTCCGCCCATACGGTCGCGGATTTCACCTCCAGTACCTGTAGACGCACCGTTGAACGGCTCTACTGTGGTAGGGAAGTTATGGGTTTCCGCCTTCAGGGAGATAACGGTCTTTATGTCTTTAATAATGAAGTAATCGGATGTAGAATGGTCAGCAGGAGCGAATTGCTCTACTACGGGACCTTCGGCAAAAGCCACATTGTCTTTATAAGCCGAGATAATCTTGTTAGGGTTTTCCTGTGTAGTCTTCTTAATCATCTGGAACAAGGACGATTCCATTTCCTTCCCGTCGATGATGAAAGTCCCTCCGAAGATTTTATGGCGGCAATGTTCCGAATTGATTTGAGCGAAGCCGAACACTTCCGAGTCGGTCAGCTTGCGTCCCAAGTCTTTCTCTACTTTCAACAGGTAGTCCATTTCCTCGCGTGAAAGAGCCAGTCCTTCCTGTTCGTTGTAAGCCTCTAAGTCTTCGATGTAAATGATGGGTTGAGGCTTGATGTTCACGTCAAATATCTGTTGGTTGAGTCCGTGGTACATACGTTGCAGCATCGGGTCGTGTTCCGCGTTCTCGTCTTTTACGGGGAAGTATTCCTCGATACGGCGAATGCCTGTAAGCCCCATGTTTTGGGTAATCTCTACCGCGTTCGTACTCCACGGCGTAATCATTTCGCGGCGTGGACCGATGAACCAACCTTGTAAATTCTCTTCCTTTTCTACCGTAGCATTGCTATACAGCCAACTCAGCTTTTGGATGTCGTCTGCATTCATTTCCTTGTTGCATTGGGTAGCAATCACACTTTGATTGGGTGTTCTGAAAAATAGAATCATACGCTTGTTTGGATTAAAAATGTATTTTCTGATGAATCAATGTGCAAAGTTACACAATTACTTGGAATAACCGAACAAATTTGGGAAAATCCATATCCAATGTGTTTAGTTCACTATGATTTCTTTGTGCAGTAGGCTGGGTTTTATGTTTTCCGTTCCAAAAACGTACGTTCTTGCAATGGAAAACGTACGTTTTTGGGACGAAGAACGTATGTTTTTGGAACGAAGAACGTAGAATGCAGCTATCAGCGTGAAGCTTTTCAAGTATATGGATAGGCAAACTCTCCTAGTTGCGTATGGGTTTGTATATATTTTCGGTTGCTTTTTGTTTCGAATCGGATAATGATTCTGCTTTCTTTTCGATATTAGCGAGGAAAATTGTAGGTAATTTCGCAAAAAAGTAGCATCTTTGCACTATGAATTGGATAGAACAGGTTACCATACTGGATTTATTGATAAAAGGGTTTATAGTGGGAGTGGTGGTTTCTGCTCCGTTAGGACCTGTGGGCGTTCTTTGTATTCAACGTACATTGAATAAGGGACGCTGGTTTGGTTTTGTGACCGGATTGGGAGCGGCGTTAAGCGATATTTGCTATGCGTTGCTTACGGGATACGGCATGAGTTTTATGGACGAGCTGATCGTTAAGCACCAACTCTTTCTGCAAGTAGTGGGAAGCATTATGTTGTTGGCTTTTGGTGTTTATACGTTTCGGAGCAATCCGGTAAAATCATTGCGCCCTTCTTCGGGAAAGCGGGGAACGTACTTGCATAATTTTGTCACTGCTTTTTTTGTTACATTTTCCAATCCGTTGATTATCTTCCTGTTTATCGGTCTCTTTGCCCGTTTCTCGTTTGTGATGCCGGGCAGCCCTATCGGATTCCAGTTGGTAGGTTATCTTGCTATTATCATGGGAGCCGTCACGTGGTGGTTCAGCATTACGTATTTTGTCAATAAGGTGCGTACTCGGTTCAATGTGCGAGGCATCTGGATGCTAAACCGTATCATCGGCGTGGTGGTGATGATTGCGGCAATTGTAGGTATTGTATTTGCTTGTCTCGGAAAATCATTAGCTTGATATGTATATCTCTCAACAATTAAAACAACAGAATATTGCGGAATACCTGCTTTATATGTGGCAGGTGGAAGACTTGATTCGCGCCAACGGGTTCGATATCGAGCAGATAAAGAAGTGTATTATCGAACCTTATCCTTCGCTTTCCGAAGCTCAGAAGAAAGAATTGACGCAATGGTATATTGATTTGATTAACATGATGCATGACGAAGGAGTGATGCAGAAAGGGCATTTGCAAATCAATAAGAACATTATCGTATGGCTGACCGATTTGCATTTGCGCTTGCTTCGTTCGCCTAAGTTCCCTTATTATAGTGCTGCTTATTACAAGGCTTTGCCCTTTATCGTAGAGCTTCGGGCAAAGGGTGCGGATAAGGATGTGCCTGAATTGGAAACGTGTTTCGATGCAATGTATGGCGTGTGGATGCTGAAACTGCAAAAGAAAGAGGTGAGTGAAGACACCCAAAAGGCGGTGAAAGTAATCAGTGATTTGCTGGCAATGCTTGCCGGTTATTATATAAAGGATAAAAAGGGAGAATTAGATTTAGATTGATATGAAAAATGTATTGGTCACAGGTGCAAATGGCCAGTTGGGTAATGAAATGCGCCTTCAGGCTGAAGCGAATAAAGAATTTAATTATTTCTTTACCGATGTGGTTGAACTGGATATTTGCGATGAACAGGCGGTTGAGGCTTATGTAAAAGCGCATGAGATTGATGTTATCGTGAATTGTGCGGCATATACGGCGGTCGATAAAGCGGAAGATAATGTGGATTTGTGTGATAAGCTGAATCGTTTGGCTCCGGGATATTTGGCTAAGGCAATTCAGAGCCGCAACGGATGGCTGGTGCAAGTATCCACCGATTATGTTTTCGATGGTACGGCGCATATCCCTTATCGGGAAGACCACCCTGCCTGCCCGAATTCGGTATATGGCTCGACAAAATTAGCCGGAGAACAGGAAGCGATGAAGTATTGTCCGAACACGATGATTATCCGTACGGCTTGGCTTTATTCTACGTTTGGCAATAATTTTGTAAAGACTATGCTGCGTTTAGGACGTGAAAAAGAATCGTTGGGTGTTATTTTTGACCAAATCGGTACTCCGACTTATGCCCGCGATTTAGCTTCGGCTATTTATGCGGCATTGAATAAAGGAATCGTACCGGGTGTTTATCATTTCAGTAATGAAGGGGTCTGTTCGTGGTATGATTTTGCGAAAATGATTCATCAATTGGCAGGAATAACTACTTGCCGTGTCCGTCCGCTCCATACTGAAGAATATCCGACTCGGGCAACTCGTCCGCATTATTCGGTTTTGGATAAGACGAAAATCAAACAAACGTATCAAATAGAAATTCCTTATTGGGTAGATAGTTTGAAAGAATGTATTCAAAAATTGAAAATTGAGAACAATAATAAATATGGCAAATCAGGAGATTGAAAGAAGAAGGACATTTGCGATTATCGCGCATCCGGATGCCGGTAAAACCTCATTGACCGAGAAATTGTTGCTTTTCGGAGGTCAGATCCAGGTGGCAGGTGCTGTAAAGTCGAATAAGATTAAGAAAACCGCTACATCCGACTGGATGGATATCGAAAAACAACGTGGTATTTCGGTTACGACATCTGTGATGGAGTTTGATTATCGTGATTATAAGGTAAACATTTTGGATACGCCCGGTCACCAGGACTTTGCGGAAGATACGTATCGGACTTTGACCGCAGTAGATAGTGTAATCATTGTGGTGGACGGTGCAAAGGGTGTGGAAACACAGACCCGAAAGCTGATGGAAGTGTGCCGTATGCGGAATACGCCGGTAATTATATTCGTCAATAAAATGGACCGGGAAGCTAAAGACCCGTTCGACTTGTTGGATGAACTGGAAGAGGAATTGGTAATCAATGTACGTCCGTTGACATGGCCTATCGAGAGCGGTCCGCGTTTTAAAGGTGTATATAACATCTATGAAAAGAAATTGAACTTGTTCCAGCCTTCGAAGCAAGTAGTGACGGAAAAGGTTGAGGTAGATATACATACCGAAGACTTGGATAATCACATCGGCGCGCTGTTGGCTGAGAAGCTTCGGAATGATTTGGAGTTGATAGAAGGAGTATATCCTGAATTTAATGTGGATGAATACTTGAAAGGAGAACTGGCTCCTGTATTCTTTGGGTCTGCATTGAATAACTTCGGTGTGCAGGAATTGTTGGATTGTTTTGTGGAGATAGCTCCCAGTCCGCGTCCGGTGCAGGCAGAAGAACGTATGGTGATGCCCGATGAACCCAAGTTTACCGGTTTTGTATTTAAGATTACTGCTAATATCGACCCGAACCACCGTTCTTGTGTGGCATTCTGCAAAGTATGTTCAGGCAAGTTTACTCGTAATACGCCTTATTTGCATGTGCGTCATAACAAGACGATGCGTTTCTCGTCGCCTACACAATTCATGGCACAGCGCAAGACTACGGTAGACGAGGCTTGGGCAGGCGATATTATCGGTTTGCCGGATAACGGGACATTTAAAATCGGCGATACATTGACCGAAGGTGAAATGCTTCATTTCAAGGGTTTGCCCAGTTTCTCTCCGGAAATGTTCAAGTACATTGAAAATGCCGATCCGATGAAGACCAAGCAATTGAATAAAGGCATTGACCAGTTGATGGACGAGGGTGTGGCACAGTTGTTCATCAATCAATTCAACGGTCGGAAATTGATTGGTACGGTAGGGCAGTTGCAGTTCGAGGTTATCCAATATCGTTTAGAAAACGAATACAATGCGAAGTGTCGTTGGGAGCCGGTCAGTCTGTATAAGGCTTGTTGGATAGAGAGCGATGACCCCGAAGAGTTGGAAGCCTTCAAGAAGCGTAAATTTCAGTATATGGCAAAAGACCGTGAAGGTCGCGATGTTTTCCTTGCCGATAGCGGGTATGTGCTTCAGATGGCTCAGAATGACTTTAAGCATATTAAGTTCCACTTTACCAGTGAGTTCTGATAATCCGGTTTCATTTCTATGACATTTCTCTGACATAAATGTGAATGTATAAATTGCATTTATGATACATAAGGGATTCATTGTTTCAACGGGAAAGGCGGAGTAGCTTTGCCGGCGGAAACAATGAATCCTTTATTTGTATATGAAACAGTTTGTTTGGTTTTTCTTTTGGTGGGTTGTAATTGGATTGTCTTCTGTATCAGCTCAAGAGTCTTTAAAGATTAAGTTCCGTTCGCGTGCTTTGCTGGATGCTATGGTTTCAGGTTATGGCAAGGAAGACGTACAGGGCTATTATCGGTTAGAAGATTTCCGGGTCGGATTCAAAGCCGTTTATGGGCATTGGGAAGCGAAAGCTGATATTGGATTGGGCGGTGGGAAAGTGGCAATAAAGGATTTGTTGCTGAATTATCATTTCAAGAACAGTGTGCTTTCATTGGGCAATGCGTATGAGCCTTTTTCTTTGGATATGCTTATCAGTACGGCAGATTTGCGTTTTCATCAGTCGGCGGCATCGGTCTTGGCTTTTAGCGATAGCCGTAAGTTGGGTGTCACTTATCATTTTTATACTGATTCATGGTATGCGGCGACAGGGGTTTATACGCATAACGATATTAATAAACGCAACTATATACTTTATTGTACCAACGGTTCTGTATAATTAGAGTTTGTGCTTTAATGAAACAAAAAAGTGAGTTGCTTCTTTGATTGCAACTCACTTTTTCTGTTTTGTATTTCAATAAATCATATACATTACTAAGTAATGAGTTCATCAATATAAATTAAGATGGTAATAATGTTTCAGATGACAGTCTAATATTACATACGACATCTACATAGGTCGTATTTGTGAAATCGAAATGTACCCTATATGTTGCTGATGTATATGCACCACCAGATTCACCTAAATTAGATTCATACGTTTCCAAAGCTATTCTATTGTCCTCATACAAGTCACTTCCGGATATTTTCTCTACATAAGTATATGATTTGTTATCTACTATTGCTCCGGTTGATAACGTAAACAATACTTCTGACTGATGTGATGTACCGTTATGTGCGCATTCTGCATTGACTGTAATGCTTGAGCCTGCTTTTATATAATTATTAGGTATTGGTGTATAGTAATCCCACCATTTACCTGATGGACCATAATTGTAACTGACACCACCGCCACTAATATTCACAATAAAAACGCGCATTTCTCCCATTAAAGTACATGTTAATGAACCGGAAATAGAACTTGATGCAGCCTGTAAATCTTTTAATGCAACACATTGATTATTTTCATATTGTGCTGAACCTATTATTCTGCAACCATAATCTGAAATTTCCTGATAAGTAATCAGTTTATTGTCTGCTTCACCTTTGCCACCGATAGTCTTTGCATCTTGACGAGTAGCCATTTTGTCTGCCATAAATTCTTAGATTTGAGTTTTTGAATTATACAGTATGACAGACGACTAATTACATCATATTTTACATTTCGGAAAAATCCACAAATGCGATAACATCCCCCTCTGCATCTATTATTGTTTGTGTACCACCTGCATAAACACAATAAGAGCCTATTCCAAGTATTTTACATATATTCTGCATTATGGTTTCAGCTTTTATGCGTTTCTCATTTTGAAAAGTTATGTGTATTCCATGGAACCAAGTGCTATTGGTAAGCGTAGCATAAAACTTCCACACTGCTTTTTGAGTGGATAGATAATTTAACGAGTTGTCGAGTTTCGTTTTATTTGAAGGCATTTCTATACAATATCCGTCACCAAAATACGAAAAGAAATCCTTAATAGTGAATAGTTCAAAAATCATACAGTGTTCAATCGTTTTTCTATTAGCCATGATACCGCCGAATACTCATCATCATACAACAGTTGTTCCAAGCGTCTTTTCCCTATACGTCTGTCACATACGTGTAAAATAGGGATTAACTTAAATCTGTCATTAAACTCGTGTGTCAGAAGTTCATTAACTGGGCAGTCTACATATTCTTTTATCAGACATGACAATTTTTTGGCTTCATCATAAAAATACCACTCTTCTTCATTCTCATCCATGAAGTTTTTAGGAAAATCCCATATTATCTGTTTCCCGATAGTCACCCAAAATCTTGGAAACGGTATGCACACTCCAATGTCGTATGCACAACAATGTATTTGAAAGCCTATTTTCGGTTCTATGACACGATATAAAGCCGATTGCAATGTACTCCAATGTTTCATCTACTTTACGATAATAAAGCCAGTATGCCTGCACAAACCAGTACCACGATCAACCAAAGATGAATGATAGACAGCCTGATACTGAGTCTGTGATTCTGTCAAAAAGTTTCATATTTGTGTACTAAAAAGCAAGGAGATGCTATAACACCTCCTCACTTTTTATTAAAAGTACCGTCTATTTCAGTCTTTCTACTGTAAAATACGAAGTAGATACCGAAACGCCTTTTATCTCAATGCCGAGTTGAGTCTTGAAGGCTTCCAAAATTGTTTTAAGCTGTGGTGAGTTTGTGTTTTGTTCAACACATTGTACACTCATGCCTTTTGCAATTTTCCCAGCAATGTTTTGTTTTGCTGTTACTTTGAATGCGTAAGCCATAACTTTAAGAATTTAGAAATTAAACATTAAGTTGATAAGTATCCGAGACACGTTCCCAGACGCATTTGTTTTCTTGAATTGATTTCTCCCTATTAAGTCGGAACACTCCAACGAAGCGGTAGAAACAGAAGCCTAAATCATCCTTGTACCGCAGGAATGTTATTCTTGTTTCTTCGGGAGCGGAAAGCCATTGTTTCAGATGTGCCGCACGTTTGTCCTCAGCTTTCGGATATTCGTAGATAAACATTCCATCCTCCGAGAGTTTGTTACACCAAAGGCGGTGTTCCGTGTTCGGCCACCAAACTATTTCATGCTTTTTATTGGGGATAGCGGCACCCGAAGCACGTAGGAAACCGCGGTGTTTGGCTCTCGTACCGAACACTTCCGCAACTTCCTCCGTAGTACGCAGGCACTCGTTGTCATCCACTTTCAAATAACCTTTGTTTCGGTGGTATTCTACGGAGAGCGTGTTTGCATCATCCCACGGTTTGAAGCTATCGTCGAGTTCCGAAATACGTTGCTTGATAAGTTTTACGACATCCGCCACTTGACGGTGGATTTCTTGAATGTCGTTGTCACAGTCTATGACGATAGGTTTGGAGTGCGTTACGTTTAGAATTTCCTCATTTCGGATTTTATCAACCTCCACATTGTTCTTGTGAAACGGCTCGTTGATTTCAATGAAGATATTGAGTTGAGGCAGATACAAGTCCGCAAGCGCATATTTGTCTTGCGTTCTTCTGATGTATTGCTGAACGACAAACTTCACGCGGTCGTCATCCAACTGGTGCCATATACGGCTTATTACATAGGATTCCGTCTTTTTCTTGCTCATCTTGGCAAACAGACGTTCCATATATTCCAGCTTATAATCCATATATTTGAACTTTTAAGGTTTATACCATTTTTCTGCAAGAGCAAAAGAAAAAGGACACAGCCTTGTCTTTTCGCTCATTCTCTTAGCTGGGTTCTGGTAAAACCTTGAAGTTCAAATAAGGAAAAGCAGTCTGCGCCCTTTGCAGGGTACAAACCTACCTTTCGACTTATTACTTGGAACTTCACGTAAATTTACCAGATTCAGCTAAGCCAAATAACTTGTCTACAAGTCGCTTGCAATATGTCTTTAATTTCTTATGTCTGTTTCGATACCTCCTTTTTACTTTGGTTCGGTTACAAAGTAACGGATAAAATTCGAGAAAGACAAAGATTTGCAGGACAATATCACAGACTGCCACACAAATTTAGGAACAAAGCCCTACATACATTAAGTTATAAGCATAAAAAAGTCCAACCACATATACGCATGATTGGATTTTCTTGTTCTTTATTGAATCATCCTATCGGCAACCATTCAGGCTTTTGAAGAAGTTCTCCGTAGTACAGACGTTCGGTAAACCCACACAAGAAATCGTTGAAACGGTCGGAATCCGTTTGTTTGCGGGTATTGTAACGGAATGCAAATTCTTGGAGATATTTGGGCAGATGTTTTGCACTCACAAGGTGATAGATGCCTCTGATACCACGTTTGAGAATGCTCCAATATCCCTCTATGCAGTTGGTGTGGAAACCTGCTTTGGTAACATATATCTTCTTGGAATGGTTAACAACCTTGTGCTTGTATTTCTTCCCAAGACCTCTGTAACCTTTCCAACCGTCAGTAACCACAGTCACACCCTCTTTAATAAGGTTGTATATGACACCTTGCAAAGTATCTTTTCCTGCATTTGGAATAACCCTTGTATGCACTTTCCCTTTCGACAGCAATCCCATTACAGGAATTTTCTGTTTCGTGCTGCGTCCTTGCCCGCCTTTGTTCCTTTTGGTCTTTCCGCCGATATAGGTTTCATCGACTTGTGTCGTATCGTCAAAATCAATGTCATCATCTTTCATATTGTGACGGATGCGTTGCAACATAAACCACGCCGTTTTCTGCGTTACTCCAAGTTCACGTGCAAGTTGGCAACTGCTAATGCCTTTCTTGCTTATAAACACCAAGTATATGGCATGAAACCATGTACGCAAAGGCAGATTGGAATCCTCAAACATTATCCCTTGCCTTACCGTGAAACGCTTTTTGCAATCACGGCACTTATATAAACCTTTGAACTCTCCGCCCTGCGTGAGCTTATAATGTTCTTCCGACATAGAACCGCAATGTGGGCAAACCGGCTTGCCATTCCAGCGCAGAGTCTCCAGATATACCCTGCATTCCTCTTCGGTTCGCAAGGTATCAAGCATCTGCTTGAGTGATTTGAATGACAACGGTTTCATAGAACTAATTCACTTATCAATTTTGTATAGTGGAATTAAAGTGCTTCGCACTTGTGTATTCACTTACCGATTTAATCGGTATAGTGAATTATACTCGCAACCGTGCGGAAATTGCATTTCAAATGTTAAATTTTCATTGGTGAGTGTATTTATTCTTGTTCGTGTGTAATTGGAAGTATTTGACTTCTGTATAATACACTATAAATCAATAAATTCATATATTATGGCAGAAAAACTAAAAACAGAAACAGAACTTTATACATTGGAATTGTGTACAGACTGTAATGACGCTGATTATGGGGTATGTGCAGTTAACATATCTACAGAAAACATTCCAGACGGAGTTACCAATGGAATTCTTGAAACATACAATACCACTTCAATAATGAATGAATATACTTCTGGAAGTATGACACAAAAGTTTGGTACACAAAAAGTGCAAAGATTAACAACGCAAAAATCGGAAATATTTGTCCGATATTATTTAGTGACACAAAAAATACCGGGACAACCTTCGCAGTCAAACCACTGGACAAATTGGATGCAAGTATTGTCTTAATACATATTCTATACTAATCCAATAGAATATGAAACCTCTTGCTGAATCCGTAAAACTTCACCCCATAGGCTCGTGTGTTGCGAACAACATAGGAAATTCAGAACTCCGTGATGTACTCAAAGAGTATTTCGGAAACAACGAGATTTCCTATACGGTTGACATTAATGACGAGATATGGGGTGAAGTTCTGTCTTACCTCGATACTTGCAAATTGGTTAAGGAAATTGAGGTGGGTACGGGAAAGGTGATAATCTACGAAACGGATGTGGTGAATGAGTTTCTTGTGAGGTTTGAATTTGACGGAGGGAAGAACTTCGTGTTTTGGAGGGGATATATAGGGTATAATTGATTAAACAAAATAGGAAATGGTTGAAAGGGCAAAACACTAATTATAGTGCAAACGAATACTTTTTAGTACCCCATGCACATCTACGGTGTTCACGCACAAATTCCCGTTTTCCGTATCGTACACGGATATAGGAATGCACGAAAACTGGTTTACGCCAATCTAATTGACAATAAACCCGGCGACATTTATCAAACATTTTATGAAATCATTTAATCCTCATTGTGAGGCTGAATTGTACTGACAACGGCGGGATTTATATAGTCAAACCATTTCCTATTTATTTTGCAAAATTACAGAGAAGAAAAGTACAAAGCAAAAAGAAGCACTGATATAAGCAAAACAAATACAGAAAAGATATTTGAAGTATTGTTGTCTTATATCGGTGCTTCTTGTATTCAAGTATGGTCAGGGCAAACCCTAATTAAAACGCATCCAGCAAATGCACTTGTTATATGCTTAGGTAAACCAGTAATTATACACAACGCTTGGTACAATAAAGTATATAGTTGCGTTAATAAAATAGGGGAAGGTCAGAAGAATGCTTTTGTATCTACTTCGCGTGCCGTATGGCGTAAACAAAGGGAAGGGCATCGCTTGATTCATGTAGGAGGAGTTTTTTCTTTTCAGACGAAACAAGTCAATACCGAAGAACCTCCTATGGGCACGGTAGATAGTGAAGGCATTACTTCGATGTTTCCTGCCTCGTTGCTCGAAGCGGAAATACCCAATATGGGAACAGAAGTAAAAGGAGTAATCGAAGCACTTTATACGGCTCCCCGTTGGATGGTTCAAGCGGAATATTTTTTCGACCGGCTGAACCGTACAGATAGTAAGAAGGCTTATCGTCCGCATGGGGGATATATTCAAGGCGGTTTCCTCTTGAAAGGCAGCGGATTCGAATACGATGCGATGTATGGCATACCAAGCCGTCCTGCCACTCCACAAGCCATTGAGTTGGTTGTCCGATTGAATTATACGGATATGAACGATAACCGTGCGGGTATTTATGGAGGCGAGGAGACCGATTTGTCTTTAGGAGTGAACTGGTATCTTAATCAATACTTCAGTGTGAAGTTGAACGGTAGCTACGTATGGGTAGGGGAGCATTGCAACGCATTCTATAAGAAAGATTTCTTCTTGGCGCAATTGCGTTTGCAATACATTTTCTGAATTGAAAATTCAAAATTGAGAATTGAAAATTAATTTCCCCATACGGCTTGATACCACGATATAGCGGAACGGTAATAAGCATTCCAATTTGGATTGTTTACGGCATCTGGAATATACATACCGATTCCGCAATATTTTTCTTCATCTCTTAATACCGAACCGTATGGATTGGCATTGCTATTTGTAATGCAGCTTTTTGTAAGTACGGTTTGGTTTAAAATCTGTTGGAAAGAATCTGGAAGGATACCTTCGTTTAATTGGCGGATAAGGTCTGCTACATCAAATGAGAAATAGCTGAATTGGTTTACTCCGTATTGTTGGATTGAGTGAAGTGACAAGTTTTCCAATAATGATGCTTTAGATGTTATTTCTTCCCGAACTGCAGCGGCAAAAGCATCCATTTGTGTGCAATCTACTACGGCGTATGTGCCCCATAATTTTTCTTTTTTGTTATAGGTAATTACATCTTCGCATAGCTTGTCAAAGTCAATGTCCTCTTGATACAAATTGTTTAGAATCAGGTGGTACGGAAATCCGTCTACCGGTGTTTCCATGACCGATGCGATGCAATAATGCGTGGCATTCCGCAACTCGTAGCATACTTCAGCCGTTTGCATCATGCAGGCATCAAACAGGACGAAATCAAGATTGCCCGGAAAACATGTTTCCAATACATCTGCAAATTCGGGAATATTAATCGAATTTCGTTCCACTCCGTCATAACCGAACGAGAAAGTAGAGATATCCGTTCCTGTTGCGGGCATCCAACTAGTTGCATGCGAACCGAAAATGACACCGTAACTTTCAGCTGGCATCATATCTGTCATGGCTTGCAGATTGGCTTGCATGACTTCTGCTTGAGTAGCGATTCCGGAAACAGCTGCATATTTCAATGCTTGTCCTACTACATTGCTGGTGGTAATATCATTCCCTTCTAAAGCAGGCTGGCCGTTTATTTGTCCGTGTCCGTCGGTGAAGAAAGTCAGGATTTGCGCTTCATTTATATAGTTGTTACTTGAAGAAGGTTTATAATATATGGCTAAAGAGCATGAATCTTGGCTTTTTGCCAGACTCTCATACATCCATACTACATTGTTCATGATGTCTGTATCTAGATTGTTATTGGCTATCAGATACGCAAGGATCGCCCGTTTGGCTTGTATCGGGCGTTTTTGTTCAGGAATTTCATCCGAACATCCCACTATGATGAAGAGTGAAACAATGTATAGGAACAGCTTCTTCATGATAATCAATATTGTATGGCTTTTTCAAATTTGAATTCAGGGTTTACGTCAATAAGCACCAAGGTGTTCCCTTTTTGGTATTTTTCTTTCAGCTTATTGATTTCTTTCTGCAAGTTCTTTTTCTTTTTGTTGTAATAAACAAAACAAGTGCGGTTCTTGCCGTTCTCTTTTTGCTCCAGGTATTCTTTCAGTTGGATGCTGTATTGCGCACGCCCTACCAACAAGCCGTTATCGCCTAAAAGAGCACTGTCAACGTACTGGATATCGGTGAAATACACCAATGAATCAGAGAATGAGGCAGACACTCCGGCGATATATACACCATATTTATTTTTATCTTTCGGCGATTTAGCAAGAGCCGGAATGATGATAGATGCGATAAGCAAAAAGCAAAGCAATTTGATATGTTTCATAAATCTATAGTTTTGTGAAGCAAAAGTAAGCATTTGCGGGCATATATGAAACTCCCGCAAAAGAATTAACATAAAAAAATAAAGAATGAAGAATGAGGAGTGAAAAAGCCTGCTTTACAGGCATCCTTCATTCTTCGTTCTTCATTCTTGTTCAATTCGGAAACCGATGTTTTTATCCTAAATAAGATTTGAGCAGTTTGCTACGCGAGTTTTGTCTTAATCTTCTGATAGCTTTTTCCTTAATCTGGCGCACGCGTTCACGTGTTAATCCAAATTTGTCGCCAATTTCTTCCAACGTCATTTCTTGCGTTCCAATACCGAAAAACATCTGGATAATTTCCTTCTCCCTTTCGGTTAACGTAGAAAGCGCTCTGTCGATTTCCCTCGAAAGTGATTCATTTACCAAGGAGCGGTCTGCCATAGGAGAGTCGTCATTCACCAGCACATCCAGCAGGCTGTTGTCTTCTCCTTCTACAAAAGGAGCGTCTACGGAGATATGGCGTCCGGACACTTTCAATGTATCCGAAATCTTGTCTACCGGAATCTCCAGTTCGTCTGCCAACTCTTCGGGAGACGGACGGCGTTCGTTCTCTTGTTCGAATTTAGAGAAAGCTTTACTGATTTTATTCAGCGAGCCTACCTGGTTGAGCGGTAACCGCACGATACGTGATTGCTCAGCCAATGCTTGCAGGATGGATTGCCTGATCCACCATACGGCATAACTGATAAATTTGAAACCACGGGTCTCGTCAAACTTCTCCGCTGCCTTAATCAAGCCTAAGTTTCCTTCATTTATCAAGTCGGGAAGGCTCAGGCCTTGGTTTTGATACTGTTTGGCTACTGATACTACAAATCGCAGGTTGGCACGTGTAAGTTTCTCTAACGCCGCGCGGTCGCCTTTGCGAATACGCTGAGCGAGTTCCACTTCTTCCTCTACCGTAATCAGGTCTTCGCGTCCGATTTCCTGCAGGTATTTGTCCAAAGAAGCGCTCTCTCGGTTAGTGATACTTTTGGTAATCTTAAGTTGTCTCATTATTTATACCGAATTTGGGAACAAAGATAAGAAAAAATTCGAATACAAAGACGCTTTCTTTAATAAAAATTAAATATATTCGTAGCAAGGGTGTCAATTCTTATTCTTTGAACTCAAATTTAAGTTGAATCCATTGGGCAGATGGGTGGGGAAGTCCTTCCGGATTTTCTTCTTTCGGGTTCGATACTGAAAGCCCTAACAGGCGTATCGGGTGGTTTTGATAGTCCACTCCCGATAGCAGTTGTTTGGATAGCGGAAGGATGTCTTTGAGTGTGTGGAGAGGTTTGTCTGTGCTGATACTTCGGGTGATTTGGGTAAAATCGTGGAACTTTACTTTAAGTGTAAGGGTCATGCCACTGAAGTTTTTCCGTTCCAGGCGTTCGCATAATTCGCATGCCACGTGATACAATTCGATAATTAGGGCAGATTTTACTGAAAGGTCTTTCTCAAGCGTATGTTCGCATCCGATAGACTTGCGGATGCGGACCGGTTCGACAGGTCTGTCATCAATGCCTCGTGCAAAGTTATAATAGATTTGTCCGGCTTTCCCGAACTGACGGGTAAGCATCTCCAGCGAACATTCCCGAAGTGTTCTCCCGTTGTAAATGCCTAACGTGTACATCTTTTGTGCTGTAACGGGTCCTACTCCCCAAAACGATTCGATGGGCAAGCGGTCTATAAACGTCTGGGCTTGAGCCGGATGGATGGTGCAAAGCCCGTCGGGCTTGCGGTAATCGGAAGCTATTTTGGCAAGGAATTTATTGTAAGAAACACCGGCAGATGCCACCAAGTGCAGTTCTTCGCGGATGCTTTGCTTGATTTCACGGGCAATGTCCACCGCCAGTTCTATACCTTTTTTATTATGGGTGACGTCAAGGAAGGCTTCGTCAAGCGAGATGGGTTCGATAAGGTCGGTATATCGGTGGAAGATTTCATGTATTTGCCCCGACACCTCTTTATATACATCCATGCGCCCTTCAACGAAGTGCAGTTGGGGGCAGAGCTTCATCGCTTTTACCGATGACATAGCCGAGCGCACCCCGAACTTGCGTGCTTCGTAGCTTGCGGCTGCTACTACGCCTCGCTTTTCGGCATGTCCCACGGCGACAGGTTTCCCTCTTAGGTCGGGATTGTCGCGTTGTTCGACCGATGCGTAGAAGGCATCCATGTCGATGTGGATGATTTTTCGTTCTGTAGTCATAAAGTAAAGCTTTCTTCGTGCAAATTTAATGAAAGTTTTGTACTTTTGTGCGAGTTTATTGAACGCAGAGGCGCAAAAACGCGGAGATTTATCATAAGAGGATGCTAAGGACTCATATTTCTCAGGTTGTTCTCCGTGGTCTTTGCTCTCTAATTTGAGGCTTTGCGCTTTTGCGTCTCTGCGTTTGATATTAATTAATAGGTATTATGATGAAAGAAGAAATCAAGAAAGCATGCGAGGTCATGAATAAAGGAGGCGTAATCCTTTATCCCACTGATACCGTATGGGGCATCGGGTGCGATGCTACAAATGAGGAAGCCGTAAAGCGGGTATATGAAATCAAGCGCCGGGCAGATAGCAAGGCGATGTTAGTTTTGGTGGATAGCCCGGTGAAGGTGGATTTTTATGTACAAGATGTCCCTTCCGTGGCATGGGACCTGATAGACTTGACAACCAAGCCTTTGACTATCATTTATGACGGAGCGCGCAATTTAGCTCCCAACTTGCTTGCCGAAGACGGGAGTGTAGGCATACGGGTGACCGGCGAAGCGTTTTCGAAAGAGCTTTGCTTCCGGTTCCGCAAGGCGATTGTGTCTACTTCCGCCAATATCAGCGGCGAGCCTTCTCCGGCGGTCTTTAGCGAGATAAGCGAAGAGATAAAGAATGCGGTCGATTATGTGGTGGATTACCGCCGAGAAGAGACGGGACATCCCAAACCCTCCAGCATCATTAAGTTGGGCAAGGGGGGAGAGGTTAAAATCATCCGCGAATAATTGTGCTATATACAGACAAAAATGCATACGGCTTCATCGTCCAACACATACGGCTT
>ULTX01064962.1_pt1 | contig 43636 bp, 28 predicted proteins | sample 1958041 | NCBI WGS metagenome assembly ULTX01 (sample SAMEA4835747, study PRJEB28245) | human gut metagenome | biome: gut microbiome; material: fecal sample | place: Denmark | collected 2008
TAAGCATTTACCTTTACGGGTAGATGCTTTTTGGCTGTATATGGATTCCATATTCGCTTCGGCAAAAGCCACCCTGTTCCTTATTCATAGGTTATTATAATCATGTAAATAATTCCTTAAGTCTAAGTACGGTTTTTAGATTTCTTATAATACTGTGCTTTGCAATACGTGCTTCTATATTTGCTTTGACATTTCTAAAAACATTTTCTGTCCTTTTGTATTCTGGAAGTATTAATTCTTCTGTTTCAGATATAATACTAACAACTTCACGAATTGAGTTAAATGCCTCTTCTTTGTTTTTATTGCTTAATTTCCATACAATTTGTTCTATCTCATCGTTGTCTTTCCATATAAATGTTATGAAGCAAGGTAAGTCTTTTGATTCATTCAATGAAAAAACGCTTAGAAATTCTTTATTTTCGTTAGGCTCTTTCCAAATTGGAACTAACATTTGAGATGAATTTCTATTGGATTTTGGTAATTCATATCTTCCTTCAGATAATGGTTTTACAGAAAATATCGGCCAATTTGCACCTGAAATCTCATCTAGTTCACTCCATAAATCATTATCTCTCAGTGCTTTGATTATATATGCATGCCTTCTTGTATACATAATAAATCCAAAAATACGTGCTACTGTATGTTCGCTAATTTCTCGTATTTGGGTAATTCCCATTTCTTTTTTCAATTCTATCATAAACTATTTAATAATAATTCAAGTTTCGCAAGTAAAAGAATAGAGCTTTTAGTCCTGTATTTTACAGAAAATGACTATCTTTAAGCATTGCTCCAAAGGATTTAATCCTAGAAGTTATGGGTAAATATAAACATATTATTCCAGAAATTGATACATTCTTCCCTAAAAATGATTGCAATAAGGCAATCAATTGCATAATTGGTAAATCCGTTGTTTAAGCCTCCATTTTTCCGGTATTGGCGTTGAGAAACGTCATAACTGCAAGCTTATCTGTCTTCAGACGGTGGTACCTCGGTCACGGGTTAACCGGCAATAATAAAGAATGATGAATGAATAATCTGTCAAATTGGCAGATTATTTCGTTTCTATGTCTTCATACTCCTTGCTTTTTTGATACAAATCAAGAAATAAATGTTTTCCTTTACTTTGCCAATAAAAGAAAGAACATATTCGAACAAAAGGTACTATTTTTGTGTTGTAAAACATGAAAACAAGGTAAAAAGAAGACTTAAAGTAGAAAGTACTAACTAAACTAGAAAGGGTAACATTATGAAAAATCAAGTAAAAAGTTTCTTAAAAGAAATCAAAAAGAATTTGGAATGGAGTGCAAATGCCATATACGGTCAGTATATGAGATAAACAGAATTGTGCTCACACTATGTAATATCGCAACTAACTAAACTGGAAAAGAGGGTGCATTGCCTTTAAGGCAAGGGCACTCTTTTTTTATGATACCGTTTAGTTGAGATTGTAAACAAAATCTTTAGGTAATAACAAAGTCCCTTAGTTGTGAAAGTCGGGGCTTTATGCATAAAAAAAGAAGGTGTAGCTTTTGACACACCTTCTTATCTTTTTGTTGTCGCCTTTTGGCTTTTCTTTTGGTGATCCGCTTGGGGCTCGAACCCAAGACCCCAACATTAAAAGTGTTGTGCTCTACCTGCTGAGCTAGCGAATCAAACCTGTGTGCATCTTTTCTGATTGCGGGTGCAAAGATATGCTCTTTTTTTGAGTTGACCAAATATTAAATCAACTTTTTTGTTTTTTTCTTTTCGAATGCTTTATTTTTATCGGTATGTCTTATGCTCAGCCTCTTCTTTCAATGCTTTTTGATAGCAATGCCGGCATAAGGGTTCGTATTCTTCTTTTTCTCCTAATAAGACTCGCTTATCGTTGGGGACGGTGCGGTGAGAGATATAAGCCAACTCGCCGCATCTTACACAAATGGCATGTACTTTGGTCACTTCATCGGCTATGGCACAGAGGGCGGGGATAGGACCGAACGGGATGCCTTTATAGTCCATGTCCAGTCCGGCTACAATGACCCGGATGCCTCGGTTGGCTAACTCGTTACATACATCTATCAGCCCTTCATCGAAGAATTGGGCTTCATCAATGCCTACTACATCAATTTCGGAACTGAACAGCAGAATGCTTGCCGAAGTGTCTACCGGAGTTGATGGTATGGAATTGTTGTCATGCGAGACCACATCGGCTTCAGAATAGCGCGTATCAAGGGCTGGCTTGAATATTTCTACCCGTTGGCGGGCAAAGTTAGCACGTTTTAAACGTCGTATCAGTTCTTCGGTCTTGCCTGAGAACATCGAGCCGCACACCACTTCGATACGTCCCCTGCGATTGGTTTCTTGTGTATGATCTTCTGAAAATAGTACCATGTTTGTTGCTGTTAATCATTTGCGGGTGCAAAAATACGTTTTTCTCTCGATACCTACTCCTGTTACCGTTACTTTCTTCCAATGTGGGGGAAGAACCGAAGGCAATTGCACAATGCCTTCTTCGGTTACTTGAAGCCCGCAAAAACCATTTAATACAGCCTGAAGCAGACCGCCGGCACCGGTCATAAAATAAGGATTGTTGCTGGCGGGTGTTTCCGATAATACACCGAAAGGAGGACGCCAGTTGGGCAGATAGCACCGGCGGAACATCTCCCATGCTTTTTCCGCATCGCCCATTCGTGCATATTGCACACAAAATATGGCATACGACATCATTGGACCGTTCTGTTGGTCAATGCGTTCGGCATAATAAGCCAAGTCCTTCCGTTGTTGTTCAGGGTCGGAAATCTTCCCCAACGGATAAGCCAATAGGTTTACGTCCGCCTGTTTGATGGTTTCGCCTTGATAAGTAGCATGTTCCCGCGTCACGCCGTTTTCAAATTGCAAGATACGCAAACCTTGGCTCACTTCTTTCCATATAGGCGGAACATACTCACCACAAGCCATTCCGGCATGGCACGCATATTCTAAAGCCAATGAGGCGGAAGCATTGGTAAAGGCATTGTCCGTCACGCCATTGGCATATTCATCCGCTCCAGTTACGCCTACTATCGAATAAGATTCGTCGGCATTCCGCACCACACGGCTTACCCAAAAGTCGGCTATTTCCCTGAGCAACGGGAAGCCTTCACGTTTTAGCCAAACAGTATCACGTGTCACTCTATAATAATTCCAGCAAGCAATGCCCACATCTGCCGTAATATGATGTTCGAATACGCCGGTCAAGGCGAAAGTGGGCGTGGCTTCTTCGCCTGTATCATCACTCTCCCACGGGAACATTACGCCCCGATAGCCGTATGCCATCGCTTTCTTTCGGGCTGGACCGATTCGGTCTATCCGATAGTCTAACATCGACTTAGCTAATTCGGGTTGTAACAAAAGCAATGGAGGATACATCCAAAGTTCGGTGTCCCAAAAGATATGGCCGTTATAGAATTGCGAAGAAAGCCCCATCGGGGGAATACTCAACCGGCTTCCGGCACGGCAAGAAGAATAAAGATTGAATAAGGCGAAGCGCACCAACCGCTGGGCATCATCGTCTCCCTCTATACGGATATCACTTTGCCATAATTCATTCCACAACCGCTCGTGCGCCCCCACTAATTGTTCCTGTCCTTCGTGGACGGCATAAACCACTTGGCGTTCGGCTTCGTTATAAGGGTCGAAAAAGTCACGCGAAGAGCAGATACTTCCTACAAGCGAAAACGAAAACGTTTCTCCTTTCTTTATAGATACATTTAGGCAAAGCTCTTTTGTGGCTTCTTCAAACGAAAGTTCGGATGTCGTTTCATCTTCTAATAGAAAGGCAGATGCTGCAGCAACCTGTTTTGCCCCGCGTGCTGAAACGGCTTTTGCTTCAAGTAAGTGCAAACGGGTACTGTCGGCATCCAGTTCACGGTAATATACTGTACTTTCTCTGTAATCATCGGGAATCTCCATTCCGCACCGCACTTCTATGGTAATATCTGTCAATGCCTCGACTTGTACCGATATTAATCCTGAATAAGGAAGCCCCCGCAAAGCACGCAAATCAGAAATCACATGCGCTTTCCGTCCTATTTGGAATCCCGTACGATGCACCGCTTTCCGCATATCCACCGTTTGATTCCAACCCTCAATGCAAGTCGTGTCTACGGTTTCGCCGTCCACTTTCATGTTCAGTCCAAATGGATTAATCCCTCGCATGACCCGGCTTACTGTGCCCGGAGCAGCAGCATCGAATACATGATTCAGCACCACTTGTTCTATCCGGAACGGTTCTTTCCCCGGTAAAAAGCCGATGCATCCGCTCGCCATTGGAGCCGGAGCATACGAGGCGTATAAATTATGAGCATGCACTTGCCATAACGATTCGTTTCCCGCTTTCAGAGGGACCAGCAGGAAACATCCTACAACTGCCCATATCCAAGTTGGTATTTTCATCTTCTTTTTCATATACTATATAATGCAATGTGGAAACAAAGCTACATAAAAAACTTGAGCTATCCATACGGTTATCCTGATAAAAAAACAATATAGGGAGATGAAATAATACAACATCTGTTAAATAATGGTCTAAATTCATCCGTGGAATCAAAAACTTTCTACCTTTGCTATTATTATAACGAATGATATGGGAAAATTGTATGTGGTTCCTACTCCGGTAGGCAATTTAGAGGATATGACTTTGCGTGCCATTCGGGTGCTGAAAGAAGCCGATTTGGTGTTGGCGGAAGATACGCGTACATCGGGTATTTTGTTAAAGCACTTTGAGATAAAGAATGCCATGCAGTCTTACCATAAGTTCAACGAGCATCAGGTGTTGGACGGTATTATCCAACGTTTGAAGGCGGGCGAGACTATTGCGCTGGTTTCGGATGCAGGCACTCCGGGCATATCCGATCCGGGTTTTTTGGTGGTGCGTGAGTGTGTGCGTAACGGTATCGAAGTGCAGTGCCTTCCGGGTGCTACGGCATTTGTTCCGGCATTGGTGGCATCGGGATTGCCTGATGAAAGGTTCTGTTTCGAGGGCTTCTTGCCTCAGAAGAAAGGGCGGATGACACGTTTGAATGCCTTGGCAGAGGAGACACGCACGATGATATTTTATGAATCTCCGTACCGGCTGGTAAAGACATTGACCCAATTTGCCGGATTGTTCGGCGCGGAACGCCGGGTTTCGGTTTGTCGGGAGATATCGAAAATACACGAGGAAAGCGTCCGGGGGACGTTGGCTGAGGTTATTGCTCATTTCACTGAGAACGAGCCAAAAGGAGAGATTGTAATTGTTTTAGCAGGAAAAGAAAATTGAAGTATAAATTCTAAATAGATTAAGAACTATGAAAAAAGTTGTTTTATTTTCGTTATGTGCAGTTGCTTTGTTGGCTTCATGTACAGGAACAGGGCAGAAGAAAGACGCATTGCAACTTCAGAATGATTCATTGATGCTTGAATTGTCTGATCGGGATGCTGAATTGGATGAGATTATGGGCGCGTTTAATGAAATACAGGAAGGTTTTCGCGAAATCAATGAAGCCGAGAACCGGGTTGATTTGCAGGGAGGTGCTATGGAAAGCAAGTCGAGTGCCGAAAAAATTAAGGAAGATATCCGGTTTATCAGTCAGAAGCTTCAAGCCAACCGTGCCCGTATCGCGGAATTGGAAAAGCAATTGCAGAACAGCAATTACCAGTCGGCTCAATTGAAAAAGGCAATCAAGAACCTGACCGCCGAACTGGAATCCAAGCAAAAACAAATCGAGACTTTACAGGCGGAATTGGCTTCGAAGAACATCCGTATCGCCGAACTGGACGAAGCTGTAGCCGACTTGAATAAGAATGTAGACGAGTTGACCGCAGAGAATGTTGCTAAGACAGAGACTGTTGCAGCCCAAGATAAGGCATTGAATACGGCATGGTATGTATTCGGAACCAAGTCGGAACTGAAAGACCAAAAGATTCTGAAGCGGGGCGATGTGCTGAAAGATAATGAATTTAACAAGGATTATTTTACCGAAATCGACATCCGTCAGGACAAGGAAATCAAGTTATATTCGAAACGTGCCGAATTGCTGACTACGCATCCTGAGGGTTCATACGAATTGGTAAAGGATGATAAGAGCCAGCTGACCTTGAAAATTACAAATCCGAGCCAGTTCTGGAGCGTATCACGGTATTTGGTGATTCAGGTTCGTTAAGCGTATTTCTTAATAAGATAAATAAAAAAGGAATGCATCTGCAGATAGCGGATGCATTCCTTTTTTTATTGTTTGCCTTTATCGGAAATCAAATGGATTAGATAGGTTGATAAACCCATTAGGGAGCATTCGCCAACGCACCCTAGTGTGTTGGCAATTTCATTAGGGTGAGATGGCCATCGAACCCGTATTCATTTTTTCTCCCAATTAGCTTGTATTGATTTTGTAATGACATTCTCACGGTAATGTAACGAAGTTGTATCCGTTTTGAAGTGTTATCGCTGTTTCTTTGCATTCAGAAACAAAAGCATGGTTAATTTTAATAAAGCAAAGAAACGGATGAAAGGTAAATCGTTGATTTTTAGTTTGATAATGGGTGGCTTCTGCTTGAGTGCAAGTGCTCAGAAAGTAGTGTTCGACTTCAATGGGAAAGTGACCGACTCGAACGGACAAGGCATAGCCGGTGTGGTTGTAAACGATGGCATCAGCTTTACCAAAACCGATGCGCAAGGAGCATGGGCTTTGGTATCGGATACGACACGAAGCAAGTTTGTAAGCATTTCGGTGCCGGCTTCGTGTGTCTTGCCTCAACAAGACGGGCTGGCTGGGGATTATTATATATCGGTACGCGCGTTGGCGCAGGCAGACGGGAAACATAATTTTGTGTTGGAAAGACGGAAGCGGATGGAAGAGCGTTTCCACTATATAGCCATTTCCGACCCACAAGTGCGTGATGCCCGTCAGATGAAACGCTGGCGGCAGGAAACGGTGCCTGATTTGAAAGAAGTTATTGACTCGCTGAAACAATCTCGTGAAGTGGTTGCCATGACGTTGGGTGATTTGGTATGGGACAATATGCCGTTGTTCGAGGAATACCGGGAATCGGTAAAGAATACCGGTGCCGTTTTTTTCCAATGCATCGGCAATCATGATTTCGACAAGCAATACCAAGACCTTCATAACATGGAGGCAGGCACTCCGGTGTACGGTGAAATGGTATACGGAAGTTATTTCGGTCCCACGGATTATTCGTTTAATATCGGTAAGGCTCACATTGTAACAATGAAAGACATCAACTATGTGGGCGGGAAGAATTACGTGGAAAGCCTTACGGGGCAGCAATTGGAATGGTTGAAGAAAGATTTAAGTTACGTTCCGAAAGGAAGTCTGGTCATCTTAAATCTGCATGCGCCGGTGTGGAACAAGGTTTCGCCGGGCGGAAATGTCCGTAATGCAGCCCAATTGAAAGAGGTATTGAAAGATTATAAGGTACATGTATTTTCCGGTCATACGCATTTCTTCCAGAATAATGAAGTGACTCCCATGCTTTATGAACACAACATCGGTGCGGCTTGTGGCGGCTGGTGGGCTGGTTGGGTCAACCAATGTGGTGCGCCCAATGGCTATATGGTGGTAGATGTAGACGGAGAGCGTGTGAAATGGCATTACAAGGCTACTCGCCGCGATTTTTCTTATCAGTTCCGTATATATAATAAAGGAGAGTTTACGGCTCAAAGCAGTTTTGTGGTAGCCAATGTATGGGATTGGGATAGTGCCTGCCGTATGGTATGGTATCAAGACGGGAAACCGATGGGAGACATGGAGCAGTTCATCGGTTCGGATGAAGAACGTGCTTCTCAACTGAAAGACCGCAGCAAGGCGGAACCGACGGCTCATTTGTTCCGTGTGATGCCTTCCGATGGTGCCAAACACATCAAAATAGAGTTTACAAACCGTTTCGGTGAAGTCTATACACAGACTATCGACTTATAAAATACACATTTCTTTAATTCATAAACAATGAGAACATTAAAATCAGTAGTTGTATTCTTGATGTTGTTCGTAGTGGGGAGTGCTATGACACTTTCTGCTCAAAATAGAACCATATCGGGAAAAGTATTTGACGCAAACGACGAGCCTTTAATCGGCGTGACGGTTGCGGTAGAGAGTGCTACCATTGGAGCGGTAACCGATATCGATGGTGCGTTTACGATTCAAGTGCCTGCAGGAGAGGTAGTTTTGAATGTATCTTACATCGGTTTTGCTTCGCAGAAAGTAAAGGTTGCTCCTGACCAATCCAGCGTAACCGTTCACATGAAAGAAGATGCCGTTTTGCTGAATGAAACGGTTGTGGTCGGTTACGGTAAGCAGAAGAAAGTAAACCTGACCGGTGCGGTTGCGACGGTAGGAGGTGATGAATTGGAAAATCGTGTGACCCGCTCATTGAGCAATATGTTACAGGGTACGGTGGCTGGTCTGAACGTCACTACTTCTTCTGGAGTTCCAGGAAGCTCTGCCAGTATCAATGTGCGTGGTGTGACTTCTATCAACGATGCCGAACCGTTGGTGCTGATAGACGGTGCAGTAGGCGAATTGGACCGTATCAATCCGAATGATGTAGAATCTATTTCGGTTATTAAAGATGCTTCTGCAGCAGCTATTTACGGTGCACGCGCTGCCTTCGGTGTGATTTTGGTTACTACTAAGTCGGGTGCCGCTAAAGACGGAAAGGCTACAGTACATTATAGCGGACGTTTCGGTTGGCAAGCTCCTACCACTTCTACCGAATATGAAACAACCGGTTATTGGTCGGTATATACCATTAATAAATTTTGGCAAGCTGATTCGGGTACGTTGTATGTCGATTATACAGACCAAGATATGCAGGCTTTGCTGGACCGTGTGAATGATAAGACTGAACACCCCGACCGTCCGTGGGTAGTGGAAGAAGTGAGAAACGGACGCCGCCAATGGGTATATTATGGAAACCACGACTGGTGGCATGAATTGTATCGCGATAACCGTCCGATGCAGCAACATAATCTTTCTATCAGTGGAGGAAAAGATGATATCAAGTATTTCCTTTCCGGTTCGTTCGACAAGCAGACTGGTATCTTGCGTGAGAATCCCGATGTTTTCCGGAAATACAATCTGCGTTCGAAGATTGATTTCCGTATCAATGAATGGTTTACTTTGTCGAATAATACTTCGTTCTATGGTTCGCAATACAACTATTTGGGTGATGGCAGTGTAGAAAACACATTGGCATACAGTGCCCGCCACGCTTTAGCTTGCTTTCCACAGAAGAATCCCGACGGTTCATGGTTGTATAGTACACCTTATTTAAATTATAAAGTGGCAAATGGGCGTCATATTTTATTGGGTGAAGATTCGCACCGCAATGTAGAGCGTGGCACAGACTTCTCGAATACCACTCGTGTAGTGTATTCTCCGATAAAGGAATTGAGCTTTACGGGAGACTTTACGTATCGTCTGTATCAGACCCGTAATACGAGCCGTTCCAATCCGATGTATTACCGTGAATATCCCGATGGCGAATTACTTTCGTATGCTACAGGTGCGGGTGCCAACCGTTTGGATGAATGGGTTAATACGAGTCATTATTATTCAACCAATATTTATGGAAACTATACCGATACGTTCAACGATGCACATCATTTGACCGTAGTTGCCGGTATGAACTACGAGGCTTGGAAAAGCAAGAATGTTTCGGCATACGGCGAAAACTTGGTATCTGCCGATTTGGATGATTTAGGTTTGGTCGGTCAAAATGCAGACGGAGCGGTCATAACCGGTGTAGGAGGTGGTCAGAACGAATATGCGCTATTGGGTATCTTCGGTCGTATCAACTACGATTACATGAGCCGTTATTTGTTTGAGGTGAGCGGACGTTATGACGGAACTTCTCGCTTTGCAAGAGGAAACCGTTGGGGATTCTTTCCTTCAGCTTCGGTGGGGTGGCGTATTTCGGAAGAACCTTTCTTCCGTCCGGCACGCCGTTTGGTAGATAACTTGAAGATTCGGGCTTCGTTCGGTAGTTTGGGTAATCAGAATGTATCTTCTTATTATACGTTTGCCCGTCTGATTTCAATCGCCAACTTAGGTTACACATTCGGCGAAGGAAGCGTATTGCCTAAATATTCTACATTGGGAGCACCTATCGCTTCGGATATGACGTGGGAAACCGCTCAGCAATGGGACTTTGGTTTCGATTTGACAATGTTGGGCAACCGTTTGAACCTAACAGTGGATGGCTATATACGTGATACGCGGGATATGTTGACCGATGGGGTGGAACTGCCTGGTGTATATGGCGCAAGTGTGCCTGATATGAATGCGGCAGATTTGCGTACAAAAGGATATGAAATCACGTTGAACTGGCGTGACCAGTTGACTTTGGGCAGCAAGCCGTTCGAGTATAGCATCGGTTTCAACTTGAGTGACTATAAGAGTGTTGTTACAAAGTATGATAACAAAGACAAGACTTTTGCCCAACCTTATTACGAAGGTATGGAAATTGGTGAAATTTGGGGATTCGTAACAGACGGGCTTTTCCAAAGTGACGAAGAAGCAAAGGCATACGCAGAACAGTTGGATTTGAGTTATGTATTGAAGGGGCAGACTGGAGGCTGGCAGGCTGGTGACGTGAAGTTTGTCAATTTGGATGGCGATAATAAAATCGGTATCGGCAGCAACAATGTAGACAATCCGGGAGACCGTAAGATACTTGGTAATGAATTGCCTTCGCTTTCATACGGTATTACGGCAAGTGTACGCTGGAACGGTATTGATGTGTCGGCGTTCTTTCAAGGAACAGGTAACCACTATTGGTATCCTACCGGTCAGTCGATGCCTTTCTGGGGTCCGTATTCTTATCCTTACTTGTCTTTCTTGCAGAAAGATTTCTTGAAAGATGTATGGTCGCCCGAAAATCCGGACGCTTATTTCCCGCGTGCGATGGCTTATTCGGCATCAGGCGGTGTGCTGAGCAATGTAAACGACCGTTATTTGCAGAATTTGCGTTACTTGCGTTTCAAAACTTTAACCGTAGGTTATACCCTTCCACAACAATGGACTCAAAAAGCCGGTATTGAAGCTATACGCATCTATTTTACAGGTGAAAACCTCTGTTACTGGTCTCCTCTCAAGAAACATACCAAGTATGTTGATCCAGAAGGCGCTATCGACCGGAGCGATGCTTACAACAATGCTTTCTATCCGTGGCAGAAGTCGTTCCTGTTCGGTATTGATGTCACTTTCTAACATGAACTTTTAAACAGAAGAGAAAAAACAATTATGAAAAAGAAAACTATATTTATAGCGTTGGCGTTGCTTGCCGGACTTTCTTCGTGTGATGACTGGCTTGACAAAGAGCCGCTGGATAAGATTGTGGACACGAACTATTTCAAGACCGAAACAGACCTTCAGCTTTTCAGCAATAATTTCTATAATAGCATTCTTAATAAGTCGCCTTACGATGAACAAAGCGATTTGTATGTGCAACAGGAATTATCTGACGAGATGTTGGGAGGTGAAAACCGTATCGTGCCTGCCAGTGGGGGCGGATGGTCGTGGACTGTTTTGCGAAGTATTAATACCTTGTTGGGAAATATAGATAAGTGTGAGGATGCAGAAGCAGCCGTTAAATATACAGCTGTGTCACGTTTCTTCCGTGCTTTCTTCTATTATGATAAGGTAAAGCGTTTCGGCGATGTGCCTTGGTATGATAAAGAACTGTTTTCGGACGACCCCGATTTGTATAAAGCCCGTGATTCTCGTGAATTGGTGATGACCAATATGCTGGCTGATGTAGATTATGCTATCGAGAATCTGCCTACCAAGGAAGAAGAAACCAGCAGTCCTTTCCGTGTAAACCGTTGGGCAGCATTGGCATTGAAATCTCGTTTCTGCTTGTATGAAGGAACATACCGGAAATATCATAACTTGACTTTGGACGGACATGATTATACCTATTATTTACAACAGGCAGCGGATGCAGCGGAAGAATTGATAAACAGCGGTAAATATCATCTGTATTCGACGGATAATCCGGAAGAGGATTACTTGACGCTTTTTGCTGAAGAAGATGCCAATCCCGATGAATATATCTTGGCTATTAAGTTTGACTATGGTATGAGTGTTTACCACAATGCTACGGCACATACATTGGTTCCTACACAAGGACGTCCGGGCGTAACCCGTAAACTCATCAATGCTTATTTGATGAAAGACGGAACACGCTTTACCGACCGTGAAGGATGGGAAACGATGCCTTTTACAGAGGAAGTGAAAGACCGTGACCCGCGTTTGGCTCAGAGCATTCGTACTCCGGGTTATCACCGTATCGGGCAGACGGACATTTTGGCTCCCGACTTGTCGGTTAGTGTAACGGGATATCAGCCTGTCAAGTTTGTGCAAGACCCGACAGATTCGGGTGGTCAGGTAGACCGTAACGACCGTTCGACTTGTGATTTGCCTGTATTCCGTTTGGCAGAAGTCATGTTGAATTTTGCTGAGGCTAAAGCCGAATTAGGGAATTTAACTCAGGCTGATTTGGATAAATCGGTTAATGTAATCCGTGACCGTGTAGGGATGCCTCATCTGAATTTAGCAGAAGCAAACGCAAATCCAGACCCTTATTTGGCTTCTGATGACTATGGTTATTCCAATGTAACAGGAAGCAATGAAGGAGTTATTTTGGAAATCCGCCGTGAACGTGCCATAGAGTTGACTCAAGAAGGTTTCCGTTACGATGACTTAGTACGTTGGAAAGCAGGTACTTGCATCAATCAGTCTATTATGGGTATGTATTTCCCCGGTGCAGGAGAATATGACTTGAGTAGTGATGGCGCGATAGATGTGATTTTGTATGAAGGTGATGACAAACCGGTTCTTGACGGTGCTCAGATTTACAAAATTGGTTCAGATATAACCCTGTCGGAAGGCGATCATGGATATATCGATTATCATCACAATATCGTTCGTACCGCATTTAATGAAGAACGTGATTATCTGTATCCGATTCCTATCAACGAACGTTCGTTGAATCATAATCTGACACAGAATCCGGGCTGGAACGACGGGCTGTCTTTTTAGTTAATAGTGAATAATTAATAGTTAATAGTGGATTGTGGATAACGGTTGTGTTTTTTAACCGCCGTTATTCACTATTCATTATTAACTATTCATTGTTTTCAATTAGGTTTTCCCGAAGCTTTTCCTTACTTTTGCAAGCAATAACAGTTGGTATTTTAATTGCCGTTATTCACTGTTCACTATTAATTATTCACTAAACGATAGATTATGCATACAAGAGAAGAAAAAATAGAAGCCTTTGGGCGGTTGCTCGATGTGCTTGATGAGTTGCGGGTGAAATGCCCTTGGGACCGGAAACAGACTAACGAAAGTTTGCGTCCCAATACGATAGAAGAAGTATATGAGCTTTGTGATGCCCTGATGAAGGACGATAAGAAGAACATTTGTAAGGAACTGGGTGATGTGTTGCTTCACGTCGTATTTTATGCAAAAATAGGAAGCGAGACGGGAGATTTTGATATCAAGGATGTATGCGACCGATTGTGCGACAAGCTGATATTCCGTCACCCGCATGTTTTCGGTGAAGTAAAAGCAGATACAGCCGAGCAAGTTTCCGAGAATTGGGAGCAGATTAAGTTGAAGGAAAAAGACGGGAACAAGTCTGTATTGAGCGGGGTGCCCGAAGCCTTGCCTTCACTGATTAAAGCCTACCGCATCCAAGACAAGGCGCGTAATGTCGGCTTCGATTGGGAAGACCGTGTGCAGGTATGGGACAAAGTGAAGGAAGAAATCAGTGAATTCGAATCGGAAGTGGCTACAATGGACAAAGACAAGGCGGAAGCCGAGTTTGGAGATGTCATGTTTAGCCTCATCAATGCAGCCCGTTTGTATAAAATCAATCCCGATAACGCCTTGGAACATACCAACCAGAAGTTTATCCGCCGCTTCAATTATTTAGAGGAACATACGCTGAAAGCCGGAAGAAAGTTGACGGATATGACGCTGGAAGAGATGGATGCTATTTGGGAAGAAGCGAAGAAGCAAGGATTGTAAACGCTGAAGAAATTAAAAATTGAAAGTGGAGATTTATCATTAGACATTGCAGAGGTTGGCAATCGGCTGTTTGCTACACGCCAATAGCGAAGACGGGTGTTGTAGTGAAGGATCTCGTGTGCATCAGCTTGTGTCCTCAAGATCCTTCATTACGCTCTTTTAGACAAAATGAAGGCCTATTTTTATTTTGAGACAGCTTCTTTATCTATCTTTGAATTTTGCTATAGTTGTCAATTTTAATCGATTTTCTTCAAAGGCATCACGTAACAAAGTAAATTAATTGAGGTTTAAAAACGTACCATCATCTCTACCACCAATTTATCTTGTTCCGATTCTAATGCAAACGAGCGATCCTCATAGAAATACTTTTCGTAATTCAAGCGAAGGTCTGCCTGAAACGGTTTCCCGAAGCTGAAGGTCAAACCACCCGTAATGCGTTTGCGCTCATAATCGGTTATCAGGAATTCCCCCTGTCCATCTAATGTTCCATCGCTGTTATTGCCCATGTAATCGAAACGGGCAAGGAGAGAAACCTTTTTGAACAGACTTTTCTTCTTCCGGATAAACCAATCGTAATTGAAAAAAGCGTTTACTGCCCATACACTTTTGAACGATGAGTTGGGATACTCTTTATACATAGTTTCCACTTCGAAATGCCAATTGTTCCAATCGTAATAAGTGCCTAAATCATACATGTAGATATTCTTGTCTGTAGGACGGACGCGTTGGGTGCTCAATGTCAGGTTATATCCTTTAAAAGGCTTTAACTCCAACTTCGCCGAATACGAAAGAGACTTATGCCAGCCCTTTTGCTCTGTCAGCCCCGACCCACTGAACAAACCAGCTTCCAGCGAAAAAGGAAACCCGGTTTTATGAACGTACTTCAACGTGGCACCTGCATCACGCAGACTTCCCATCTGCTTGGCAATAAACGAACGGTTGGCAAAATACTGTAAATGAGGAGAACGATGTGCGTCAATAGTGAACGGAACACGCATTTGCCCTATGGTAATGTGAAACCCTTCTAATGGAGTAACCCGTGCATAAGCATCCAGCATCTTTATTTCACCTTCATCACAAAGGTCTATTTCGGCTTTATAGCTTACGATAGGAATTATGTTCCCAGAAACGCTCACCCGTGCCGTCCGCACTTGGAAACGCTGTTTGTTAGTTGTAGTCTGATATTCATATTTACCCCTTAATGTGCCGTGGATTTCTGGCATATAATCTTTCCACTGAATATTTTGTGCATCCACTCCTATTGTATAAAATGCGATGAATAGTGTCGATAAAATTTTCTCCATAAATTGAATTTTATAAAAATAAAAAGGATTGTGGAACCAAGCATAGGAAAATCCACAATCCTATAAAAACTAATCTTAAAAAGTTACTTATGTTCCGCCGGTTTCACGTTCCAAACCAAAAGGGCACAGAGTGTTGACAATAATGCCGCACCTATCCAAAACCAGTTAATAGCAGTAAAGTCATACGTTTCCACACCATTCATCACCATCTTATTCCCTTCTATTAGAATACCGCTCATCACATCCTGCACACCCGCACCGACATAGCTGGCTATACCAACCACGCCCAATGCCGCTCCCGAAGCGTTACGAGGTGCAATATCTACCGCCATTAGTCCACCCAAGAAACACAACAACACGCCGATGCTGAGACCGAACAGTATCATTGCTGTCACGTCTAACCAATAATGCACACCGGGAACCAATAAGAACAAACACAATGCACAGGTATTCAACAAACCGAATATCAGTGCAGGTGCATTGCGCTTGCCTTTGAATAAGCGGTCGGAAACGAAACCTGATAAAACCGTTCCGACAATACCGCACACAGAACCAATGGAGATTATAAAGCTGGCATCTAATGTATCATACCCTTTCTGTGCCTCCAAATAGAAAACACCCCAACTGTTTACAGCATATCGGCTGATGTACATAAACGCACTTGATAATGCCAATATCCAAATGGCAGGCATCAGCAACACTTGTTTCTGCGCCTTGTTGAAGTCAGCAGTCTCTTCCTCGGTCAATACTTTTATTTCTTTAGGTTGATTTACAGGTGGTAATCCTTTGCTTTGCGGCGTGTCGTGGAAAAAATTCCATATAATCAACGCTCCCAGCAAACCTACCAATCCAGCTCCCCAAAATCCATAACGCCAACCGAATGCGCTTACGATAGAAGCCACAATAATAAATGTCAAAGCCTCGCCGATATTGTGACTTGCCGACCAAAAGCCGTAAAATGAACCACGCTTCTTGTCATCGAACCAACGCGAAAGCCCCACTACACACGATGCCGCTCCCATCGACTGGAACCACCCGCTGATTCCCCAAAGCACGGCAAATAAGACGAACGAATGTATGAAACCCAAACACAAATTCACGAGCGCCGTCACCAACAGCCCCGTTGACATAAACCGCTTAATATTGCTGCGGTCAGCAAGGAATCCGTTGGTGAACTTCCCTACCGCATAAGTAAAGAAAAGCACCGATCCGATGATACCTAATTCGGTTTCCGAAAAAATACCTTCCTCCACAATCGGTTTCTTTACCACATTCAGGCTCAAACGGCAGACGTAATACATACCGTACCCTAACGTAGCCGAAAGGAAAGTGGACCATTGCAAGCGTTTCAGCTTTCGTTCCGATTCCGGTGTCCATCCGCCGTTACAAGGCTTCGGCTTGGAGACCTTGTAAAACTCAATTATTGATTTAAAAATCATATCATTTCTTTTTGTTCTAATTTTTCCAATACACAATTCATCAAATCATCATCTGGTTTATATTCCAATGTTTTCATTCCCAAGGATTCAGCCGTTATACAATTTGCAGAAGAGTCATCAATAAACAAGGTCTCCCTCACATCTATCCCCGCATCTGCAACCGCTATACGGAATATGGCAGATTCAGGCTTCGCCGTATGCAGCTTATAAGAAAGATAGATTCCTTTAAAGAAATCATCGACGTTTAATCCTCTATAATCGAAGCATTTATTGGAAAACGTATTCCAGTGTATAGAGTTGGTATTGCTCAACAGATATAAATTGTATTTATCCTTTAGCAGACACAGGAGTTGCAATTTCTCTATAGGAATGTTGCCCAACATCCTATTCCAAACCGAATCGATTTCTTCATCTGAAAGAATTATAGCAGCCCTTGCCCGGATTTCATCCCTAAATTCACCATCCGAAAGGTTACCTTTCTCATATTCCAGGAAGAAACCAGCTTTATGGGTGCTGTTAACTTCATCCTCGGTGAACCGGATTCCATAGTCTTCGCAAGACTTGGCAAAGCGTTCCATAGATACATCTATCAATACATTGCCCCAATCGAATATCAGATTCTTAATCATACCTTACACTGACTTTAGAAATGCTTAACATTGCCTGCATAGCCTCAAATGAAACTATGCAGGTAATAATAACTTCTATCCGATTTTTATTGATGCAATCCTTTATTTCTCAGATAATCCAAGAGAAGAGCGGGGCGGTCTGTCTGGATAAGCTTAGCTCCCTGATTGATAATCCACCCCCAGCTTTCTTCAGGTTCACCCAGCTCTACCGCACGGTCATCATCGTGCCCTCCGCACAAGTCGGGCCACAAAGAGTTGATGAAAATCTTTGCACCGCTGTCTTTTACCTTCTTGACAAGGCGTAACACATCGGCAGAATCGTTATTGAACACCAATTCAAAAGCTTTTGGCTTCATATTTTTCAGATAACCGTCAATAATGGCTTCAGCCCCTTCCTTATGCAGGTTCACCACTGGCATAAAGACCATCTTATCCAAAACTTCTCCATTTTCCGCTTTCACCTTTTCATACGGATGATCCGACTTCATCACGCACTGGTCTACCGTACCCGTTTTTTCTAGTACAGCGTATGCGTCTTTGAAGTAATCGTATCCTTTATCCACGTTCACCATAATCTTGCCTTTACAGAGGGTCATTACTTCTTCGAAAGTAGGGATTTTGTGACGGGTTTTTTGACCATGCCCACCTTTCAAGAAGAATTCCCGCAATTCAGCAAGCGTATAGTCTTCCGGCTTCCCTTTGCCGTTCATTGTGCGGTTGATGGTCTTGTCGTGCATCAATACCAAGTATCCGTCTTTGGTTTTCTTCAAATCGATTTCCACCATATCCACACCCATATCAATGCAATTCTGAATGGCTTGCAACGAGTTCTCCGGAGCATTACGCCAGTCACCCCGATGCGAAACCACTAAGATTCCTTCAGACTCCAAGTTTTCGGTAACAGATGCACTTTTCTTTTCAATGACCGATTTTTCATTGGTCGAATCATTCTTCTCTTTCTGTCCGCAAGACGATAATGTCAACAGGCAGACACATACTATATATATAAAATACCTCATATTGAAAACTTTTTTAATTTGAACGACGTCCGTTCCTTAAACTGTTACCTCCTCGCATTGACCAGCCTTTCATTGCTCCAGTTGCAGTTGTTCGGAATGCACACAATCTGCCAGGCTGTTGGTTTGTCTCGACATTCACGCAAATATAAACCGTACCGTCACTACCTATTGCCGGTGAAGAATAGATTTCATTACCCAGCTTGATTTCCTTGTATACCTGCTTGCCTTCTTCATTCAAAATATAGAAATAACCGGCACCGTCTCCAAAACAAATGTATCCGTTATCGGTTATGGCTGGCGTACAGCGAATCTTTCCTTGGCTACGGAATGTCCAAACTACATCTCCATTTGATTGGTTGTAGCAAGTCATCACGCCATCACTATCACCGACAAAGAGATGTCCATTTAAATCAAGCGCAACTCCCGTATTGTCATATTTTGCCATGCTTGGCGATTGCCATTTAACGGTTCCGTCCGTTGCATTTACAGCCATGACAATACCACCGTCTGATGTGTTTCCACACATATAAATTATTCCGTCTTCACCCAATGCCGGAGCAGCCGTACATGACGATCCGTATTCTATTTCCCAAAGTTTAGAGCCGTCTGCCTTAGCGAATGCCAGCATCTTGCCACTATTATTGCAGACATATACAGCATCATCACCGATAACCACCGGAGACTGTATGTCTCCGCCACAATCCGTACTCCACAATTCAGTCATTGCAGGAGAAGCGGATATAGCATACATTTTCTTATTTCCTCCATAATAGACCGTACCGTCTGCATCCACTGCAGGTGAAGAGTATTTCACAGTTGCACCTGTTGCAAACGATGCCAAGATTGTAGAGGATGACGCATTAAACGCATACAGATTTTTATCATAGCTACCGATGTAGAATGTTCCGTCATCAGCAACAGTTGGTGTACTTCTTACCACATCACCGGCTTTATAAGTCCATTGCTCTTCACCCTTATTGTTCAACACCGCAATGTTATAATCGCCACGGCTGTTATTAGCATCGCAACCAAAAATAACATTCCCTTGGTTATCTACAGCCAAAGAAGCATCTTGAAATCCCGTTGTAGTAGCATATTCCCATATCAGTTCCGGTTCCTCATCTGATAACGATTTTTCCTTGACTGCAATGGTCTTATCAAACGAATTGGCATTCTGCTGTCCTTGATTATCCCATACGGTCAGCACCACTTTATAGTCACCGGGCGCACTGTAGGTAATGGTAGGATTTTCTTCTTCCGAGGTCGTTCCGTTTCCGAAATCCCATTGCCAGCGGCTTATCTGCCCGTCTTCGTCAAAGGAAAGACTCGTAAATGAAATGCTTTGCTCCACTTCTACCGTAGTAGCCGTAGCCTTAAACGCAGCTACCGGCTTGGTATTCACTTTATCGTCATCTTGGCAAGCTGTTATTAACAATACAGCCGTTGCCATTAATAATAGTTTTTTCATACGTCATTAATCTCTTTTTAAGTTGTCAAGATAAGTTTTTAGCTCGACAGGGAAATCTGTTTGTGCGACAGTTCCTCCTAAATCGACAAATCTATCTGCTTTCCGATAGTTGTCTGTTTCCGGAGTATCTTTGTCATTCACATAAACATTCATAAATCCAGCTATCCCGTTGTTGTAAGCTTTCTCCAAAATGTCATCTATCCAAGCATCCGAATTGAATTGCACAATAGCAAGATTATCAACCAAAGACATAAAGCCGTCTAAGTCTTCCTTGGTATAAACCACTGGAAATACATTGACTGTATTGTCGATATTCAACAATTTAGACGCGTCTTGCAATTCGTAAACCGTAAACATACATTGAGACAGCATACCGCATTGTTTCACTACATTGTAAACAGAACGATAATCCGAAATCTTCATGTCAATATCCACATAAATCTTTCCTCTTGCCGCCATTAATGCCTCTGCTAACGAAGGTACGCGTTCCATTGTCTGACGACCGTCATAATACAAATAGTAAGATTTCATTTCTTCAAAAGTCAAGTCGGAAACTTTACCTGTTCCATTGGTTGTCTCGTCTATCGTAGCGTTGTGCATTAACACTAACTCATTGTCTTTTGTCATCCGTACATCGATTTCGATAAAGTCAATGTCATGCTGTATCGCTTTCGCAATGGATGCAACCGAATTTTCCGGGGCTTCTTTCCAATATCCACGGTGCGCACATACCTGATAATGCCTGCCTGCCAAAGACTCCGGAATGGAAAGACGGACTGCCGAACTTATTTCTGCTGCAAAAACCTTTACTAAGGTCTTATATTCTTTCGTCTCTCCGGTAGACAAAGCCACAGAAGCCGTTACCGTATAATCATCAGGAATACGATAGGTATGCGACGGAACAAATGCATCAGATGTCTCACCGTCACCAAAATCCCAATGCACAGAAACCACATCTGCTTCTGGCACATTCTGGAGCGTAAATGTCACGTCTTCCCCATAATTGACTTCATTGGCGGAAGCCTCAATCGTTATGGATGTAGATGCCGCGCCTTCTTCTACAGAATCGGAACCGCAGGCATAGAAGACCGTGACAAATACAAGCATGAAAAACTTAAAAGCCTTAATCATAACATTCCTCTTTTATTACTTATCCCAATTCGGATTCTGTACCAAATTCTCGTTCAATAACAAATCTCCCGTAGGCAGAGGGTATAGATAATCACGGGATTCATCGAATTGTTTCGTGTTATCCTTGAAACCTATCAGATTACCGTGGTCGCCTTCCGTCAGTTGAAGCACGCCTCCGATCTCTACGCTTTGTGAAGCAGTCGTAGAAGGAGCCGTCCCTGTGTATAGCAACAAATCGGGAGTTCCGTCACCATCCAAATCGAATTCACCTAATGAAGGGAAGTACATTCCGATGAAATGAGGTTCCAGCAATTTGCCGACCTTCCATCTTACCAAGTCATCCCAACGGAATCCTTCCATCACCAATTCAATCCGTCGTTCTCTCCTAATTTCCAAGATAATGCCTTTATTACTTCCAGATACGTTGGGGTACAAGGAAGACAAAACGGCATCAGGGGACTGATTAGCTGACGCCATATCCAAATTAGGCATACTTACACGGCTACGTATCAACCGGATGGTACGGTCAATATCATCCTGTGTGATGATTCCTAATTCAGCTTTTGCTTCCGCATAATTTAACAGAACTTCCGCATAACGGATAAACGCCACATCCTGATAAGATGCTCCGTCACCGTCTTGTGTTTCATCGGATAAAAACTTACACAATTGATAACCTGTCATCGTTGCGGCAAAATCGGGAAGTAAAGTCGCCGTTCCCCCTATACGCTGATATCCCAAAGAACGAATTGTTTGTGCTAAACGGCGGTCACGGCTCTGCATTTCTTCATAAAATCCCATTGTCTCATATCCGTCCTTATTTGTAAACGGGGTTCCGTTCATCTGTAAATAAGAATCCACCAAATCTTTTGTCAAACCGATGTCACGTTGGGTCCGTGATGTTAGGTAATAATTCACATTATGCATCCGATTCAAAGTCAACGAATAACGGCGTCCCAAAATCACTTCCTCCTCTTTTAACGTAGAAGCGAACAAGTCCCTATAGTCCGTATCCGGATTACCTGTACTATATAAGGTATAGCCGGATTCGTCCATTACGCGCTGTGCCGCTTTGTATGCCTTCTGCAATAAGACATCGCTTTCGGGCAAATTCAATTCCGTATGATATTTACGGAACGTACCTTCATATAAACAGACGCGGGAAAGGAGAGCCAATGCTGTCCAACGGGTAACTTGATCGGACGCACGTTCATTTCCTAACTTATCTACAGCTATCTCCAAATCTTCCACAATCTTGCTGACTACAAACTCACGGCTATCACGTGCCTTGTACAATAAGTCTGCATCATCAGTCTGAATAACTGTTTCATACCAGGGTACATCGCCAAAACGCTTCACTTTATCGAAATAGAACCACGCACGGAAGAATCGGGCAACTCCTTCGTATTTATTGCGCCCTGCTTCATCGGTACAACGTTGGTAATTGTCGAAGAACAAATTGATATCACGCAAATCTTCCCAATCCCATCCGCCACTTCCTGTTTCAGAGGGAAGAATCCGTTCGTGGCTACGTTGTTCTTCCGGTATGCTGGAATACAACACATTGTCTGTCTTCAAGTCTTCATCGATAATGTTGCGGATAGACGGAAGTTGTTCATAAAAGCCATTTGTATACAACCGCAAGTCATCTGCCGTCTTGAACGAATTTTCCGGCGAGATTTCCGCAATGGGATAACGGTCCAAGAAGGAATCGTTACAGGAAACCGTCAATATGCCTCCCACAAAAAGGGAAACTAATTTAATTGTACTATATTTCTTTTTCATAACTGATATTCTTTAGAATTTAATGTCAAAGCCAAAGGCAAATGTCTTACTGAAAGGATAAGCATTACCGTTACCAAGTTGTTCTGGGTCTACAGTACGGTCCGGATTATTCTTATACAGCGGAGAGAATGTCAGGATATTCTCACCCGACACATACATACGGATGCTTCTGATAATTTTCAGCTTCTGACAAATTCGTTCGGGTAAAGTATATCCAAGAGTGATATTCTTCAACCGCACGTATGCCGCATTCTGAAGGTATTTGTCCGAAATGACTCTTAACTGCGAACCTTCATAGTTTCCTCCCTCATTTGCAGCATAGACAGCCAGACGCGGGAAGTAAGCATCCTGATTTTCAGGTGTCCACGACATAGATTCTATGCTCTTCGGATAGAAGTTGAGGTACTGACGGGTAAAAGGTCCCCAGAAATATCCGTTATCATCGCCAGGCCACCAGTCCTGTTTCAAAATGCCTTGGAAGAATGCGGAGAAGTCGATACCTCGATAATTAAATCCTAAGTTGACACCTAATGTATATCGAGGTGTAGTATTGCCAATCTGACGTAAATCACCGTGGTCACTTAGCGTTTGTTTTCCCGGAGTGATTTCACCATCTCCATTAATATCCATAAATTTCAAGTCACCCGCTACCGGATGGTTAACCAAATAGTAGTTACGGATACGCTGGTTCACTAACAATTGGTCGGCATGGGTCAAATATTCATCATCGGTCTGGAAGAAGCCTTCGATGGTATATCCCCATATTTCACCAAGTTCTTTCCCTACATAAAAGTCGTCTATGTTTCCGCTCGGATTGTCGAAGCGAGTAATAACAGTGCGGTTATCTGCAAGGTTTACTCCGATATTATATTCAAAAGGAGCGTCCCACAAGTTGAAACGGTCTCTCCAGTTTACCGACAATTCAAAACCTCGTGTACGCAAGTCTGCAGCGTTCTCTTCCGGTTCTTCTGTACCGAATACGGCAGGAAGTTCCTTACCCTGCGTCAACATATCGCGTGTATCACGCTGATACCAGTCAAACGAAGCCGAAAGGCGGTTGTTGAAAAACGACAAGTCAATACCTGCATTAATGGTTTGAGATTTTTCCCAAGTGAAATTGGAAGATATAGCACCTGGTGTACTCAAGTAATTCAAGTATGACCCGTTTGCAATATAATTCCCCTGATTTACTTTCATTTTGGCTATATAATCGTATTCACCGACATTCTGATTGCCTAACGTACCGAATGATAAACGCAATTTCAGGTTATCCATCCACGAACGCAAAGGCTCAAAAAATTTCTCTTCACTCATTCGCCAAGCGACTGATCCCGATGGGAATATACCCAATCTGTTGTCATGAGGGAATTTAGACGAAAGATCAAAACGTCCGTTAAATTCAATCAAGTATTTCCCTTTATAATCGTAATTGAACCGATAGAAAGCAGCACGGATAGCCCATTCCGCTTTCGAACCCAACAAATCAATATTTTCACCGGTAGCTAGATTGAATGACCCTAAATCTTCCGAGATAGGTCCGCTACGCATAGCAACCGTACGCTCCCAGCGTCTCCACTCTTGGTTGAATCCGACCATCGCCTTCAAGTTATGATTGTTATTGAACGTATGGCTGTAAGTGGCAAACGCATTGATAGCTTGGTATTGTGAATGCCAATGCCTTTCCTTATACAACTCCGTATTAGGTTTATAGTCTGTCACTCCAGCTCCGCCCGGTTGGTTGGTGTGAGGAGTTGACACACGCAACTGACGTGAATAAGGGCTTTCTTTGCGGAATGTATAATCGGCATTCAAATCCAATCCTTTGATAGGAGTATATTGAATGCTGAATGTATTCATTAAATCATACTCCGAGTCCGTTCCATGACTCTTGCCATACGTCAGGTCAGCAAAAGTACCGTCAGCAATGTCACGTCCCGGAGAATAAGGACTGTTAATCATGATTGAGCCATCCGGATTATGAGGAAGGAACAACGGAGAAGCGTGATAAGTATATTTCCGCCAATCCTCATCGTTATTATTTCCGCTCATATCGCGGGCATTGGTCACTGGATAATCGTAATCGCTCATGTAAATATTGGTAGAACTTGTAAATTTCAAGTTATCCAATATCTGGAAATCCACTTTCGAGCGCAAGGTGTAACTTTTCATCTTATCAGGATTGATACGATAAATTCCGTCACGCGAATAGAAACGTCCAGATAGATAATAACGCACACGGTCTGAACCTCCAGAGATGTTCAGGTTGTGTTCCATAGAAGGCTGATTGCTACGGAAGATATAATCCCACCAGTCCGTATTGCCATAATGTACATACCGTTCCACACCGTCTATCGTCTTTATCAGCACACTGGGAAGCGAAGGGTCTTTCTTGCGGGCTTCCATATAAGCGTAATCTGCTTCAGTATAGCCCAAATAAGTGCTCGTATTTTCCATCAAACTCAGCTTATCGCTTAACCGTGCCCATTCCAAACCATCGGTAATGAAATTATCTGTATTAATCGTCGGATTGCTCCAAGCAAAATGATTGGAGTAGTTCACCTGTATCCTTCCTTTTTCCGGATTCTTGGTGGTGACCAATACTACACCAAATGCGGCGCGGGCTCCGTAAATAGCCGCAGAAGAAGCGTCTTTCAATACTGTAACCGAAGCAATATCTTTCGGGTTGATGTAGTTCATATCCCCTTCTACACCGTCAATTAACACCAACGGCTCACCTCCATTGATAGAACCTTCACCACGCACGTTAAACGATGCTTTTTTATTAATCGCACCATCGCTGAACGATACATTGAAGTTCGGGATAAGCCCTTGCAAGGCAGAACCTGTATTGGCACTGATGCGGTGTTCGATTTCCTTGGATGAAATCTGCGCAACAGAACCCGACAAGTTCGCTTTCTTTGCCGTACCGTATCCTACAACTACCACTTCTTCTAACACTTCGGTATCTTCCTTCAATACAACATTTGCCAAAGCCTTATCTGTTGCTTTGAATTCCAATGTTTTGTAACCGATATAAGAAATATCTATCATTGCATTCTTATCTACATCGGATATAGAGAACTTACCATCTATATCGGTGATAGCTCCGTTCGAGGTTCCCCTCACTAATACACTGGCACCAATTACGGGAATACCTGTTTCATCTATTATTACTCCTGTTACATTCATGCCTTTTCCTACTTGCCGCGATTGTTCTTGCGGCTTCTTCGAAATGACAATCATTTTGTCCTGTACGGTCCATGATAATCCATTGTCAAGGATTTGCGCCATCACTTCCTCCAATGAAGCATTTTGGAAGGATGCGTTTACCTTCCTGTTCACGTCCACTTCGTCTGTTTTGTAAACAACAGACAACCCCGTTTGGCTTTCCACTTCTTTCAATACGGTCTTTAACGGAGCATTGCTAAACGTCTTGCTCACCGTCTGGGCATTCAACGTCATTGTACCCCACCCGAACGAAAGGCATAGGAACAGCCTGAGAAAAACTTTTCGGTTGTTCATAATTCTTTAATTTAATGGTTAATAGATTTGATATGATAAACTTGATTATCCCGTGTTACTGAAAATGGAATGATTTTTTGTAGTGCCCCGAAGATTTGCTCCAAAGTCTCATCATTCCGCAACGAAATGCTGAAGGTCTGAGACTTCAATCTTTCGTCTTCGATTTCAATCTCGACATTGAACCGGCGTGACAATTTTGCCATCAGGTTTTGGAAAGTGATGTTGTCGCTTACTAACTGATTGTCCATCCACGCATTCGATTGGGAAACATTAACCGAAGTGTGTTGCAATTCACCGGTACTCTTTATCAGCTTCATCTCCTCACCCGGATTCATGTCAATCGACTCATTTTTATAATTGACCGTAACTTTCCCTTCGATTAAGGTAGTGGAAATAAAAGGATCTCCCTCGTAAGCGGACACATTGAATTTCGTGCCTTTTACCACCACGTCATACCCTTGGGTACGCACGGTAAAAGGCATATCATTTCTCTTCGATACTTCGAAATAACCTTCCCCGCTCAATGTGACGATGCGCTCTTCTTCATTAAAATCCGTGGAATATTTCAATGTCGAACCACTATTAAGCCAGACCAAAGAGCCATCGGCGAGAAGTACTTTCGATTTTCCACCTAACGGAGCTTCGCTGATGAAATAAAAATCGCCATCTTCTTGATGGAAATAATACCAAGAAAATGTAACTGACAAACAAACTAAAATAACAGCGGAAGCAACAAATGAGCATATCCGCCAAAAAGAAAAATGGCGTTTGGGAAGTACTGGAGTAATGGCATCCTTTACTTGTATGCGTGCCTGAAGTTTTTGCCATTCTCGCTCTACGGCAGCATCCGTACACCCCGAATGCAACCATTCCCGTTCCCATCTGCGGAATAAGGTAAGATGACTGGGGCTTTCATTGATAAAACCGAACAAATCTTCTTCCGCATCACGAGAGATCTTTCCCTCAAAATAGCGGAATGCCAAATCGCGTATGTAAGAAAGTCTATCCATAGTGTCTGTTTTCTATAGATAGAACAATTAAAAAGGAGTTTACCCAACCTCCTTCGTGTGTTTTTTTAGAATTATCTAAAAAGCAAGGAAGACATAATAATAAGGTAGGATGTATAAGAAGTGTTATCTTTCAGATAATCAGAAATCAGCTTCAACGATTTAGAAATGTGTTTCTCTACCGCTGTGGTTGAGATGCCAAGCATCTCTGCTATTTCCCGATTTTTCAGTCCTTTAAAACGGCTAAGAAGAAATATCTCGCGCGAACGGGGAGAGAGGTGTGACAAAGCATCATCAATTTGCCGCTTCAAGTCTTCGTATAATACAGGTTCGTCCGCGCTTAACATCAAATCGGCAGAATACAGTTTTTCCTCTCCATTCAACCCGTTTAAATAATCGATAGGAATATGACGGACCAATGCACTATGCTTCAAGTAGTTCAGACATGCATTGCGCACCATTAGGAAAAGCAAGGAACTAAGCGATACAGCAGCCAGCAAATGCCTGCGCTCCCAAAAGGTCATAAAGCACTCTTGCAATATATCGCGCGCCATATCTTCGTCTTGCACAAAACGGACAGCATATCCCAACAGCCTGGGATAATAACGCTTGAAAAGATATTCGAAAGCGACATGGTCGCTCTGCTTGATATCATCCAACAAAGCCTCGTCCGTAGAGAAGCGATAAGAATTTGCTTGATTTAACTGTACCACCATAGCTTTACTAAATAAAATACATCATCGCAAATTTAGGAATTTGTTTTTTATAATATGTAACATTGGCATATATTTTGAATGAAGATTTTATTTCATGTTTAGTTCATCAGCAGCGATGAGTCCCCATAGCTCAAGAACCGGAAATCGTGCGACAGGGCATAATCGTAAATGCGCTTCCAGTCTCCTTTGACGAATGCCGAAACTAAGAGCAGCAAGGTGCTTTGGGGCTGGTGGAAATTGGTAATCATGCGTTTCACTATCTTATATTCGTATCCCGGCGCAATGATGATTTGGGTGCTGGTATGCAACGCGTCTAAGTGATTCCGGTTCATGTAGTCGAGAATCTGATTCAACGCTTCTACCGTACTTAGGGTAGGATGGGTTTCGTAGGGTTGCCATTGTTTCACGTGCAGGTCGGCTTCATTCGCATGGGGATGCTGGCTGAGAGTTACACCTATATAATATAGGCTTTCCAGTGTGCGGACCGAAGTAGTTCCTACGGCTAAGGCTTTTCCTTCATGCGCAATCAGCTTTTCGATGGTTCCTTTCGAAACCGAGATGTATTCGGTATGCATTTCGTGCCCTTCTATCTCTTCGCTCTTGACAGGCTTAAACGTACCTGCGCCTACATGGAGGGTTACTTCTTCTAAGTCTGCACCTTTGGCTTTCAATGCGTCCAATACCCGCTGGGTGAAATGAAGTCCGGCGGTAGGGGCAGCTACCGATCCTTTTATTTTTGAATAAACCGTTTGATAAGTTTCTTTATCGCTTTCTTGTGTTTCTCTATTTAAATAAGGAGGGATAGGAAGTTCGCCGAACATTTCTAAAATATCGGCAAAAGTCACGCTGGGGTTATTCCATGTGAAGTCTATCCAATGGCTGGTGCCTCGTGCCTCGCCTCGTGTGGCGGTCAATGTAATTTCTTTGCCTTTTACCGTCAGTTGGCGGGTCAAGGGTCCTTCCTTCCATTTCTTTAGGTTGCCTATCATGCAAAGCCATGCCGCATGTTCGGTTTGCTGGAAATTCAAGGCGTAGTCGTTGGGCTGGATAGGCTCTAAGCAGAAGATTTCTATCAAAGCTCCGGTCTCCTTGCGGAAATGAAGCCGTGCTTGGATTACTTTGGTATTGTTGAAAATCATTAAAGTGCCCGGTTCGATGTAATCGGGCAGGGAAGTGAAATGTGTTTCGCTGATGTCTCCGTTCCGGTAAACCAATAATTTCGACTGGTCGCGCACCGGAAGCGGGAACTTAGCGATGCGCTCATCGGGCAGATTGTAATTATAATCGCTGATATGAATGTGTTTGGTATCTTCCATATTGTATGCATGTTTTTTTATGGACAGGCAAAGGTACGGTTTTCCGGTCAGATAGCCAAACTTTCATTTATGCATTTCATGTCGGGCAGGTGTGTGTTTAAATACATACGGCTTCGATGGCAAACGAAGTTGGCTTCATCAACGATTGAACTTAACTTCATCAGCCATCGAAGCCGTATGCATCTTTGTCAGTATCCAGCTGACATTTTGACATAAAACAGGCGGGCGTATATGCCTATCTTATTCAGGGATTTTTTACTTTTTCTTCTTAAACAAGTCGCGTGCCTTATCGAGAATGGACTTCTTTTCGCCCGATTCGCCTTCTTTATTATCTCCTCCTACGATGCCTTTCAGGGCTTGTTCGGCTGCATTCTTGGCAAGGCTTGCCATGTCGATGCCTACCTTGGGCGATGTGAATGTACCGCCGATGGTCATGTCTACCGTTCCTAATGCCGAGCCGATTCCTCCCGAAGGCAGGGTTATCTTGCCGGTATAGTCTATGGTTTGGTCTAAGCCGGTAGAGCCAGATAAGTTCATTGTATAGTCACCCAATTTCAGGTCGAAAGGTTGGGTGTTTACCCGTCCGTCCTTAATTTCGAAGCCGAGGTTAAGGTCTTTCACTTCAATCTCTTTCATCGAAGGTTTCTTCACGATGTCTGCTACCTGGTCGATAAATTTCACTCCGCTCAGGCTTAAATCTTTGGTAGATAAATTTCCGCTTCCTTGCACTTTTTGCATTACGGGACTCATGTTTTCGTTAAGCGGTGTATCTATTTGCAGGTTGCCCGAGAAGTTTCCTTTCAGTCCTTTGAAGATAGGAGCTAATTGCTGTACCAGCCCTAATTCTTGATAGGCTTGCGCAAAACCGATGTTCTTCATGTCGAATCCCGCGTTCAGATGAGGCTGGCTGGCTTTCGGAGCCGAATAAGCGCCATTGGCGGTGATGCTTCCTCCCATGGTGTTGAAAGAAAGGTTCCGCATGTCTATCGTGCCGTTCTTGACCAGCAATGTACCGTTTACGTTCTCTAATTTCATCTTGTCGAACAACACTTCTTTCAGGTTTGCCTGCATGTTGAAATCCAGGTTTTCGGGGATGCGGATCGTTCCGGTAGAAGAGGTTGTAGCGGTCGTATCTGCTGTAGCTTGAGCTTGTACCGCTGTAGTGTCGGTACTCATGAAGTCGTTCAGATTCAGGTGGTTGCTGCTGATGTTGAGGCTTCCTTTCAAGGTTGAGCCTTTTAACGCATAGCCAAGATAGTTTTCGAACCAGCTATCCAAAGTTACGTCATTGTTGCCTATATTGACCGTGGTTTCGCTCAATTGCAGGTATCGGGGCGAGAACGAGAAGGTAGAGCGTTGGATAGCTACGGTTGGCAGGTCTTTCATATTCAGCTTCATGCCGTTCAGGCGGATGCTTCCTTCGGCTTTCATTTTGTCGTATTGCTCTTTTTCGATATACGATAATTTCCCGGCGAGGTTCATATCTGCTTGTATCGTACCGTTAAACGACATGTCTTCCAGCGGATAGACATCTTTTATCTTGCCTAAGTCGAGCGTTCCTTTAGCCGTAGCTTGCAGGTCGGGGTCGCTGGTCGGGGTTTTTACAATGGCTTTCAGGCTGAACGGATTACCTGCCAAAGTGAAGTCGAACGGATTGATAGTCACTTCGGTGGCATCGATATTCCCGCCCGGATTCTTAACCGTGGCAGAGATGTTGATGCCGTCTACTCCGGCTGGCAAAGACGGATAACGGAACATGGCGTTCTCTACATTGAGTGCCACTTCAAACTGGGGCATTTGTTCTTGCGTCAATGTGCCTTTGGCAAAAGCCGTAAGTGAAGCTTTTCCGTCAGTCTTCAGGTCTTGGAAATCTTTGGCATAGATGGCGGGGATGAGTGAAAGCAACTCTTTGAAGCCTACTTCGTTCGTGTTCAGCTTGATATCCATGCCTACACCGTCTTTTTGCATAGCAGCCCATCCGTCAATGTTCAGTTTTATGGCATTCAGGCTGATGGAATTGTCTTGCAAGGTAAATTTGTTGTTCACGAGGTCGGCATCTACGTTCATGTCGGCTTCCAGTGCCGCACGGTTTAAGAAAGGTACGCCTCCGGTGCGATAGGTAAGCGCAGGTGTTTTCAGTTCCAAATCTACGAGGGTCCGTTCGCTTCCGAAATCGCCCGAACACGTAGCTCTCAGGTTTTCGATTGCGGCGTACATACCTGCTTGGCGGTCATCGTAGCTCACAGACAAGTCTTTGACAGACAGTCTTTTCAGTTTGATTCGGAAAGGTGAACTTTCGGCAGAAGTTTCTTGAACGGTATCTTCTTCGGCGGAAGCCTTCATTACGTCCCAGTTGGGCTTGCCGTCCTCTAATACGATAGCCTTTACTTTGGTGTCCTCGATGATAATCTTGGAAATGTCGTATCCGCTATCTCCGAAAAGAGAAAATAGGTTGACCGCCGCAGTCAGTTCTCCGGCTTGGATAAGCGTATCGTTCTCGAATGCTCCCGTACCTTTCAGATAGAAATCTTCTAATGTGACCGAAGCGGACGGGAAGTTACGTAACAAGCTGATGTTGAGTGCGCTAAAATCAAATTGTGCGTTAAGCATCTTGTTCCCTTCTTGCTTTACAATCTTTTCTATTTTCCCTTGAAAAGCAAACGGGAGTACCAAAAGCAGGATTAGAATCACGCCTACCGTGATGCCTGCAATTTTTAAAGCCTTTTTCATAATTTGCCTCCTATATAAGTTAAGTTACATCATAACAGAGATTTGTTTTTCTACAGCAGCTTTGATAAATGCATTTATCGAAATTCCGGCTTGTTTGGCAAGGATAGCGATACGGCTATGTGTTTCGGGCGATAGGCGTATGTTCAACGAGCCGGAATAGCTTTTGTGCGGTTCGATGCCTTCTTCTTTACAATATGCCAAATAGTCATCTACCGCCTCATGAAAAGCTTCCGTAAGTTCTTTTACGCTTTCTCCTTCGAAATTGACCAGTCCGTTAATGCCTTCTATTTTACCGAAAAACACATTATCCTTTTCGCTAAAAGCTACCGAACCGATATATCCTTTGTAAGTCATTGTATTCATAAGCCTCTCCTTTCAACCGATGCAAATGTAATTGTTTCCCAATTGCATAGCAAGAAAGAATAGGGATTTTTTTATCAGTTATCTGTTATCTTATCGAAAATAACTATCTTTGTCTACCAATAGACCATTAATAAAAAAGAGAACGAGTATGAAAATAGGAGATAAAGTGCGCTTCCTGAGCGAAGTGGGAGGCGGAATTGTGAAAGGATTCCAAGGGAAAGACATTGCGTTGGTGGAAGGTGAAGACGGATTCGAAATACCGATGTTGGTGAAAGAATGCGTGGTAATCGAGACCGATGATTACAATATCCCGTTGAAATCGGCTAAGAAAGCGAATGTGCCGGAGGCGGTGGACGAAGAGCCGGAAGAAGAAGAGGAGGAGAAGCCCGTTACGTACCGCGCGCCGGAAATAAAAGGGAATGATGTGCTGAACGTGTATTTGGCATACGTCCCGCAAGACGTGAAGGCGATTTCCACTACGGCTTTCGATGCTTATTTAGTGAATGACAGCAATTATTTTATTGATTATCTGTATCTTTCCGCCGAAGGGAAAAACTGGACTTTGCGTAGCCGGGGGACGGTGGCACCCAATATGAAGCAGCTTTTGGAGGAGTTCGAAAAGAGCGAGTTGAACAATTTGGAGCATGTAGCCGTGCAATTGCTTGCCTATAAGGATGACCGTACGTTTTTATTGAAACCGGCTATCAACATGGAATTACGCATTGATACGGTGAAATTTTATAAACTTCACACGTTCCAGCAAACCGATTTCTTTGCCGAACCCGCTTTGGTGTACGACATTGTGCGCGATGATGAGGAGGTGAAGCAAGTCTTCGTTTCGGCGGATGACATTAAGGAGGCATTGTTGCAAAAGGATGCTTCGGATAAGCCTAAAATGCCGAAAAAGCACCAGCCGAAGGTGAAGAACGACATTGTGGAGGTTGATTTGCATATCCACGAGTTGCTGGACGATACCGCTGGCATGAGCAATAGTGAAATGCTTAATTACCAGTTGGATGTATTCCGTAAGACCTTGGATGAATACAAGAACAAGAAAGGCCAGCGCATCGTGTTTATCCACGGAAAAGGGGACGGTGTGTTGCGCCGGGCTATCTTGGACGAATTGAAGCGCAAGTATAAGAATTATTCCAGCCAGGACGCATCGTTCCGCGAGTATGGTTTCGGGGCAACGATGGTCACGATACATTAATCTTCGTGAACGCGCCTTTATATCGAAGGAGGAAGGCAAATATATGCATACGGCATTTCATCTGTTTGCATCGGGCGATGAAGACAGGTGCGTGAAGCGATGCATATATTTGCCTTTCCGTTTTTGATTCTTTTAATACGAAAGAGTGCAGTAATTCGGGAAATATTTCGTTTCTTTATAAAACAAATTTGAATTGATATGAAAACGAAACAAATTTTGTCTTGGCTGATGATGTTTTTCATTGGCATGGCCTCTTCTCCGGTGTTGGCTCAAAGTTATGACCAGCTATGGAAAGAGGTGGAGACATATCAGAAGAAAGACCTGCCTAAGTCGGTGATGGCTACGGCGGGAAAGATTTACGAGAAAGCAAAGAAAGAACGCAACTTGCCTCAGATGATGAAAGCGCAACTGGTGCGCTCTTCTTCGCAGGTGTCGCTTACTCCGGATAGTGCCGAAGCCGAATTTAAAGCATTGAAGGCTTGGGCAGAGCGGGAGACCGATACCGTGGCGCGTGCCGTGCTGAATAGCCTGATGGGGACGATGACACAGGGACGGAAGGTATATACGACGGAAGAGGTGATCCGTTATTTTCGTCTTTCGGTGGAAAACAAGGATATATTGGGGCACACTTCGGCAAAAATGTTCCGTCCCATGACCGAATCGAGCAAGCGGAGCGAAGCGTATTTCGATGATAATATGTTGGATTTGCTCACCCGCAGAGCTATTCAAGGCTTGGTTTCCACTGGGCTTTATGCGGAAGACCGGATGATGAAGGCGGAAGCATGTCTGGATTTCTATGACGGATTGATTGGCTTTTATGAAAAGGAGCAGAACCGTCCGGCGGCATTATTAACTAAGGTGGCGAAACTTTGGTTCCAAAAGGTACGGCTGGATGATTTCAAACCCTACCGGCTTTCGGATGAGGAAATTATCGAAGGCTTGCGTAAGTTGATTGAAACCTATTCGGATGTGTCTGTTTGTGCCGATGCATACGTCAAGCTGGGTGATGTGTATCGGGCAAAAGGAGATTTCGTAAAAGCCGTGGAGACGGCTCGTGAGGGTCTGAAGAAATATCCTAAAGGGGAATGGACAAAGGACTTGCAGACGCAGATTGATTACATTACCCGTCCCGAATTGAGGCTTCAAATCCCGTTTATTTATCCGGATTATGAAGCAGATTTGAATGTGTCGTATGCCAATCTGGAAGGGGTGACGCTCGAACTCTACCGGTTGGACCTTCCGGCGCAAGCGGCTCAGCTTCAACCCCGTAATGATATCAAGCAAGAGACGCTGATTAAGCAATACGGGAAAAAAGTAGCTTCTGCTTTTTATGCATTAAGTCCTACTACGGACTATAAGCAACGTGATACCGTGTTGCATTATACCTTGCCCGAAGAAGGCATCTATATGTTAAAACAGATTCCTAAAGGGGAAAAGGAAGGCATTGATTATGCGTTGCTCTATGTATCACCTTATCAGGCGATTGATCTACCCGTATCGGGTAACCAGCGCGAGTTTATTGCGGTAGACCGTCTTACGGGTCAGCCGGTTCCGGGAGCGGAAATTGTGACGTATAAGCTCAATTTTTATCAATCGGATACCGATTATGAAGTGTGGAACGTACATCGCACCGATGCCTGTGGACGCACATTGATTACGATGCCGAAAAGTGTTGAGTTTTATTATCAGGTACGCACACCGGGGCATGAATCGATGGCAATAACCCAGTTGTATGCGAATGGCATTGTGAATAGCAAGTCTTCGGCGGAGTGGACGCGGAAGGTTTCGTTATTCACCGATCGCTCTATTTATCGCCCCGGTCAGACGGTGTATGTATCGGGCTTGGTTTATGAGCAATTGGGCGATTCTACTCGTGTGGCGAAACACACAAGTGATAAGTTGAAAATCTATTCTGGTTCTCAAACCGTAGGAGAGGTGGAGGTAAGTACCGATGAATTCGGTGTATTCTCGCATGAATTTACCTTGCCCGGAGATTTGCTTCCCGGTGTGTATTACGTATCAGGATATAAGAGCATACAGGCTATAAAGGTGGATGAGTACAAACGTCCGACTTTCGATGTAGAGTTCAATCCGTATAAAGACACATATACTATGGGAGATTCCATTCGGGTATCGGCTGAGGCGAAAACATACGCTGGTGCTCCGGTGCGCAATGCCCGTGTGAAATACACCGTGACCCGTACTGGCATGTCGTGGTTTCGTTTCCGGGGCGTATCGGAAGAATTGGCATCGGGTGAAATGCAGACCGATGCGGACGGGAAGTTCTTTATCGGCGTGAACTTGGAGAAGCCTTTGGTGGAAGAGGACTACACCTATTATATATATAAGGTAAAAGCAGAAGTGACCGATGGGGCGGGAGAGACTCACGAAGGCGAGTTGGCTTTGCCTATCGGAAAGCAGAGCTTGGGCTTGCAAATCAATGGATTGAATGCGAATGTAATGCGCGAGAAGCAAGAGCGCATCCAGTTCCAAGCCTTGAACCTGACTAACCAGCCCGTAAAGGTGGAGGTAAGTTATAAAGTCTATGCCTTGGACAAGGAAGGCAAGAAAGGCGGTTTGCGCTATGAAGGCAAAGCCGTTTCGATGCAATCGTTCGTGCCTTCGGGAGTATGGGCATTGGCTTCGGGCAAGTACCGTATGGAAATCTCCGCACAGGATGAGCAAGGCAGGGCTTGCACCGCAGAGCAAGACTTCACGCTATTCTCGAAGGCAGATAAGGTATCTCCTTCGGATGAGATTGCATGGTTTTATCAAGACGGAGACACTTTCGGAAGCGATACTCCTCCGACCTTCTATATCGGGACGAGCGAAGAAAACGTTTCGCTCTTTATTAATGTGTATGATAATCAGAAACGCATTGATACACAAGAGGTGAAGTTGAATCGGGAAATGAAAGCATTCAGTTATCCGTATCAAGCAAGTTATGGTGATGCGATAACCGTTTCCTTTACTTTGATGCGGAAAGGAAGCCTTTATACCAACCAGTCCCGGATTATCCGTCCTGAACCCGATAAACGATTGGTGATGAAATGGGAGACGTTCCGCGATAAGCTCCAGCCGGGCACGCAAGAGACATGGACACTTCATATTGCCCGTTCTTCGAGGATGCCGGCAAAAGCCAACCTGATGGCAACGCTCTACGATGCTTCGCTGGATGCGTTCCGCAAACACGATTGGCGGTTCGGGCTTTCTTTCCCGCGCTCTTCGATGTATGTGCGTGCCGATTTGGCTTCGGCTTATCAAATGGTTTGGATGTCGGGTAATTTTCGGGTGTCTTATCCCGATAGCGGTTGGGATTTGCTTTATGGCGATTATAGTAAGTTGTATGAGGCGAATCATTCTTCTTTACGCATACGTGGATTCGCATTGAGCCGGAGTAATGCGTTGGAGGAAGTGATGATGGATGTCATCCCATTGAGCCAATTGGAAGGAGCGGACATAGCCGATTTGCAGGAAGTTGTGAGTGCGCCTACGGCTGCTCCCAGTTTCCAAATGAAGAAAGGGAATGCAGGAGGAGGTGAAATACAGATGAGTATAGCCGAAGTGGCGGAAGGAAGTGCGGAAGAAGCCGCACAAGTTCCGATGCCTGCCTTGCGCGAGAATTTTGCCGAGACGGCTTTCTTCTATCCCAACCTGCGCACGGATTCGTTGGGGAATGTAAGCATTTCCTTTACCGTGCCCGATGCTTTGACCCAATGGCGTTTCTTGGGCTTTGCTCATACGCAAGAAGTGGATTATGCCTTGTGGACAGATACGGTGCAGACCTCGAAGCCCTTTATGGTGCAACCCAATTTGCCTCGCTTCATCCGAAAGGGAGACCGTGCGGTTATCGCTTCTTCTTTGGTTAACTTGTCTATGGAAGCCGTATCGGGTACGGCGCGTATCGAATGGTCTGACCCTGTAAGCGGAAAGGCTGTGGCGCACGATGCGCAACCTTTCTCGGTAAGCGAAGGCGAGACGGGAACGGTGCAATTTACTTTCGAGGCACCAGACATATATGATGTATTGGTCTGCAAGATAGTTGCGGAAGCCGGTGCATATACCGATGGCGAGCAGCACTATTTGCCGATACTGACCGATAAACAATGGGTGACCGAGACCGTGCCCGTACAATTGAATGGGACGGAGACAAAACAAGTGAATACCCAAGACTTGTTCAACAAGCAAAGCAAGACTGCATCGGAGAAACGCCTCACGGTAGAGATGACCGCCAATCCTGATTGGTATGCCGTACAAGCGCTTCCTGTAGCGGGCAATCCTTCGGATGAGGATGCCTTGTCATGGGCTACGGCATATTATGCCAATGCCTTGGCTTCGCACATCGTGAAGTCGAATCCCCGCATCGAAGAAGTGTTTAAGGCATGGAAAGCAAACGGTGCAGGCAAGGAAACCTTGCTCAGTAATTTGGAACGCAATCAGGACTTGAAGAATCTCTTGCTCTCCGAAACACCTTGGGTGGCTGAGGCTACAAATGAAACCGAACAAAAACGCCGCATCGCCTTGCTCTTCGACCTGAACTCGATGGGCAACCGCTTGCAGACGGCTATCGATAAGCTTTCGGCATTGCAATTGCCCGATGGCTCGTGGAGCTGGTATAAAGGCATGACGGGAAGCCGTTACATCACTACGCATGTGGTCGAGATGTTGGCACGCCTGCAAGCGATGGATGTAAAATTAGATAATGGCGTCGGGAATATGTATGTGCGTGCGATAGATTATTTGAAGAAAGAGGCGCAAGAAGCGTATGAGGATTTGAAACGGCGGGATGCTGAAAAAGAACCGTACGTGTGGAGAGACGAGCAGATTGTACATTATCTTTATATCTGTGCCATAGATAAATTGGCATCCAATCATGCGGATAAAAAGGTGAATGATTATTTTATCTCGAAGTTAACGGATTGTTCATCTGAATATACGATTTATGGAAAAGCGATGATAGCCATGGTGATGCAAGGGGCGGGAAAGCCGGACCAAGCTTCGGAGTTGATTCAATCCATTAAGGAATATGCGGTCGGTACGGAAGAAATGGGCATTTATTTCGATACCCGGAAAGCGCAATATTCGTGGATGAGTTATAAGATACCGACCCAAGTGGCTGCAATGGAAGCTATTAACCGCATTGCTCCGGATGCGGAGATGCTGAACGGCATGAAGCAATGGCTCCTGAAGCAAAAGCAGGTACAAGTGTGGGAAACCCCGATAGCTACGGCGGATGCGGTATATGCGTTCCTCTCTATGGGAGGAAATAAGTTGAATCAAAGCGGAAGTATGGAAGCGTCGGTAGGCGGAACTACGTGGCAAACTCCGCAAGATGCCTTAGGATATACTCGCAAGACCTTTACGGGAAGCGATGCAGATGTAAGCGAAATCCGCATAGCCCGCACAGGTGAAGGTCTGGGTTGGGGGGCCGTTTATGCCCAATACTTGGAGGATATGGATAAAGTGTCTTCTGCAAAAGGTACGGGATTGCAAATCGAACGCACTTTCTTCCGCGATGGGAAGGAGTTAGACTCTAAAACGGTGTTGCACGTAGGCGATAAGGTGACGGTACGCCTTACCATATCGGCAGACCGGGATATGGATTTCATTCAGGTAAAAGACGAGCGTGCCGCTTGCATGGAGCCGGAACAACAACTTTCAGGTTATCATTGGGGTGGAGGCATCGGCTATTACTTAGTGAGCCGCGACGCATCTACTTCGTTCTTTATCGACCAATTGCGTAAAGGCACGTATCAATTGGAATATACGGTTTACATTGACCGTGCCGGAACGTATCAGGCAGGTATCGCTACTATCCAGTCGGCGTATGCGCCTGAGTATAGCGGGCATACCGTAGGCGAGACTTTAATAGTGGAGTAAATACGTACGTTTATTTGAAACGCAGATTAACGCAGATTTTCGCAGATGAATATTAAAAAATCTGCGTTAATCCGCGTTAATCTGCGTTTCATCTTTATTTCCAAGCCTTCTTTTTTTGTCTGTCTTTGATTTTCTCTTTATCTTTGTTCACTCAAAACAAACAAAGACAGAAGATGATGAAACGTATTTTATTTCTATTCAGCATATTGTTCGTGACGGTTCTATCCGTACAAGGTCAGCCGAAAATCTCTTTCGAGCGGGAGAAGCAGGATTTGGGCTATCTTCTTTGGCGCAATCCGACCACCGTTACTTATGCGTTTACCAATACGGGTGATAAGCCTTTGGTGATTTCGAATGTGACGGCTTCGTGCGGATGTGTCAATGTGGATTGGACCAAGCAACCCATTCCGGCGGGAGGGAAAGGAACGGTCAGTGCGGTATTCGATGCCGAAGCTATCGGGCATTTTTATAAAGAAGTAGGCGTATATTGTAATGCTTCACCAATGCCTATCTATTTGGAATTTAATGGAGAAGTGACCGCCGATCCCAAGAATTATTCGTTTACACATCCCTACGGATTTGGTTCAGTACGTTTGAACCAACAAGAAATTGAGTTCGAGAAAGTTAATAAAGGTGACCGTCCGGAATTTACGATCTTGATTGCTAATACCTCCAGCAAGGTTTATACACCAGTGTTGATGCACTTGCCTCCTTATCTTTCGGCGAAGGCCACTCCCGAAGTCTTGGGACGTGGTAAAAATGGGAAGATAGTAGTGACGCTTGATACCGACAAGTTGCCTAAACTTGGCATTACCCGCACTTCGGTGTATTTGTCACGCTTTTTGGGTGATAAGGTCGGAGCGGAGAATGAGATACCTGTATCTATAGCTTTGCTTCCTGATTTCTCAGGTATGACCGAACAGCAGAAGAACAATCCGCCACAGCTCTCTCTCTCGGCTACTCAATTGGAATTTACGGGTTTGAAGCCGACACAAAAGAAATCGCAGAACATTGTGATAACTAATACGGGCAAGTCGAATTTAGAAATTCAAGATATGCAGGTAAATAGTATTGTTCTTGGCGTAAGTCTGAAGAAGACGGTCCTGAAACCCGGTGAGTCAACCAAAATGAAGATTACGGTATTGGCGGAGAATTTGCCTCGAGTGAAAGGAACACCGCGTGTCTTGATGATAACCAATGATCCGGCAAAGCCTTCGGTCACGATTCGGGTAAAAGCGACATTGCAATGATATAAATAGGAGTTAACTTCTTTAACTTCTTAACTCCTTTAATTTCTAAATAAAATAACTATGGAACACCCTGAAAACAGCGATGCATACAAAGGATTGACGGTAAACCAGGGCATCGAACAACCTGCTGTGGTAAATCCGTATCTGAAAGCAAGAAAACGTCCAAAACGCCGCCAGTTTACGGCAGGTGAGTATGTAGAAGGTATCCTAAAAGGAGATATTACAGTACTAAGCCAAGCGGTCACGTTGGTAGAAAGCGTGAAGCATGAACATCAGGCATTGGCGCAAGAAGTAATAGAAAAATGCCTGCCTTTTTCGGGTAATTCGATTCGGGTAGGTATCAGTGGTGTGCCCGGAGCAGGCAAGAGTACTTCGATAGATGTATTCGGATTGCATGTTTTAGAGAAAGGAGGAAAGTTGGCAGTGCTTGCCATTGATCCCAGTAGTGAGCGTTCGAAAGGAAGTATCTTGGGAGATAAGACCCGTATGGAGAAACTTTCCGTACATCCCGATTCGTTTATCCGTCCTAGCCCTACGGCAGGTTCGTTGGGTGGAGTGGCGCGCAAGACACGCGAAACTATTATCCTATGTGAGGCGGCTGGCTTTGATAAGATATTTGTAGAAACGGTCGGAGTAGGGCAGAGCGAGACGGCGGTACATTCGATGGTAGATTTCTTCTTGCTTATTCAACTTGCCGGTACAGGTGATGAATTGCAAGGTATCAAACGCGGCATCATGGAAATGGCGGATGCCATTGTCATCAATAAGGCGGACGGAAATAATATAGAAAAAGCCAAATTGGCAGCGGCTCATTTCCGTAATGCACTTCATCTGTTTCCCGCTCCCGAATCAGGATGGATGCCGAAAGTCTTGACTTATTCAGGCTTTTATGGTATTGGTATCAAAGAAATCTGGGATATGATTGATGAATACTTCGAATTTGTAAAAGCGAATGGTTATTTCGAATATCGGCGCAATGAGCAAGCGAAGTATTGGATGTATGAGACTATCAACGAGCAATTGCGAGATAGTTTTTATACGAATCCATCTGTTGCTTCAATGTTGGCAGAGGAGGAAGATAAAGTCTTGTCTGGAAAGACTTCATCGTTTTCGGCAGCTCGAAGATTGCTTGAAAATTATTTTCATAAAATGCAAGAGTAAACGCATCAGCTGGCTGATGCTGTAAAGAGGACAGTATACGTCATGCTAGTCCTCTTTCAATCCTGATAAGGTAGGACTGTAGTCCTGACTGCATAGGACAGCGGTCCTGATTGAAAAGGATTCTAAACGGATATATTTGTTTTATAAAAAAGTGTAGCATCTGGTGCACCATGCGTTTGTCTTTTTAAATCAATTACATGAGTCTGAATAAAAAAAAGGTTTAAAGTTAGGATATTTAGAATGAATCTTTTATATTTGGGGTGTGAAAATGTATAATGTGGATATTACTAACTTAAATAATTCATTAACATCATGGAAAACGAAGAATTGATCAAACTTTGCACTGAAAAGGCTCAGGGCTGGCTGACCCCTGCTTACGATGCTGAAACCCAAGCTGAAGTGAAACAGATTTTGGAAAATCCTGATAAGAACGTGCTTATCGATGCGTTCTATAAGGACTTGGAATTCGGTACAGGCGGTTTGCGCGGCATCATGGGCGCAGGCTCTAACCGTATGAACATTTATACCGTGGGAGCTGCTACGCAAGGTATGGCGAACTATTTGAACAAGAACTTTGCGGGAAGAGATTCGATTTCGGTTGTAGTGGGTCATGATTGCCGGAACAATAGCCGTAAGTTTGCGGAAATATCGGCTGATATTTTCTCGGCTAACGGCATCAAGGTATATCTGTTCGACGATATGCGTCCGACTCCCGAAGTGTCTTTCGCTATCCGCCACTTGGGATGCCAAAGCGGTATCAACATTACGGCTTCACATAATCCGCGCGAATACAACGGGTATAAGGCTTATTGGGATGACGGTGCGCAGGTGCTTGCTCCGCACGATAAGGGCATCATTGACGAAGTGAACAAGGTAACGGTGAACGACATCAAGTTCCAGGGCAACAAAGACTTGATTCAGATTATCGGCAAGGATATCGATGATGTGTATCTGGAACAAGTGCACGGCATTTCTATCGACCCCGAAGTCATCAAGCGCCAGAAAGACTTGAAGATTGTCTACACTCCGTTGCACGGTACGGGCATGATGCTTATCCCGCAATCGCTGAAGCTTTGGGGATTCGAGAACGTGCATTGCGTGCCCGAGCAAATGGTGAAGAGCGGCGATTTCCCCACGGTGGTGTCTCCGAATCCGGAAAACGCGGAAGCTTTGACCATGGCTATCAACTTGGCTAAGAGCATCGATGCCGACATCGTAATGGCATCCGACCCCGACGCGGACCGTGTAGGCATGGCTTGCAAGGACGATAAGGGCGAATGGGTATTGATTAACGGTAATCAGACTTGCTTGATTTTCTTGTATTACATCATCAAGAACCGCATCGCCATGGGCAAGATGAAGGGCAACGAGTTTATTGTGAAGACCATTGTGACTACAGAGGTTATCCGCAAGGTGGCTGAAAAGAACCACATCAAGATGCTGGATTGCTATACCGGATTCAAATGGATTGCCCGTGAAATCCGCTTGCGTGAAGGCAAGGAGCAATACATCGGCGGAGGCGAGGAAAGCTACGGATTCTTGGCAGAAGACTTCGTGCGCGATAAGGATGCGGTATCGGCTTGCTCGCTCTTGGCTGAAATCTGCGCGTGGGCAAAAGACCAGGGCAAGACTTTGTATGACATCCTGATGGAAGT
>ULTX01072843.1_pt1 | contig 43507 bp, 28 predicted proteins | sample 1958041 | NCBI WGS metagenome assembly ULTX01 (sample SAMEA4835747, study PRJEB28245) | human gut metagenome | biome: gut microbiome; material: fecal sample | place: Denmark | collected 2008
TATCGCTACTACGCTCGGAGTAACGAGCTGCATGGGATAAACCAAATCGACCGCTCACCTCATTATGAGGAGAGCGGCCGTTTTTGTTCTACCGAGAATTCCGGTCATGAAGGGTCAAAGTCATTAAGGGTCATTATCATTTTCAATCCCCAAAGATTCCGGTCATTTCCGGTCATGGTCATTAAGGTCATTAAGGATTTTTCCGTTGGTCCAGGGCTGATAAAATAAGGGAAAACAACATTTATCTTTTTTTGTGTGTTATTTTTATAAAAAATGTTTGTTTTTCCAAGAAAAAATCTTATTTTTGCATATTGTAATAGAATCAATATATATATATATAAATATGAACAAACAACAACTCGCAAACAAGATATGGGCATCGGCAAACAAGATGCGCTCTAAGATTGATGCTAACGAATATAAAGACTATATCCTCGGACTCATCTTCTACAAGTTTCTGTCAGACAATGAGGTGAACTATATCCTGAAGGATATGAAAGGGGCTTCTGAGGAGGAAAAGCAAGCTGCACTGGAGAGTCTTGTTGAAAACTATGATGACGAGAACTCAAAAGTCATCATCGAATATTGCAAGAACAACATAGGCTACTTCATCGAATACAAGAACCTCTTCTCCACATGGCTGCAGCCCAACAGCACCTTTACCGTTGCCGATATGTCGGTGGCGCTGAACTCTTTCGACCGCCTGATCAGTCCCAACTACAAGGCTGTATATAACGGCATCTTCAAGGGTCTGCAGGCAGGATTGAGCAAGCTGGGCGAAAACCCTGCAAGCCAGACCCGCGCCCTGAAAGACCTCATCAAGCTGATCAGGGATATTCCTACCGACGGTTCGCAAGACTATGATGTGCTGGGCTATGTATATGAATATCTGATTGGCAATTTTGCAGCCAATGCCGGCAAGAAGGCTGGCGAATTCTATACACCTCACGAGGTGGCCATCCTCATGTCGGAAATCGTGGCCGAGCATCATAAGGACAAGCATCAGATAGAAATCTACGACCCTACATCAGGTTCCGGTTCGCTGCTCATCACCATCGGTAAGTCTGTAGGTCGCCATATTGCCGACAAGAACCGGGTGAAATACTATGCGCAGGAACTGATAGAGAACACCTACAACCTCACCCGCATGAACCTCGTGATGCGTGGAATCCAACCGGGCAACATCAATACCCGCTGCGCCGATTCGCTCGCTGAAGACTGGCCTATCATCAACTCCGGCAGCGAGATTGGTCAGCCGCTCTACGTGGATGCAGTGGTGAGCAACCCACCCTACTCCCAGCACTGGGACCCGAAAGACCGCGAGACCGACGCCCGCTTCAAGGACTATGGCGTGGCGCCTAAGTCGAAGGCCGACTATGCCTTCCTGCTCCACGAGCTCCACCACCTCAAGCCAGACGGCATCCTCACCATCGTGCTGCCCCACGGCGTATTGTTCCGTGGCGGCGAGGAAGAGCAGATTCGCACCCGCCTCATCGAGAAGAACAACATCGATGCCATCATCGGTCTGCCTGCCAACATATTCTTCGGCACAGGCATTCCTACCCTCGTGATGGTGCTCAAGCAGCATCGAGATAATGACGACGTGCTCATCATCGACGCAAGCAAGGGATTCGTCAAGGACGGCAAGCAGAACAAGCTCCGCGCCTGCGACATCAAGAAGATAGCCGACACCGTGCGCGACCGCAAGAATATTCCTGGCTTCTCCCGCAAGGTGAGCCGTGAGGAGATAAGAGAGAACGGCTACAACCTCAACATTCCACGCTACGTGGATTCGAGCGAGGCGGCCCAACCTTTCGACATCTACGCCACCATGTTTGGCGGTATTCCGAATGCCGAAATCGATGCGATGCAGAAGTATTGGGACACGCTGCCTTCGCTGCGCAGCGCCTTGTTCCAGCCCGAAGCAGACAAGCCTTATTCTGCCCTGAAGGTGGAGGATGTGAAGACTGCCATCGAGCAGAATGAGGATGTAAGAAACTTCAAGATGCAGTTTGCCCAGGCATTCGGTGGATTCGCCGACAGGCTCCATCAGCAGCTGATAGACCATGTGATGGAAGTGCGTGAACTGCAGGCACAGGACGAGATTTCTACCGATATTTTCCACCGCCTCAACACAGTTCCGCTCATCGACCGCTACGCCGTTTATCAGGCTTTGGCAGACCACTGGCAGTCTATCATCATCGACATTGAGACCATTCAGGAAGAAGGCATCCGTGCTGTGCGCGAGGTGGAAACCGTATATAAATTGGTGAAAAAGAAGAACGATGAGGAGGTGGAAGTGCCTGATGGACTGAAGGGTCGCATCATTCCTTTCAGCATGGTTCAGCAGATGAAGTTCCAGTCTGAACTGCAAGCCATCGCCAATCTACAGTCGAGAGTGGAAGCCATCAATGGAGAACTCGATGAGTTGCGCGACAGTTTCACCGAGGAAGAAATGGAGGCTTATTGCGACAGCGAGAAGGACAATGCTCTCGACAAGAAGAAGATTACAGCAGACGCCAAGCCCAAGGCAGATGTAGAGCCTGAGACGAAGGATAAGCTGAAGCAGATGGTGGCGCTGTGGAATGAGCAGTCGAAGGCCGACAAGCAGATCAAGGCAGACAAACAGGCTTTGGAAGACAAGACCATCGAGGCTATCCGGAATCTCACGGACGAGGAAGTAGCCAATTTGCTTCACATGAAGTGGATTGACCCTATCTGCGAAGGCATCGACAGCACCCTGCGCTCAGTGCTTGCCGACCTGGAATCAGCCGCCCTTGCCCTCAGCGAGAAATACGCCGTAAGCTACAAGCAGATCAACGACGACATGGCTGTGGCTACAGGCGAATTGGCTGAGTTGGTAGATCAGCTCACGGGCGATGAATTTGCCATCAAGGGATTGAAAGAGTTGGTGAAGGAGTAAAGAAAAATCATATATGAATTCGAGCGATAATAAGATACAGAAGTTTCAGTTGGTTAGTGGCACTAACCAACTGAAACTTCTGGGTGATTTATAACTCACCCATCAAAAGGTTGCTCAAAGATGCTTTGACTGACAAAATAAACGATAGAGAGACCTTTATGAAAGGTATCGACTATTCTTATTATTATGAACAAGAAGATTGAATAATATGATGGAACCAAAAATAAGATTTAAAGGGTTTGAGGGGGAATGGAAGACTTCTACGATTGGAGAAATAGCTCCTTTACAAAGAGGTTATGATCTTCCTACAAATAATGTAATATCAGGAACAATTCCTGTTGTTTATAGCAATGGAATCCTTCGCTTTCACAATGAGGGAAAATGCCAAGCACCTGCAATAATAACAGGTCGCTCTGGTACTATTGGCAAATTTACATACATTGACCATGGAGAATATTGGCCTCATAACACATCATTATGGGTGACAACATTCCATAAAAATTATCCTCGTTTCGTATACTATTTCTTTCAAAATGTAGGCTTTGAAAAATATGCAACAGGATCTGGAGTTCCAACATTAAACAGAAATGATATCCACAAGCATATAGAATCAATTCCTTCAAACAAAGAGGAGCAGCAAGCAATAGCCTCCTACTTCACCACTCTCGACTCTCAGATTTCCGCCTCTACCTCTCGTCTTGCCTCATTAAAGCAGATGAAGGCGGCAAGCCTGCAGGCTATGTTTCCGCAGGAAGGGGAAACTGTGCCTAAAATAAGATTCAAGGGGTTTAAGGGGGAATGGAAGAAAGTGAAAGCTGATTCGATATTCAAAACCTTTAACGAAAAGAATCGCCCAGACTTACCGGTTCTTTCTGCAACACAAGACAGAGGAATGGTTACACGTGAATCTATTGGTTATAATATTTTCCATGACACTTCTAATGAAGCAACATACAAGCATATACTACCAGGACAATTTGTGATTCATCTTCGTTCTTTCCAAGGCGGTTTTGCTCATTCAGAAATAGAAGGTATTGCGTCACCAGCATACACGATAATAGATTTTAAGAATAAAGATTTGTATCACGATTACTATTGGCGATATGTTTTCATGTCTAAAGAGTTTATTAAGCGACTTGAACTTATTACCTATGGAATACGTGACGGACGTTCGATTAGCTATGATGAATTCAAGGAAATGTCATTTCTTGTTCCTTCCAAAGAAGAACAAATAAAAATTGCTTCGTATCTTAAGAATCTCGACCGCCAAATCTCCCTCCAGTCTCAGCGCTTGGAGAAGCTGAAGCAGATCAAGTCTGCGTGTCTTGACAAAATGTTCGTATAATACTTAAAGAATATAACATCATGACAATAGATGAAATAAGAAGCAGAAAAGAAGACCAGACCTTCGACTGTAAGAGCATACATATAGACCCTAAAGCATTGGCCGTACCTATAGTGGCAATGGCTAATGCGGATGGTGGCGTGCTTGCCATTGGAGTATCTGATAAGACAAGACGTATTGAGGGGATTGATCAATACACCAAGCAATTGAACGAGCTACTCCGTGTGCCTATGGATTTCTGTATGCCTTCTGTAAGGGTTAGGTACGAATACCTTGCATGCATAGACAGCGAGGGCAACGACAATAGAATATTGCTGATGTATGTTCCAGCCAGTAGTTATCTGCACACCAACCAGGCAGACGAAGCTTTTATGCGTGTTGGCGACAAAAGCAGAAAATTGAGTTTCGACGAGCGCATGCAGTTGATGTACGACAAAGGAGAAAGAAACTATGAGGACGAAGGTGCATACGGAGCTACGATTGATGACGTTGACATGAACGCCGTTAACGAATATATCAAAATAATAGGCTACAGTAAGTCTGCCCTGGAATATCTCTATGAGAACAACGACTTCGTGAAAGAAGCTGACGGAAGACAGAAGGTAAGCAATGCTTGCATTCTGCTTTTCGGTAAGCGACCACAACGTTTTTTTCCACGTGCCCGAACAAGATTCATCAGATATGAAGGAACTGAGGAAAAGGTTGGTACGGAAATGAACGTAGTGAAAGATGTAACGTTCGAGGGCACTATTCTGAATCAGATAGTAAAGACTGTGGAATATCTGGAAACACAAGTGCGTGAGCATTCTTTCTTGGGACAAAACGGACAGTTTGTCACCAACCGCAACTATCCCAAGTTTGCCATTCAGGAAATGGTGGTAAATAGCGAATGCCACAGAGACTATAGCATCAAAGGAACGGAAATCCAAATAAAGATGTTCGACGACAGATTGGTGTTTGAGTCTCCTGGCAAACTGCCAGGACTGGTAAGAGCCGAGAATATCCGACATACTCACTTCTCACGCAACCCAAAGATTGCCCAATTCCTAAAAGCATACAACTATGTGAAGGAGTTTGGCGAGGGAATTGACCGTATCTGTAAGGAACTGGAAAGCCGTGGAGCGGTAATTCCGTATTTTCATACAGACGCATTTATCCTTAAAGCGATATTAAAGGCAGAATTTGTAGAAGAATCCATAGCAATAAAGGATAATTCTGAAAAGATAAATGTCGCAGATCATGTCACAGAAGAACTTACTGAAAGACAGAGAGCAATTCTTGATTTAATAGAAAAGAATGTCGCAGTAAATACGGGAAATGTCGCAGTAAACGCGGAAAATGTCGCAGTAAACGCAGAAAATGTCGCAGTAAACGCAGAAAATGTCGCAGTAAACACGGAAAATGTCGCAGTAAATACTAAGTTTCTTGCAAACCGTTTAGGCATAAGCAGAAAGACTATTCAACGTGAACTAACTATACTACAAGAAAAGAATTTTGTTTATTGGGTAGGAGCTGATAAAAACGGACATTGGGAAATCGTTAATCATCAACCAAGCAACAATTAAAAACATTAGAAATTATGGCAGACAATATACAAGGGTTCATCAAGGAACTCGCCTTTGAGGAGGCGTTGACCCATCACCTCCTCGACCACGGTTGGAACGAAGTGATTAAAAACCCCACCGAAGAGCAACTGGTGCAGAACTGGGCTGACATCATCTACGGCAACAACCGGGAGATAGACAAGCTGGGCAACTACCCACTTACCGCCTCGGAAATGAAGCAGGTGATGGACCAGGTGAACATGAAAAGTTCTCCCTACGAGATGAACCGATTCATCAACGGCAAGCAGGTTTGCATCAAGCGCGACAATGAAGCCGACACCAATAACTTCGGCAAGGAAGTGTATCTGAAGATTTTCGACCCCATGGAAATCTCTTCCGGACAGAGCCGCTACCAGATAGCACGACAGCCTAAATTCAAGACAGCCGACTCGATGCTGGGCGACCGACGGGGAGACATGATGCTCCTGATCAACGGAATGCCCGTAATCCATATCGAACTGAAGCGAAGCAAGATAGACGTGAGTCAGGCTTGCTATCAGATCAAGAGATACGTACACGAGGGCATCTTCCAGAACGGCATCTTCTCGATGGTGCAGATCTATGTGGCGATGACGCCCGAAGAAACCCTCTACTTTGCCAACCCAGGCACGGAAGACCGATTCCAGAAGCAGTTCTACTTCCATTGGGAAGACTTCAACAATACCATCATGAGCGACTGGAAGCAGGTGGCTACCAATCTGCTCTCCATCCCTATGGCCCATCAGATGGTGGGATTCTACACCATTGCCGACGACAAGGACAAGACCCTGAAGGTGCTGCGCAGCTACCAGTATTTTGCCGTGAGCAAGATAAGCGACGTGGTGAAGAAAACCAACTGGGACGACCATCTGCACCGGGGCGGATTCATCTGGCACACTACGGGTTCGGGCAAGACCATGTCATCTTTCAAGAGTGCGCAGCTGATAGCCGAAAGCGGTGATGCTGACAAGGTGGTATTCCTGCTCGACCGCATAGAACTCGCCCTGCAGTCGCTCGACGAATACCGCGGCTTTGCCGGTGAGGGCGACGAGATTCAGGACACCGTAGATTCCTCTGTGCTGCTCGCCAAGCTGAAGAGCACCGACAACGACGACCGCCTCATCGTAACCTCCATCCAGAAGATGAGTAATCTGAAAGAGGGAGCCTCCATCTCAGGAGGCGGAACCATCACCCAGGAACTGATCAACAGCATAGGCCAGAAGCGCCTCGTGTTCATCATCGACGAGTGCCATCGCAGCGTGTTCGGCGACATGCTCGTCAGCATCAAGCACACCTTCCCGAGGGCTCTGCTCTTCGGCTTTACAGGCACACCGGTGTTTGAGGAAAATGCCAAGCATGAAATCACCACGGAGACCCTCTTCGGCGACATGCTCCATAAATACACCATCGCCAGCGGAATACCCGACGGCAATGTGCTCGGCTTTGACCCTTACATGGTGAAGACCTACGACGATGACGAACTGCGTGAACTGGTGGCGTTCCATCAGATAGACCTCAGACTGAAGGAGGAGAATCCCTTCAATCCCACAACTCCCAAAACTACGGAAGAATATCTGAAGCTCATCAGCGAGAACGAGGAGTTCGGGAAAATCTACGACCGCTTTGTCAACCAGCTCAAGATGCAGGAAACCTATACCGAGAACGGCAAGCCGGTGAAGGGCATTGAGGCTTATCTGCCGAGAGACATCTACGAGTGCGACAAGCACCACATAGCCGTGGCCAACGACATCATGAAGAGCCGCGAGAAACTGAGCAAGAACGGCAAGTTCCACGCCATGCTCGCCACCAAGAACATTCCGGAAGCCATCACCTACTACAGGCTGTTCAGGAAGTATCATCCGTCGGTGAACGTAGTGGCTGTTTTCGACAGCAACATCGACAACAGTGACGGCGGCATTGTGCGCGAGGATGCAATCAAGGAGATGCTTACCGACTACAATGCCAAATATGGCACGAACTATCAGCTTGCCAACTACGCCAAGTACAAGAAGGACGTGGCGAAGCGACTTGCCCACAAGATGCCGTACATCGGCATAGAAAACGACCACAGCCAGCAGATAGACCTGCTGATAGTGGTGACACAGATGCTTACAGGCTACGACTCGAAATGGGTCAACACGCTCTATGTAGATAAGGTGATGAAGTATGTGGACATTATCCAGGCATTCTCACGCACCAACCGCCTGTTCGGTCCCGACAAGCCATTCGGCACCATCAAGTACTACACCAAGCCCTACACCATGGAGCAGAACATCAACGATGCGCTGGAGGTGTATGTGGACCGTCCATTAGGCGTGTTTGTGGATAAGCTGGAGAAGAATCTTTCCAACATCAACCAGCGCTTCCTCACCATCCGCGACATCTTCCATTCGCACAAGATCATGCACTTCGAAAAGTTGCCCGACGGCCGTGAAGACAGGAATATGTTTGCCAAATGCTTCAGCGAGATGACCCATCTGCTGGAGGCTGCCAAGCTGCAGGGCTTCGTATGGGAAAAGAGCGAATATGAATTCCAGCACGGCAACACCTATACAAAGGTGAAGATGGAACTGGACGAGCAGACTGATCAGATTCTGCTGCAGCGCTATCGTGAACTCTTTGAAGGAGGTGGCGAAGGTGGCGACCCAAAGGAAGCATGGGAATACACCATTGACACCTATATTACGGAGACGGGTACGGGAACCATCAATGCAGACTACATCGACTCGAAATTCCAGAAGTTCATCAAGAACCTCTATACGGAAGGTCCGGGAAGCGAAATGACCAAGGAGGCATTCGAGGAACTGTGCAAGACCTTTGCCACACTCTCGCAGAAAGACCAGCGCACGGCGCTCATCATCCTGCACGACATACAGAGCGGCGACCTGCATCTGGAACAGGGAAAGACCATCAACGACTATATTGCCGAATATCAGATCAGCGAGCTGAAGAAGCAAATCATGAATCTGAGCGAAGCCACCGGAGTAAACGAGAGCCAGCTCATCAACATCATGAGCAGCAACGTGAACGAAAAGAATCTGAACGAGTTCAACCGGTTTGAGAATCTGAAGCTTACGCTCGACCTGCAGAAGACCCGTGATTTCCTGGTGCGCATCACCGGCTCAGCCTGTCCTCCGTTTCTTGTAATGCCAAAGGCCGACCAGATATTGCGCAAGTTTATCCTGGACCCAGCAGCTCGCGAGCGCATTCTGCTGGCGTGGCTCCACGACGACGTTACGATGGACAATGGTGTTACCCCACCAACCACCGAGGAAGATAAGCCTGCTACTGGTGAAGAAACACCTGCTGACGATAATATTGCCGAGGAAACTAAAGAGCAGGACATTGACCATATAAGAATCAGTATCCGTAATATTCTCCACTCCACCCTTTCGGGTATGGCAGAACAGATGCGACCTCAGGAAGAAGTGCTCAACAGCGTATTCTACGTGCTGAATACCAAGACACTTGCCTCGCTCGACGGCGTAGGACTGTTTATCAACAGAGCCTTTACCAACCTCTATGGCAAGCAGGCCACGATAGTAGATAAGCATGTGGCATTCAACCTGTTAGTTACCAAATTTGAAGCTTATCTCAAGAAGCTCTATTATCTGATGGAGAACAAAGAGGTGGCTCCTCGCTTTGAAGGCGATCCTGTGACATGGAAAGATGTGATTTATGCAATTCGCCCATTGTGGAAGCTGAAATATAATGAGAAGTCGGAGTATCAGACTCTCTACCAATATCTGCTGATTATCAAGGAATGGCGCAACAAGGAGGCTCACATTTCTCCAACAGCTTCTGAGCAGGAGATTGATGCTGCCATCAACATCATCATCACCATGTATTTCTTTGCTACAGGTTCCTGCATCGCAGAACTTGAAAACAACGGGCAGGATGTGGAAGGAGCTGATGGGGTTATTCCATATAAACTGCCAGAGGACAATTCCGCTTCTTATGCCTATGCGGCAGAAGATAAGCATCGGGGGTAGGAAGAATCAGATTGTGATTAGTAAACAGTTAAGAATTTGGAAGAAATTAGTTAGTGCAGAAAAGCTGCACTAACTAATTTATTTTTTTTCTAACCATCATTTCCCCGGTCATTAAGGTCAAGGTCATTAAGGTCATTAAGGATTTCGGTTTTTCAAAAGTCCCTCAATGCCTAACACAAAGCTTGCTTAATTATTTCATGCCACTGAGAATAAGAGAAATAACAAGTCCGGCTCATAACTATTTATCATTGCTCATAAGCGACTATTTTTATTAATATTAATTTCCAATACAATAAAAGTGATTTCGGGTTATTCAGATGTTTACAACTATCCATTTACCACTTTTTCTACCGCCTTCACGCTTCAAGATTCCCTTGGCTTGAAGTTTTGCACACGCGCGTGCAAAATCTTTCGTGGTCACATTTGAGATGCATTTTAAGGGTGGAAAGATAAGCTAGTACCCCCAAATATCTCTGCTACAAGATAATAGACACAAAGTAAACAAGACATTGAAGATTAGAGCATGAAGAAGATATGATTCCTACACGGATCAGAAGGCCATCGAGAGCTACAGAATCACGCCCGAACAGAAGGAATACCTGCGGACATTGAAGATAAAATAATTATGACACAATAATGATAAAACTCAATAACCCCCAAAGTGAGTGGTTTATGTAAAAAGTTACGGAGAATATGAATTATCTCCGTAACTTTTTACATTTTCGGCTGATTTTACCGCTTCAGCGCTATGTTATAATTATAATATTTGCTGTTGCCCGTAATATCCTCCAGCACCTGAATGAAAGGAGGAAACTTCACACTCTCGTTGGCAGAAATGCCGCGGGTTTCAAGAATCATCAGGTCGGAAACCGGCTCAAGAAACTCGTCGAGCTCGAAATACTGGCCCTTCCAGATAAAGCTCTTGCGATGCTTATGAATGCGCTGGCGGTAAGGATCTGCCTGCTGAAGCATACTCTCGTAAAGATTGGCATTAATCTGTCGCTCGGTCTCAATCTGCTCATTGTCTGAAAGACGTTTCTTGGTGGTGTGAACATACACATACTTGCCTCCCTCGAAACCGCGACGGCGAAGGCGAATCTCGCTGCCCGGCTCACCCGTAAGATAAGTCTGAACAATATCGCTGTCTATCGCATTAGGAACCTCGCCCGTCTGCTTCACGATATATTTCCGCTCCTCCTCTATCGGCTGCGGAATGGCAAGCACATTGCTTATCTCCTTGAGCACACGGTTCAGCTTGTTGTTGAAATCTTCGTGATTATTGATTACCCTGAGATGAGGATGACCCTTCCATGCAGAAACAATCTTCTTGTCCAACTCTCGTGCTATCTTCAGTCCTTCTTCATCGGCCTTCTCCAGGCGCTGCGCATTGTTGGCTGTAGTATAAAACTGCTCGGCACCATCAGCAGCACTCACCAGATGCAGCACAGCATCATAGCGGTCGCGAAGCTGGGCATCTGTATAACCCTCTTCAGAGATGATGCGGTGCCAGAAATCGGGAGTGAGATAGGTAGAAATATCCATCGTACCACGATCGCAGACGATGATGACCGGCTGCTGCAATGTTTCAGCCATGCGCAGGAAACTGTCTTCCAGGTTGATCTGAGTCTGGAAAGTAGCCTTCTCGCCCTCGAAGAAAAAATCCTTGTTGGAGGTGAGATAATTCATGCCTGCCTGGGTGAACATGGTTGGAACCTCGGGAATGGTAAAGACCTTATAGCCGAGACTGGAGAAATGTTCAATCACCTTAACCATAGCGGTAGTCTTGCCCGCACAAGGTCCACCCGTCAGTACAATCTTCTTAATCTGATTCATGTATCAAGTAAATATTTTTCGTTTCTTCTAATTGATGTTCTTTCCGGAGCATCTTATTTTCGGGTGCAAAGATAACAATAATTCTTCAAACGAAAGCTATAATTTATGCAAGAAAAGAAAAATATTGTATTTTTATTTTGATTTCTCATTGTTTTGATGTATCTTTGCAAAGAAAATGACTCATTTCGAGCCATCGGAAACAAAAATATAACTATAAGATAAAAATGGAAAAGATAAAGACATTAATTATAGGTAGCGGTCCTGCAGGATATACGGCTGCCATTTATGCCGGCAGAGCCAATCTGCAGCCAGTACTCTATTCAGGTATGCAACCGGGCGGACAGCTCACCATCACCACAGAGGTAGAAAACTTTCCGGGCTATCCTAACGGCGTAGACGGAACACAGATGATGATGGACATGAAGGAACAGGCTGCACGATTCGGAGCCGAAATGAGAGACGGAAGCATCGTGAAGGCAGATTTCAGTTCACGCCCATTTCATCTTACAGATGAGCGCGACAACGAGATTGAGGCAGAAACCGTGATCATCGCTACAGGTGCATCTGCCAAATATCTGGGTCTTGCCGATGAAGAGAAATATCGCGGACAGGGCGTTTCTGCCTGCGCTACCTGTGACGGATTCTTCTACCGCAAGCGCACCGTAGCTGTAGTGGGCGGTGGCGATACTGCCTGCGAAGAGGCTATGTATCTATCCGGACTTGCCAAGAAGGTTTACATGATTGTGCGCAAGCCTTATCTCCGTGCTTCAGAAATCATGCAGCAGCGTGTAAAGAACAAGGAGAACATCGAGATTCTGTTCGAAACCAATACGCTGGGGCTCTTCGGCGAGAACGGTGTAGAAGGTGCTCATCTCGTGCGCCACAAGGGCGAAGCCAACGAAGAGAAGTTTGACATCAGCATCGACGGATTCTTCCTGGCTATCGGACATAAGCCTAACACCGACCTCTTCAAGGGACAGATAGATCTCGACGAGCAGGGCTTCATCAAAGTAGTGCCAGGTACTGCCACCACCAACATTCCGGGTGTTTTCGCAGCAGGCGATGTGGCCGACCCAATCTACCGCCAGGGTGTTGTTGCCGCAGGCTCGGGAGCCAAGGCTGCCATCGAGGCCGACAGATTCCTGCAGCAACAGTAAAAAACTATAGTATAAAATCCTATAAAGCGGGGTTAATATAGTTAAAAAATAACAGCAATATTTTGTCAGATGCAAAAAATGTATTACTTTTGCATCTGATAAAATAAAAAGGAAGATTGGCAGAGTGACCGAATGCGCTGGACTCGAAATCCGGTATACCCTCTTCCGGGTATCGGGGGTTTGAATCCCTCATCTTCCGCTAAGTTCCCCCACAGGAACCGTCATTTTACAGTTTCATAAAAACAACTCGACATGAAAAAATTCATCATCCCGATATTTATGCTCCTCCCGCTGATGACTGCAGAAGCCCAAACCGTGCTGACTGAAGAGCAGCAGCTGGAACAGGCACAGAAACAGTTGGAAGCTGCCAAGAAGGCACTGGAAGTGGCTAAGATTAAAGCACAAGCTGCCAAACTGAAGGCTCAGGCAGACAGCATCAACGCTGCAAGCGCCAAGGAGCCAACCACATCAACCACGGGATGGGCGATTCCTGTTGCCGTAGCCGCTAAGCCAAAGGAGGCTGCCAAGCCTGCCAACAAGCTGGCAAATGGCACAACAGCCAAAGTGGACATGAAATATCTGTCAGGCGCCATCACATATAATGATGAAAACAAGATAGAATTCACACTCGATACGGATGCTAACGGGAAAACTGCCAAGCAGATTTACGACATCGTATTAAAATACATGAGTGAACTGACACAGAACGAGCAGAACATAGCAAGCCGGGTAGCACTGGTAAACGATACTGAACACGTCATCGCCAACACGATGGACGAATGGCTCGTCTTCAGCCAGTCATTCATCTCGCTCGACCGCACGGAATTCAAATACCAGCTGATAGCCAGGATTTCAGACAATCATCTGAATCTCTCGCTCTGCCGCATCATCTACAACTACGAGGAAGGAAGAAGCACCGGTTTCAAGGAACCTGCAGAAGAGGTAATCAGCGACAAGATTGCGCTCAACAAGAAGCAGAACGACCTGGCTAAGATTTTCGGAAAGTTCCGCAGATGCACCATCGACCGCAAGGACCAGATATTCGCAGAGTTAGCTGCATTAGTAAAACAATAAGTTGAAGAAAATGGATAATCAGAATACAGACAACAAGATACAACAGAACGAGGCACAGCAGCCTGCAAACGCTACAGCCCAGCCTACAGCTGAGCAGGGCGCAGAACAGACTGAACAGAAGCAGCCTACCAGCTACGCCGTAAGACCTCAGCACCGCCGGCTTCGCCCATTGGCCTACAGCGACCAGAACAACATGCTGAAGGTACGCAACTATCTCAACATCGCCTTCATGCTGCTCGCCATCGTGGGGGTAATACTCTGGACCCAGCTGGAAGAAAGCCGCAATATCGCCTACATCGTACTCATCGTGGGTGTAGTGCTCAAGATTGCCGAAGTATGTATCCGACTATTTAAGAAATAATGAAGAAGAAGAAAATTATATTCTCATCACTCCTATTTTGTGCTGCAACCCTCCCGGTTGCGGCACAAAACGATTTTAACTATAACGAAGATTCGCAGTTCCGTCCTCAAACCAACCGCAAGGTGAACACCGATTCACTGGGCTCAGACAAAGAGATTCCGAAGGGCATCAGGGTATGGACCGTAGACGAACGTTTCGGCGACACAAAGGCTGCGGTAGTAGACACTTTGCAGCACATGTATATGAACACAACCTTCACGGAAGGACTGAGAGGCGAATACAACACCCTCGGAAACATGGGTACTGCCCGACTGAACCGAATCTTCATCGACCGCCGCAACACGCAGGGCAACTTCATCTTTACAGAGCCCTACGATTATATCGTAAACCCGGTAAGCGACTTCCACTTCACCAACACCTACTCACCTATCACGAACATAACGCTGAACAGCTGCGGCGACAAGGTGACGGGAGAAGACGACTTCAAGGCCATATTTGCAGTAAATGCCAACAAAAGGCTAGGCGCCGGTTTCAGATTCGACTACAAGTATGGCAGAGGATATTATAACGCCCAGAGTACCAGCCACTTTAAATACACCATGTGGGCATCTTACCTGGGCGACCGCTATCAGGCACATCTCCTCTTCAGTACCAATCATGAGAAGATGACCGAGAACGGCGGTATTACCAACGATGATTACATCAAACATCCGGAAATCTACACCGAATCGTTTGCCACCAATGAAATTCCTACCGTTCTGGAACAGAACTGGAACCGACTGGACAACCAGCACATCTTCTTTACCCACCGCTACAACGTAGGTTTCAGCCGAAAGGTAAAGATGACCGAAGAAGAAATCAAGGCAAAGAAATTTGCCATGGCTTCGAAAAAGGAAAATGCTGAAGAGGAAGCGAAGGAAGAAGCCAGAAAGAAAGCCAAGGAACAAGGCAAGAAATTTGATGAGAAAGCCTACGACAAACAGCAGGGAGCTAAATTCAGCGGCCGTCCTGACGGAGCCAGGATTGCAGGCGATGAACCGGCTAAAGGCTCAGCCGCAAAGGACATCAGGAACGACAGTACCCGAATCGCAGTAAACGGAAAAGCTGCTGCCGACAGTCTGCTGGCCATCCAGAAGAAAAATGCCGAAGACTCGCTTTTCTACAAGAGCGAATATGTTCCGGTAACGAGCTTCATCCATACGGTAAAGTTTGACAACTATCGCCGTATTTACGAAGCTTATCAGACCCCAGCCGACTATTATCTGAATGAATATTATGATGCAGGCAGGCTGACCGGCGACTCCATCTACGACCAGACCAAGCACTGGCACATGAAGAATACCTTCGCCATTGCCATGCTCGAAGGTTTTAATAAATGGGCAAAGGCAGGCTTGAAGGCTTTCGCCAGCTACGACCTCCGTCACTATGAACTGCCAACCATGGAAGGTGGTTTCGAAAAATACAACGAGCATGCGCTGAGCGTAGGCGGACAGCTGAGCAAGCAGGAAGGCAAGACACTCCACTACAATGCCGTAGCAGAAATAGGACTGACGGGTGTTGACGCCGGAACCCTTGCCATAGATGGTAATGTAGACGTGAACATCCCATTCCTGGGCGACACGCTTCAGGTAAGAGGCGATGCTTTCTTCCATAGAGAAACCCCATCGTTCTATTACCGCAACTTTCACGCCCGCCATCTGTGGTGGGAGAATGATCTCGACAAGACCATCCATACCCGCATCATGGGTACGCTCTCCTTCCCTAAGACACGCACCAAGCTGAGAGTGGCTGTAGATGAAATCAAGAACTACACCTACTTCTCGCAGAGCTATGACATTACAGAAGAAGGGTTGCGAACAGGAGTCATGGTAACACCAATGCAGGAAAGCGGAGGAATCAACCTGCTGACAGCACAATTGGAGCAGAACTTCAGACTGGGCATTCTGAACTGGGAAAACCAGTTTACCTACCAGCACTCAAGCAAGGAAAGTGTTCTGCCAGTACCAGCCTTCAATGCCTACACCAATCTCTACATCAAGTTCAAGGTAGTAAAGGTGCTGAACGTAGACCTGGGTGCTGACATGCGCTACTTTACAAGCTATGAAGCTCCCGACTATTCACCTTATATGGGACAGTATACGGTACAGGGCAACGGCGAGAACAACGTAAAGATAGGCAACTATCCTATCGTCAATGTTTACGCCAACGTTCATATCAAGCACACCCGTTTCTTCGTAATGATGAGCCACATCAATGCAGGACAGGGCGACAAGAACTACTTCTTCGCTCCTCATTATCCGATGAACGAGAGAGTGTTCCGCATTGGAGTAAGTTGGAACTTCTTCAATTAATCTTTCTGGTTTTCCTTAAGAATTTCAGGAGATTCAATTTTAATCTTTTCAGAATATGATAGAAACAAATTCTATAAAAGCATGGTATCTAGCCGCTCGCCCGAAGACTCTGACGGCGGCGGCTGTTCCTGTTTTATTGGGTATTGCGCTGGCTTATAAAGACGCTCAGCAGATACAGACATTGCCAGCCCTACTCTGCCTGCTCTTTGCATGGGTGATGCAGATAGACAGCAATCTGGTGAATGATTATTTCGACTTCAAACATGGTAATGACGACAAAACCCGGCTGGGACCGAAACGTGCCTGCGCTGAAGGCTGGATAACATTGGGAGCCATGAAATGGGGAATCATCCTCACTACTTTTCTGGGCTGCGCCATAGGGCTTCCGCTGGTTCTTTTCGGAGGTTGGGAAATGGTAATCGTAGGCATCTGTTGCGTAGTCTTCTGTTTTCTCTATACTACCTGTCTCAGCTATCTGGGCATGGGCGACCTTCTGGTACTGCTCTTCTTCGGCATTGTACCCGTATGCTGCACATACTATCTCGTAATGCCCGAACCCATGCAGGGAGTAAGCATGGAAGCGGTTCTCGTATCTGTAGCCTGCGGACTGGTAGTTGATACGCTGCTCATTCTGAACAATTACCGCGATCATGACAACGACATGAGAGCCGGCAAGAAGACCCTTGTGGTTCACATAGGAAAGAAGAATGCCGAGCGGTTATACTGCGCATTGGGCAATCTGGGCATCATTACCATAATAGGTGTAACCACCTACGAAGTATTTCAGCATGAAGCCAGCAGCATGTTCCTGCCGCTTGCAGCACTCTATATCATTCTGCACAACAGAACCTATATGGAGATGAAAAAGATAGGCGAAGGCAGAGAACTGAACAAAATTCTAGGCAAAACAGCTCTGAACATCTTCTGTTTCGGCATTGTATCATCCCTGATCATTATCGGAATGGCGAATTGAACAATAACATCTTAATAATAATGTACGCGCGTACCTTATTATATAAACAAAGTGGAGGAATATCTATGAAACAACAGGTAAATCTCGAAATCATGGACTTTGTGGAGAAACAGATTCTCCCCAAATATAATGCCTTTGGCGAAAGTCATGGGCTCAGACATGTTACCCGAGTTATCAGAAACTCTCTGAAACTGGTTCCTGTAACCGGAGCCGACATCGATATGGTGTATGTAATTGCCGCTTACCACGACCTGGGGATGAGCGGTCCGCGTGCCATTCATCATATTACCAGCAGTAAGATTCTGCAGGCAGATTCAAGACTGAAGCGCTGGTTCAATAAAGAACAGATCAAAATCATGAAAGAAGCTGTTGAGGACCATCGGGCTTCATCCAGCCGTCAGCCTCGCAGCATCTATGGCAAGATTGTGGCAGAAGCCGATCGCGATATTGATGTTCACGAAATTTTTCTGCGCGCCATACAGTATGGCAAAGAAAATAATCCAGATGATGACAAGGAGCAGCAATGGGAGCGCTTCAGCCAGCACATGGACGAAAAATATTCACGAAACGGATACATCAGGTTATGGATTCCCAACTCCCCTAACGAGAAAGCGCTCAACAAACTGCGCAATATCATAGAGGACAAAACGGAACTGAAAAAATATTTCGAAAAAATATTCGAAGAAAACAGCTAAAACATTTGGTAGTTTCAAAATATTGCATTATCTTTGCATTATCAAATAATGACTAAGATGTTTGCACCATTGCATCGTGATGATGCATGGGTGCCAGAAGGAATAAGGGTCGTTTCGGTTCGATCGGGATACTCATCAAATTACACTATTGAAACCGAGAGGACATTCTCTTGCTCATGGCGGGCCATATAAACTGCAGCAGGCAGGTAAGCTGAAAAGCCGGTGGATTACAAAGGCGGAGGACTCTCAAATGTTTATACATTCGGAGTTTCATCACATCATCGAGCGGCCCTTTCTTTTACAAGAGGCGGATTTCTGAGAAAGAAATCCGCCTCTGCTCGTTTTAGGAATTAAAACACTCATAATACTGAAAGAAAACGACCCCTGATTATGTGGGAGTTACAAAGAAAATGCATTTTTATTGAAAAAAAGTTGCAAAAAGATTTGGTAGAATCAGAAAAAAGTAGTACCTTTGCACTCGCATTTAAGAACGATGCTTGGTTGATTCGGTTAAGAATCCGACTGGAAGGTTGGGTGAGTGGCTGAAACCAGCAGTTTGCTAAACTGCCGTGCGGGTTACCGTACCGGGGGTTCGAATCCCCCACCTTCCGCAAGCGATCGTCTGAAAAATGTACCCTTGGTCGATTCATCTAATGGTTAGGATACAAGATTCTCAATCTTGGCATAGGGGTTCGATTCCCCTATCGACTACATGTGTTTTTCATGGTATTAGATTTATAAGTCTCTATAAGTCGGGAGACCAATAGAGATTTTTTTGAATGGTCGATTCATCTAATGGTTAGGATACAAGATTCTCAATCTTGGCATAGGGGTTCGATTCCCCTATCGACTACAAAAGTGTTTTCATGTATTAATTTAGATTGTTTAAGCTTGCATTTAGTTCTTTACCAAAAGGCTACTGCAAGTTATTTTTTTATATATACGTACGAAGCCATATGAAACTATTATACACTGTCATCTCCCTTCTCTTTCTGTTTACCTATCCTGCCTGGGCGCAGCAGCACGAGATATTCAACCAGCGCATCAGAACCCTACAGGTTGTAGGCGGAACCAACTGGTTATCGCTCCCAGTATCGTCACTGGGCGGTGAACCTATCCATATCGATTTTGACGACATGACGCACGATTATCATCGGTACAGCTACAAGATTGAACATTGTGATGCAAACTGGAACGTATCTTCTTCGCTCTTTGAAAGCGACTATATGAAAGGATTCAACGGCAACCAGATTATTGAAGATGTAGAGCAATCCATCAACACCAATCATCCTTATACTCATTATCATCTGGCAATTCCCAATGCCGACTGCCAACTTACCATGAGCGGCAACTACAGACTGACGGTTTATGACGACAATGCGGAAAACGAGGAAGAAGGTAAAATGTTTACAGCCTGCTGGATGATTACAGAGCCTCAGCCATTGGTTAAACTCAAGTTAGAAGCTACTTCAACAACAGATATAGATATCCAGAAGGACCATCAGCAACTGAAAATGGAACTGGATCACAGCCAGCTGAGAATCACTCATCCCAACCAGCTGAACATCATAGTGCTTCAGAACGGAAGATGGGACAATGCCGTCATCAACCCTAAACCCGACTACCTGAGTGCGGGGAAAATGAGTTGGCAGCATGTAAGAGCTCTGATTTTCGATGCGGGCAACGAATACAGAAAGTTTGAATTTCTGGACACCGACCATCCAAGCATGGGAATAGACGCTATAGATTGGGATGGAAGCTACTATCAGGTTAAGGTAATGACTGACAGCCCTCGCCCCAATTACGTTTACGATGAAGCTGCCAAAGGTTCGTTTTATATCCGCAACAGCGACAACGTAGAAAACAACAACACCTGCGAATATGCACAGATTCACTTTACCCTGAAAGCTCCAAAACTGCCAGGCGATGTTTATCTGAACGCAGATTGGACCTACGGCCGTTTCCTCCCCGAATATAGGATGGAATATGATGAAATGACGAAAACCTATCACACACGTCTCTTCATGAAACAAGGCTATTACAGTTATCAGTATCTCATGAAGATGGCGGACGGAAGCATCAGGCTGCTCCCATCAGAAGGAAATTTCTACCAGACCCAGAACAAATACAATGTACTGGTTTACTATCGGACTCAGAGCGACCGCACCGACCGGCTGGTAGGATATGGAGAATTAAAATAAAGGAAGGAAATAAATGAGATTAAAAAGAAAAGGAGTTCTAGCATTTCAGAATGCCGGAACTCCTTTTCTTTTTAATCCTAAAAGTGGAATTTCAGATCAACACCACATTGGAAAGGATTGCCACGCTGGGCAAAATACAGTTTCTTTCCTGTTGCTGCATTATCAACAGCAAAGGTATTGTAATTAGTATCTGTGAGGTTCTTACCCCAGATACTGATGCTCATCTTGCTGAAATCAATATCACAATGCGCACCCATCACGAAATACATCTTCTGGCTGTAGGTATTGGCATTATCCCAATAAGTCTTGCCCTGCGCATTCATGTTCAATCCGAAGGTAAACTGTCCTAAATGATAGTCAGCCATGGCTGCTATTGTATGCTGGGGAACATAAGGAACCTTCTTGTCCTTATAATTCACAGCCTTATCACCCTCTCCATCAGTATATTCATCAAATACGGCGCGTGTAAAACCATAGTTTACACCCCAATCAAAAGCACCGTCGAAAGCCTGACCCTTGAGCGCGGCTTCAATACCACAACTGTGACTCTTACCTGCATTAACCATCATTCGGCCAAAGCCATAGGTTCCTGCCATCACAGAGAGTTGCTGATTGCGAACCTGCATATAGAAGGCACTCAAATCGAAATGAAGACGATGATCGAAAAGATTGAGATGCGTTCCTACCTCATAATTCCATGAGGTTTCCGGCTTAAAGGCAATAGTCTGGTTCACCCTATCATAATCTTCATCGGTATGAGGGACGTCATAATCGTGTTGCATCGCCTTCTGACTATTAGCTTTCAGTTCGGTCTGCAAGATGTCACTGAACATCTGGATATTATAACCGCCTGCACGATAGCCCTTGCTCACCGTGGCATAAACATTGCTACCCTGCTCATCAAGCTGGTAACTTAAGCCAAATTTTGGCAGGAGCTGGTTGTAATCATCACTCGTTTTGCGGTCGAGTATAGAGCGCAAAGTACGAGTAGCCTCCTTGCCCATCACCTTAGCTGTCATCGCCATATAAGCATAAGTATCGTAATGAATACTTGTATGCATGAAATCGTAACGCAAACCAAGCGTTGCTTTCAGACGGGAAGAAAGATCAAACGTACTCTCGTGATAGAGACCCAAATTGCTCTGAGGAGTATGGAACAACCCCGGAGCTCCCATATCTACATTGACCGAAATCCCATTAACTATTGCCGGAGGCATCCCCTTATCCAGCATAGCCTGCTGCATCTGCTGCTGAATAACGTTACCGATAGGCTTCGTCAATGCTGAACCGAATTTTACAGGCCCATTTGTCTTCAACCACACATGGGAGAAGAATGCACCCTGTGTAAGATGCCAGAAACCGAAGAAAGGCTGACGACTCTTAAATGTGAACTCCTGAGTGATAGAATTCTGCAACTGGTCTTGCTGCAAGCTCAAATAATCTCCAGGAAGATAATCCTGATCCATCTTCATATTGTCATCCAGGAACTGATAGCTGGTAGTAGAAGCAAAATCCCATTTCACTCCTTCATGACGAAGATTGACACCCGAAAGCAGCATGTTGCGGCGATAAAGCCCAGGGAATGTAGTATTTGGCAATGCAGCCTTGCCACTGTTTAAATCCAACTGACCATAAGGAAATGCATGCTGATAGACAAATTGGTAATTGGCTAGCAAATCCATGCTCCATCCTCTATCAAAACGGAACTTAAGATTAAACTTACCGCCTGCCTCATCATAATTGTCGGCATAATCGCTGGTTCCTGCACGATGGAAGAATCCCTTCTGTCCATCATAAAAAGCAGCTACCCCTAATGCGATACGAGGTGAAAGCTTCATATAATGAGCCGCTTCTACATTACGGTAGAAATGAGAGCCCAATCCCAGATTAACGTAGGTGCCCTTGCTATCATAAGCATCGCGTGAATAGATGCGCACCAAACCACCTTCAGAATTCTGACCATAGAGTGTTCCCTGTGGACCACGGAGGATATCTATACGGCTGGTCTGATAATGGTGAAGATTGAAAGCAGCCTTGCTCAACACAGGAATTCCGTCAAGATAAATTCCTACAGCCGGACTGTTGATACGACTTCCAATACCTCGCACATACATGGCGTTGGTAAAACGCGAGCCATAGTTGGGCATTACGAAGTTAGGAACATAGCAGGAAAGTTCACGCAAATCGCGAGACCCCAATCGCTGCATCTGATAAGAACCAAAGGAAGTGCTGCTGAGAGGCTGTTGACGAAGACGGAAATTCTCCTTAGGCTGCGAAACAACCACAACTTCATCAATGTCATAAACTCGGCTGCTATCAGTCAGCAAGCCGTTAGCTTCTGCAAACTTTTCACTCATACCCAATGACAGGTCAGAGCAAGTAGCCCTTTCGTTATCCGCAGCACTAGCCTGCAACGCTACTGCTGCCAAACCAATGCATACGCTCTTTTTACTATAAAATACTATTCTTTTCATAACGGGTGCAAAGGTACATATTTTTTCCTGCATCCCCTATCCTTATTTATGAGGAAACAGATAAACCCGTATGGCAAACCATATATAGGCTACGAGCAACAAATAACCTATATAATATAAGGTAGTAACACTGAAAATGATGTAATCAATGGCGCAAACGCCCACTAAACCACCCAGATACAGAACTGCATCACCTGCCGGCAAACGGTGTTTCACCTCATCTACACAAGCCAATCCTACTATCAGTATCGCCCAGACTGTAGCCAGGAAAAAGCCCAGTATAGGCGGTACGGCAAAAGGATTGAGCGTAGGATGAAAATAAAAATGACGCCATACTTCTGGCAAAAACAACTGAATGGTTGCATAAAAGGTTGCTGATATCGAAACAATAAGCACCAAGGCTGTAGGATATGGTGAATCAATATCATTAAAATGAACCAATTTACCATTGCTATGGAAAATCTTACGAACTGTATAGGCTACGGCTATGAGAATAATGATAACCATGAAGATGAGCAAGTGAGTATTGCTGAAGGTCATAATGAACTCTGAAATAGGATCATCGGGCACAACCTTCGGCAGCAGACGGGACTCACGGGTCCAACCAAACTGATTATCTTCTGTTGCCAACTGCACCCAAACTGAATCTATAGAATCCTGAGGAACCATACGAATATCCGTAACCACTAGCAGGCAGTTCTTTCGGACGGCGAAGGAGTCGATAGGCAAATTGCTCAAAAATTCTTCAGGCTGTTGCGCTATCAATTCCAGGGAATCCTTGAATACCAGAAAATTGAATTTGTTGGTATAATGATGGGTAGTAGAAAACGAAATGGAATCGAGTTGTTTATTACTGTACTCTACCATAGCTGCATGCATCTGGTGATGAGCACGGCGATGATAACAACTGCTGAACATCAAGAGGATGCCCAGCATACAAAGAATCTGTATCGTCCATTTCTTTTTCATTTATTTTTCACTATATAAGTTCATCTGACATTCGTTGCACGCAAACTCCAGACGGAAACGGCGACCGTCGCCCAAGCGCAGGAAGAGAGGCTCTCTCCAGGATGGTTTCTTGCCTCCACGCTTCACACAGAAGCCCAACGAATAGCGGATACAATGGCGGCACTGCATCAGGAGCGATTCTCCCTTGTCGTTGGTAAACTTAGGTTGCATACTTCGGTTTGCCTTGTCTTTTTCTATATTCTCATCATATTCTTCCTGGGTCTTAGCATCCCATGCAGAAGGAATATTCTTACCCAACTCAAATGCCGGAACTACTGGCGACAGACCATGAATCTGATAAAAATCTCTTGCATCATAGTTTGCTATATTATAGAGATATCCCCATTTTCCATATTCCGGCTGCCAAGTAAATTCCTCTTTCGTAAGTCGGTGTTCACCAGGCTGACTGAATCCAAAACCATTGTTGAACAGGGTTCTATCCCATCCACCCCACAACGACTTATCAAGCTGTTTCTGATTTGCCTTGGTAAGTTCATCTATCAATTCACGCCGGATAGCAGTGAGAATACTGTTCGGAACGAAGTATGTCTCCATTCCCTTCAGAAGTTCTACCTGGTAAGCTTCGTAAATCGTATCGCCCAGTTTGCTCATCTGAGCCTTTATATTTTCGCCCTGCGGGCGTTTCGCCTTTTCGAGTTTCAACTCTTTAAACACCTCAGCCACCTGATAAATCAAGCCACCATCAACCTCTTTCGTCTTCATGATGTTGACAACAGCCTTTACACCCTGTGGCTCTTTCCTGAACTCATTGCCCATCACAGGCTCCATTTCTATGACAATATAGATTTTACGTTCAGCAGACTTACGAGCCAGCAAAGCCTCGAAAGCCCGATCGTTATTACGATAAAGAGCCATGCCCGGACGCAAATGTTCAGGCATTCCAAACGGATAGAGGCGATTGCCCTCTACTCTGTTCACACGAAAGCCTTCCAACTCACGGTCATCATTGATAAAACACAGTCCATCGCCATTTTTAAAGCTGGCTACTGTGGCTACGTTGAAAGAAATGTTGCCACGTATTTCCTTAACCTTACCCACAAACTCGCCGATAGCTTTCGGCGTATCGAAAGAAGCAATATCCGGCTGTCGCCCATTCAGGAAATAATGGGTAAAGCCACGATTGAAAGTCTTCTTCAGATTAGGTGTAAAATTATATTGAACATGTCCCACCGATGCACGGCGATACTTACGCGGTTCAGCTTTTACGATTGCATCGAGTTGACTGCTATAGGCAGCCACCACATTCTTGACGTAGTTGATATCTTTTAATCTTCCTTCTATCTTGAACGAAGTAGCTCCAGCATCAGCAAGATCCTTGAGATGATCAAGCTGACAAAGATCCTTGAGCGACAACAGATAACGCTGATGTTCTATCTCCTGACCATTGGAATCGAGCAGATCAAACTTCATACGACAGAACTGTGCACATTCTCCACGATTGGCAGAGCGCCCGAAACACTTCTCAGAAGCATAACATACACCCGAATAGCTTACGCAGAGCGCTCCATGTACAAAGACCTCTATTTCTCTATCAGGAATCGCCTGATGGATCGCCTTGATTTCATCGAGCGAAAGCTCACGAGCCAGAACAACACGTTTGAAACCTAACGTGGTAAGCCAATACGCCTTTTCTGGAGTTCTTACATCACACTGGGTACTGGAATGCAATTCCCTACTCCACAAATTCTGCGCCCTCACCTCTGTAAGCACACCCATATCCTGCAGCAAAAGTGCATCAACACCAATCTCATCAAGTTGCTGGATCATCTTAAGCGTATCCAACATCTCATCCTGATAGATGATAGTATTCACTGTAACATGAACCTTTGCTCCAAACTGATGAGCATAATCACACAACTGTCTGATATCTTCCAGCGAATTGCCTGCTGCTGCTCGTGCCCCAAAACGAGGTGCACCAATATATACGGCATCTGCACCATGATCAATGGCAGCAATACCACATTCCAAGTTCTTGGCAGGTGCCAATAATTCTAATGTTTGCATAAGAAATCGATCTCGAAATCATCCAACTCCTTCACAAATTAACTGATTTCGTCAATATTGTAAGGAGTCTCCTGATAAACATAATAGTTGATCCAATTACTATAGAAGAGGTTGGCATGAGCACGCCATGTCACCAGAGGTTCTTCGTTCGGATCGTCATGATAATAATAATTCTTTGGCAGTTCTACATCATCACGCTTACCCATATCACGCTTATATTCCTTATCCAGCGTGTTTGGCGCATACTCAAGATGACCCGTCACAAAGAATTCGCGGCCGTTTCTGGCCATAACAATGCTGACACCGCTTTCAGGCGATTCGGCAATGATGTCAAGTCCTGGCACTTTTTCTATATCCTCACGTCTTACCTCCGTATGGCGACTATGAGGCATATTAAAGATATCATCAAAACCGCGGAAGATTGGCTGAGACAAATCGAGAGGCTTCTGCTTAAAAATACCAAACATCTTCTTCTCTAAAGGATACTTAGGAACACCATAGAAATGATAAAGACCAGCCTGGGCACCCCAGCAGATATAGAGTGTTGAAGTAACATGGGTACGGGCCCAATCAAAAATCTCTTTGATTTCAGGCCAATATTCTACCTCCTCATAAGCCATCGTTTCGATAGGAGCACCGGTAACTATCATTCCATCAAACTTCTGTTTGGAAAGTTCCTGAAAATCCTTGTAGAACATCATCATGTGCTCTATTGGAGTATTCTTTGGCGTGTGACTTTTCAACTTCATGAAATAAACCTCTAACTGAAGAGGAGTATTCGACAGAAGACGAACGAGATCCGTCTCTGTCGTAATCTTGAGGGGCATCAAATTGAGCACACAGATTTTCAACGGACGAATCTCCTGTTTATGCGCACGACTTTCGTCCATCACGAATATATTCTCATGCTTCAGCAGTTCGATAGCTGGAAGCTTATCTGGTAATCTTAACGGCATTTATTTTATTCCTTTCTTAAAATTTTTCTGCAAAGTTACACAATTTCAGCGAAGATAACGAAAGAAGAAACATTTTTTTGAGAAATATAAATAAATTAATGTGGAAAAGCAAAAGAAATCTTTCACTGTGAAAAGGATTGTTAAAGATAAATGAGAATATTAAACCTATCATCACGTTTTTAATCAAAAACACATATCAGTTGCAACTTTATAGGCGACGCTTACGTCAAAGCTAAAAATAATGTATCCTATTAAGATTTGCAATTATGGAAAGTAAGAACATTAATCCACATTTAATCAGAACAGATGCAAAGAAATCTGTAAAGATGAAAACAAAAAGTAAAAAGAGTATGAACGCAAGTTTTAAAAACATGGCGGTAGCGCTGTTCATCATGTCGGCTCCTATCGCTGTACAAGCTAAGCAATGGTCACTGCAGGATTGTATCAGTTACGCACTGGCTAACAACATTCAACTGCAGAAGACTCAACTAACAAAAGCTTCAGCTCAGGAGGACTATCTGCAATCAAAGTCAGCGCTTCTGCCATCGCTCTCTGCCAGCACCAATCAAAGTATAAACTATACACCTTGGGTTTCTAATGGAATCAGCGGAGAAGGTTTCAGCAAAGCTTCCATCGACAAGGTATATTACAATGGCAGCTATAGCGTGATGGGCAATTACACGATTTGGAACGGAAACAAAAACAGAAATCAGGTGAAACTGAACAAGCTGGCAAAGGAAGCGGCACAACTCGATTCGACAGCACAAGCCCTCAACCTGCAAGAACAGATAGCCCAACTTTACGTACAGATACTCTACTCTACAGAGGCTATCAACGTAAACAAAGAAAGTTATCAGTCGAGTGTTCAAAACGAAGAGCGTGGTAAGGAAATGGTAAAAATTGGCAAGATGAGCCAAGCAGACTTAGCACAACTTACAGCACAGAGAGCACAAGATGAGTTTAACATCGTGCAGGCTGAAAGTAACGTTAAAAACTATAAACGACAGTTGAAGGAACTCCTGCAGATAACCAGTGAAGAAGCTTTCGACATCGCTATTCCAAGCACAACTGACCAGATGGCTCTGGCCTCTATCCCAGGAATGAACAGTGTCTATACAGCTGCGCTTCAGAATCGCCCTGAGTTTTTGAGCTATCAAAACAAACTCGACCAGAACGATCTGAACATCAAGATTGCAAAGGCAGGAAAGTTGCCAACCATCAGCGCAAATGCAGGAGCTACGACCAGCACCACATCCATGAACAAAAACGGTTGGGGCAGTCAGATGAAAACCAACTTCAGCCTGGGTGGTGGAATCGGTATCAGTATTCCTCTCTTTGATAACCGACAGACCAAGACTTCTGTCAATAAAGCACTCATTCAGCGTGAAAGCATCTTGCTCGATATAAAGAATGAGCAAACTAAGCTCTACTCTACTATCGAAAACTATTGGTTGCAGGCTAATACAAACCAAAGCCAGTTTAAGGCTGCCAAGGTGAGCAGCGAGAGTGCCCAAACAAGCTACGATCTGTTAAGTGAGCAGTTTAAACTGGGATTAAAGAACATCGTAGAATTGAGAACTGGCAAAGATAATCTTCTGAAGGCTAAGCAGAACGAACTTCAGGCAAAGTATCTTACCATTCTGAATATCAACATGTTGAAATTCTATCAAAACGGCAGAATCTAAAGAGAAAGATTGATATTAACATCCGAAAACATATTGCAAATCATTAATAGGTATACATACATTTTTATGAAAAAACTTAGAATCAGCAAAATCTGGATTGCCATGATTGTGGTAATCATCGTAGCTGTGGCAGCATGGCTGTTCTCTGGAAGTAAGCGCAGAAGAACGAAAGCAACGTGCTATCGAATCGCTGAAAGCTGTTGGTTTAGGAGAACGTCTCTATCATAAGAGTAATCAGATGTCTGGAGGACAGATGCAGCGTGTAGCCATAGCCCGTGCATTGGTCAACAACCCCGCTGTGATACTTGCTGATGAAGCAACGGGTAATCTCGACACCAGAACCAGTTTCGAGATTCTGGTACTCTTCCAGAAACTTTATGCTGAAGGAAGAACCATCATCTTCGTTACCCACAACCCAGACATTGCAAATTATTCGAGTCGTAATATCGAACTGCGTGATGGTCACATCATCAGCGACACCTATAACGAACATATTCTCTCGGCAGCCGAAGGTCTGGCAGCCTTGCCGGCCAACACGGACGAATAAGTTTTCAATGTTAAGTGTTGAATGTTAAATTACTTAGCATCCAATAGCAAACGAAGTTTTCACTAAACACTAAACATGTTAACATTTAACATTACAACAAGTAAAATGAATTATCAGAATCTTTTCAAAATAGCCATCCGCGCCATTGCTGCCAACAAAATGCGCTCTTTCCTTACCGCACTAGGCATCATCATCGGTATTGCTGCGGTTATTACCATGCTTGCCATCGGACAAGGAAGTAAAGCCAGCATCAAGGCAAACATCGCAGAGATGGGATCAAACATGATTATGATTTCACCAGGTGCAGACATGCGTGGCGGTGTGAGACAGGATGCTTCGTCAATGGAGACGCTGAAGCAAGCCGACTATCAGAGCATCAAAGACGAATGTAATTATATCTCAGCTATTTCTCCTACTGTAAACAGTTCCGGACAGTGGATCTACGGAAACAACAACACCCAAAGTTCCATTTATGGTGTAAACCAAGACTATCTTTCCATCCGACAACTGAAAGTGGCAGATGGAGAAATGTTTACTGATACAGATATTAAGGCTGCATCTAAAGTTTGTATTTTAGGACAGACAGTAGTTAACTATCTTTCTTTTCCCTGATGGCAGCGATCCTATCGGTAAAGTTGTGCGATTTAACAGCATTCCATTCAGAGTAATCGGTGTCTTGAAGAAGAAAGGTTACAATAGTATGGGTATGGACCAGGATGATTTGGTACTTGCCCCCTATACAACAGTAATGAAGCGAATTATGGCACAAACCTATTTAGGAGGCATCGTCTGCTCAGCTATCACCGAAGAGGCTTCTCAACCTGCCCAAGATCAGATTACAGAAATATTGCGACGCAACCACAAATTGAAAGACGCAACAGATACTACTGAAGCAGATGAAGATGACTTCAATATCCGCTCTCAAGAGGAAATTTCAAGCATGATGAATTCTACCATGTCTACAATCACCATCCTGCTCGGATCCGTGGCAGGAATCTCGCTGCTTGTAGGCGGCATCGGAATCATGAACATCATGTATGTATCTGTAACAGAGCGCACCCGCGAAATAGGTCTTCGAATGAGTGTGGGCGCACGAGGTATTGATATTTTGAACCAGTTTCTGATAGAAGCTATCTTACTTTCTGTAACTGGCGGTATTATAGGAGTGATATTGGGAGTTAGTTTATCGCTCAGTCTGAACTCTTTCTTCCATATAGCCACCCAAATAGAGCCTTGGAGCATTATTATGAGTTTTGCAGTCTGTACATTTACTGGCGTTTTCTTTGGATGGTATCCTGCAAAGAAAGCAGCTCGGCTCGACCCTATCGAGGCTATCAGATACGAATAAAAAAATGGGGAGAACATTAAATATTCTTTGAGGTTTTTCAAAAAAACAAAAAGTTTTTTGGTGAATACAAAATAAAGTTGTACTTTTGCGTTTGCGGAAGTGCAACTTTTTTCATTTGAAGTTAAACGAATCGCATGAATTGAATAGTAAACAGGTTTAAATATAGAAGATTATGAAATTTATAGGAATTATTCCAGCAAGATACGCATCAACACGTTTCCCGGGAAAGCCACTTGCCATGTTAGATGGCAAACCAGTGATACAGCATGTTTATGAGAAAGTAGCAAGTTGTCTAGAAGCAGCCTATGTTGCAACTGACGATGAGCGAATTTTCAATGCCGTAGAAGCATTTGGCGGTAAAGCTGTTATGACGCGCAAGGATCATAAGAGCGGTACTGACCGCATAGAAGAAGCTATCGAAAAAATCGGTGGAGACTGGGATGTCATTGTCAATGTTCAAGGAGATGAACCTTTTGTTGACAAGAGTCAACTGGAAACAATCTGCCAGTGTTTTGATGACCCAACAACCCAAATTGCCACTTTAGGAAAAGCTTTTACCAGTATGGAAGCTGTAAAAAATCCTAATAGTCCAAAGATTGTTGTAGACAATCAAGGCTTTGCTATGTATTTCTCTCGCAGCATCATTCCATACGTAAGAGGAAAGGAAGAGGAAGAATGGCTCAAGAGTTTTCCTTATCTGAAACATTTGGGCATCTATGCTTATCGCAAAGAAGTTTTAAAAGAGGTAACCAAACTGCCACAAAGCTCACTAGAAATAGCAGAGAGCCTGGAACAACTTCGATGGCTGCAGAATGGCTACAAGATAAAAGTTGGTACTACAGATGTAGAAACTGTAGGCATCGACACACCAGAAGATTTGCAGCGGGCAGAAGACTTTTTGAAAAACAGAAAGTAATAAGAAACATCATATACTTTTAAAGTATCGCAGAATGAACAAAATTGAAAATATCGTCAAAAAATATATTATTCACCATGGTATGTTCAAGTGGCAAACACCATATATCGTTGCCTTGTCCGGAGGTGCCGATAGCGTTGCCCTATTGCTTATCTTGAAAAATATAGGACTGAATATTTCTGCTGCGCACTGTAACTTTCACCTTCGCGGCGAAGAGAGTGACAGAGACGAGCAATTTTGTATAAATCTGTGCCAACAACAGGGAATCAGTTTGTCTCGAATCCATTTTGATACTTATGCTTATGCCCATTTGCACAAGGTAAGTATCGAAATGGCTGCACGCAACTTACGCTACAGCTATTTTTCCCAATTAGTAAAAGACTTGCATGCAGGAGGCATTTGTGTGGCCCATCATCGCGATGACAATGTAGAAACTTTACTTCTGAATCTGTTAAGAGGATCCGGAGTAGACGGATTAGCAGCCATCGCCCCCAAAAACGGAAATATTCTGCGCCCTCTTCTCTGCATCAGCCGACAGGATATATTGCAATACCTAAAAGAAAAAAAGCAAGATTTTGTCACAGATTCAACAAATTTGGAAGACGATGCTTTAAGAAATAAAATTCGCCATCATGTAGTACCTCTTTTGAAAAGTATCAACCCGGCAGCAAGTGAAAATATCGCTCTCTCTGCCAAATACATACGCCAAGCGAAAAGTATACTTGAGAGCATGGATAGCATCAGTATAACCGACTCTTATAGGAAAGTTATATATATCCCTAAAGTATCTGTCATGAATGCTCCAAGTCCGGAATTCATACTCCATAAAGAATTAGGCAGATATGGTTTTCATGGCAATGTCATTGATGAAATCTGTGAAAGCCTCTTCAGTCAGGATCGTGGTGTCGGTAAAATTTGGAAAAGCGAAGACTATATGATAGTCATCGACAGAGAACAGCTGTTGATCTCTAACATAAAAGACTTGAATAACATTCAGGAGCAAAGAGCGTTCCGACTGCCAGAAGAAGGCATTTACAACATGGACGAAGGAACCCAAATCAAGATAAGAATCTTCTCGCATATGGGTGACTTCATGCCAAGCAAAGAATCGCAATGTATCACTTTGGATGCTGAAAAAGTCAGTTTTCCCCTCACCTACCGACTGGTAAAAGAAGGTGATAGATTTCAACCTTTCGGCATGAAGGGTAGCAAACTGTTGAGTGACTATATGACCGATAGGAAATTTGACTATTTACAAAAGAAGACACAGCATGTATTAACTGATAGTAAAGGTGAAATCATCTGGCTTATCGGCGAACGTACGTCTGAAAAAACAAAGATTACCGAAACCACCAAGAAAATATTGGAGGTCATCATCAAATGAAAAAGAAAATATTATATATCACAAGTTTAGTTCTCATTCTGTTGGCTGCCACTAGCACATGGAGCTATTATTGTCTGAACCCATCAAGTGATAGAGTGAACAAGGCAAAAGCAAACATAAAAGTATACAGTCACTACGAATTAATTCAAAATGGAAAAACAATACTCCGATTCGACGAAGACACTACGACACTGGCTGCCAACTTTATGAATCGTTGGGCGTTGATTCCTTCATGTGAAGGAAGACTTGCCACCTGCTACAACAACAGCATCAGCCGGAATCACTATCTTGGCAAAGATGCGGATAGCATCTTTAAAGAGAAAGTTGATTCTTTAGACAGTTTGTATAGAGACTCCAAATGGAAAGTTGGAGAACTGAACTATTATATTCACTCTCATTCTGTCCTGGATGCAGGCTACAACTCTATTTGCGCTTATACCCAACACGAACTTGAACTACGCGATTCTGCCAAGAAACTGCTTGATTCCCTGAAACATGTACAGAAAAAGGGACATTTCAAGTTGAAACGCTCCATTTCATATCAAGCCTATTATAGAGACGAGAACGGAAAATGGAAGAGTCAGGCATGCAAACTCATCAAAGCAATGAATGGAGAAACTGCACCAGAAAGCCACACATTCCAACTTTCCTCAGAAACAACGCCTGAAGGTGTTAAAGCTATTTCACCTCAACTTGCAGCATCTTTAGCAACAGCTCATGGAGTCACACTTCGACGCTCTATTGATTATACCCTCTTACCTGATTCTCTAGGATATTATCGGGGTACAACCGACAGTATCTATCAACCAAACGGTCATGGATGCTGGCAAGGATACGATGGAACCTATTATGAAGGTTACTGGAAAAACGGAAGACGTGAAGGATTCGGATTCAGCATTGCTCCCAAGAAGCCTTTACGAATAGGCGAATGGAAAAATGACCGCTATAAAGGCGAAAGACTCGTATATACATCGGAACGTATTTATGGCATTGATCTGAGCAAATACCAGCATGGAAAAGGAAGAAAAAAAATATGCTATCAACTGGAACCGTTTACGCATAACACATCTTGGACGTCTCAGCAAAAAGACCATATCAGGAACAGTAAACTTCCCGATTCGCTTCATCTATATCAAGAGTACAGAAGGTAAATCGCTGTTAAATCCTTATTATAGAAAAGATTATCGTGATGCAAAAGCACATGGTTACAAGGTTGGAACCTATCACTTCTTTACCACCATAACACCTGCTGCCGAACAAGCACGACACTTTCTGAAACACAGTATCATTAGGAAAGGCGATTTTCCTCCAGTTCTTGATGTTGAACCGCTTCCTAGTCAAATCAAGAAAATGGGAGGGTCTGGAGTATTGTTTGCACGCATTAGAACTTGGCTTAGAATTGTAGAAAGAGCAACTGGTGTTAAGCCTATTCTTTACATCAGCCAAACTTTCGTAAATCGCTATCTGCCAAAGGCTCCCGATCTGAAACATAACTACCAGGTTTGGATTGCACGATATGGAGAGTATAAACCAGACATCCGATTGGTATATTGGCAACTCTGCCCCGACGGAAGAGTAGCAGGAATACATGGAGAGGTAGACATCAACGTGTTTAACGGATACGATGACGCTTTTCAAAGTTTTGTTAAGAACAAGACCGTAAAATAACCTTTAAATGAGTAAGTTAGGTTAATTACGTTAAAGTAAGTTATAATTCTAGTCGTGTATCAATATTTTTATTATCTTTGCGCCAATTGTGCAATGTGTAACTAAGAGGAAAGATAATGAGACAGCTTAAGATACAAAAGAGTATAACCAATCGTAATAGTGAAGCCCTCGACAAATATCTTGTAGAGATAGGTAGAGCCCCAATGGTTTCTATTGATGAAGAAATAGAATTGGCTCAAGCTATCCGCAAGGGAGGTAGAGCTGGCGAAAGAGCAAAAAATAAGTTGATTGAAGCCAACTTACGTTTTGTGGTGTCGGTAGCAAAACAATATCAGCACCAGGGACTCACCTTGACAGACTTGATTGACGAAGGAAACATCGGACTCATCAAAGCTGCAGAACGCTTCGACGAAACACGAGGGTTCAAATTTATCTCATACGCTGTATGGTGGATTCGTCAGAGCATTTTACAGGCAATAGCAGAGCAAAGCCGAATTGTTCGACTTCCTCTCAACCAGGTAGGATCACTCAATAAGGTAAACCAGGAAATTAATAAGTTTGAGCAGGAAAACCAACGTCGTCCAAGCGTTGAAGAACTTGCTGCCAGAACGGGTGTTGACGAGGACAAGATTTCTCAGAGCATGGCTGCCAGTGGTCATCATGTAAGCATCGATGCTCCATTCAGTGATGACGATGACAACTCTATGGCAGATGTAATGGCAAGCGGAGACGATGCCAGAACAGACAAGCAGGTTGACCATGAAAGTATGGCACAAGACCTAAGACAGGTTTTAAAAGTTTGCCTCAAGGATCGCGAACTGAAAATTATCTGCGCATGCTACGGAATTGGGGAAACCGAAAAGGGGCTCGAGGAAATTGGTGATAAAATGGGGCTGACCCGTGAGCGAGTTCGCCAAATAAGAGAAAAAAGCATCACCAAACTGAGAGAATCCGGGAAGATAGGAATCCTTATGAAATATCTTGGCTAGGAAAGCTGCTGCCCAAAATATTTGACATAGTTCTTCTGCCAAGTAACATCTTAACTCATAATAGATGAAGAAATATCAAACACACATCATTTTGACGATTATCTTCTGCATGATGGCTTTTGCAGCACATGCAAGAAGAATGTCACCGAGAGACGCCTTTAGTGACTCGGTGATGTGTTTGGTATTTAAATATGCGCAATCTGTTGACACAACAGGTAGAGCTGAGCACAAGAGTTATGCCTACACTAAATTTCAAATCAAAACAAACAAACGTAATGCAACGCTCATGCTAGTACCGACAATGTATGCGGTGGCTCATGGCGGTGGCAGAAGATTCATCAGCGAGTATTATAACCAAATGACGCTAGACGCAAATGGCAGACCAGTTGCCAAGCGTTTGCTGAACATAAGCACCATTCCGCATAGAAGAAACACATTGTCATCAGTTTTGAAATACATGACTCCAACGGTATATGGAGAAACACTTTTCGAAACTAATATTCTTTCTCCTTTCCACTATAAGAATCGCAGATATTATAAATATGCCGTCACCCAATTACCATTCGGCAAAGCACAAGTCTACGTATATCCACGTCTCAAAAACACCCAAGTTATTGAAGCACGTGCCATTGTTGATTCAAAAACCGGCAAGATAAGCATGGTAGACTTTGAGGGCGAATATGATATGACCCGTTTCTATATCTCTATTATTATGGGTAAAGACGGATTTGGTTCACTTTCTCCTGCAAGATGCAGCATGAGAGCCAACTTCAGTTTTATGGGTAACAAGATAACGGGCATGTATACAACTGTATACGGACTGCCGAAAATATTAAGTGATTCACTCAATAATGTTGCCGACACTGCATTAATGGCAAAAGTGCGCCCTATTGAGTTAAACCAAGATGAGGCTGACATATATAAAAAATTCTACGATAAAAGGAACCAAATAACAGATTCCTTGAATAACAACACACCAGAGAAAAACTTTGCAAAAGACATACTTTGGGATGTTATCGGTGACAATGTATTAAACAGGATTTCCCAAGGCTTCGGTAAGCAAAACCAAGGCTACTTCCGTATCAGTCCTATTCTCAACCCACTCTATATGGGATACTCCGAGCGAAAAGGAATTGTATACAAGTTTGACCTGAAGGGAGGCTACAGGTTTACAGAAAATCTGGAATTGGGGCTTCGCTTTAAAGGAGGTTACAGTATGAAACAACACAGATTTTATTTCAATATACCATTGACATTCAACTATAACCAGAAGCACAATGGATATCTGAAGTTAGAAATCGGTAACGGTAATAGAATATCGAATAATCGTGTTGCACGAAAGATGTTAGGCATCAGCAAACCTGAAGATAACGATTTTCTAAATCCACTATTCTCAGAATATCCAGGATTGTCATTACCGGAAATCTCAACAGATATTGATGCTAATAACAGGAAACTGACAGAGTTTAAAGATGATTACCTTCGTCTTACTAACCACTGGAGTTTCAACGACTATGTCGGTTTTGAAGTAGGTTTAGTTTCACATCAACGAAAAGCTGTAGTAGAAAGTTTCTATAAACTGTTTAAAAATCCAAGCAAATATGTATCAGTAGCACCAGCTGTAGCTTTAGAACTCTTACCATGGGGTAAGAAAGGCTCTATCTTTAAAATAGACTATGAAAAGGGATGGAAAAACCTACTAGGTTCAAACATAGACTACGAACGGGTAGAAGCAGATGCACAAACTATTTTTCAAGCATCACGCCGTCAATCATATTCTATAAGGTTAGGAGCTGGCTTTTATACCCGCAAAGGTGATCATTGGGACTTCGTTGACTATACCAATTTCCATGACGACAATATTCCTGGAGGCTGGAATGATAGCTGGAGTGGAGAATTCGAATTACTGCCATCCCAATGGTATAATGCCAGTGATTATTACGTTCGCGGAAATTTCACTTATGAAGCTCCCATGATTGCAACTGCATGGCTCCCCCTGATTGGGAAATATATAGAAGCAGAGCGTCTGTATGTAAGCAGTCTTGTTGTAAACCATTTACACCCATATACAGAATGGGGATATGGAGTAACAACAAGAGCTATTACATTAGGATTCTTTGCAGCCTTCAAAAACACGAAGTTTAATGGCATAGGCTGTCGCTTCGGTTTTGAACTATTTAGAGATTGGTAATATTCATAAAAGCATGGATAAAACATGATTTCTAGGGCACAATATTAATAACATCATAAAAAAATCAAAATATGAGTTCACAACTAACTGTTTATAAAGCAAGTGCAGGATCAGGTAAAACATTTACTTTGGCTCGCGAGTATATGACACTCGTGATAGCTAATCCTGCTTCCTACAGAACCATTCTTGCAGTAACCTTCACCAACAAAGCTACTGAAGAAATGAAAATGCGTATCTTAGGAAAATTATACGAAATTGCACACGGACTACCAGAAGCAAACGATTATGTAAATCAAATACAACAGGCTTTACCATATCTTTCATCCAAACAAATTCAGAAAAATGCAGAATCAGCCCTGCATTTGCTCATACATAATTATAACTATTTCCGGGTTATGACCATCGATACGTTCTTTCAGAGTGTATTGAGAAATCTAGCACGTGAACTTGATCTGACTGCCAATTTACGGATAGAACTCAATGACTATCAAATAGAACAGCATGCCGTTGATGAACTTATAGAAAGTCTTGAAGATACCGATCGTCTACTTTTCTGGATTATGGATTATATCAAAGAAAATATTGATGATGATAAGAGTTGGAATGTCATAGGACAGATCAAGAAATTCGGTGAGAACATATTCAAGGATTATTACAAAGCTCATTCCGACAAGCTGACAGAATTGATGGAACAAGAAGATTTCTTCAAGGATTTTACCGACCGAATGAAAAAGATGCGCAATAAGGCAAAAGAGCAGCTTAAAGAAATTGCTGCTACTTTTTTCGATTCCCTTGAAGAAGAAGGCTTTACGTCAGACGACTTAGCTGGAAAAACGAGAGGTATTTGGAGCTATTTCAACAAGCTGAAAAATGGCAAATACAGTGATGATGATCTACATAATGATACTTTCTGTAAATGTCGGGAAAGTCCGGAAGCATGGGTCAAAAAATCTGATGTAAAAAATTGTACTGATATCTTCAATTATGTAGAATCGGTGCTCTACCCTATTCTGCTGTTTGCAGAAGATAATCGTCCAAGACTCACCCGAATCTTCAAAAGTACCGATCTGACCATAAAGCATCTTAATCAGCTCCGCCTTTTGGGAAGCATAGATAAAAAAGTCAGGGAGATGAACAGAGAGGCAAACCGTTTCCTTTTGAGCGATACTCAGACCTTGCTCAACTCACTGATAAAGGATAGCGATTCGCCATTCATCTTTGAAAAGATTGGCACTCAACTCGACCATATAATGATAGACGAGTTCCAAGATACCAGCACCATCCAATGGAAGAACTTTAAAGTGCTGCTCGAAGAAACCATGAGTAGAGAAGATGCAGGTAACCTCATTGTTGGTGACGTAAAACAAAGTATCTACAGATGGCGATCCGGCGATTGGAGACTGCTCAATAATATTGATAAAGAATTTAATAAAAGCGCAAAAAAAGTAAGCATAGAAACTTTGGGTACCAACTACCGCTCTGATAGAAACATCATTGAGTTTAACAATGCTTTTTTCACAGAAGCAGTAAAGTTGGAGATTGAAGACCTGAAAGATAAATGTCCTGAGGAATGTAAACAGCTGGAAAACGCATATAGCGATGTCTGCCAGCAAGTACCAGTCTACCATTCTAATCCTAATGGTTCTATCAGTATTCAGCTCCTGGGCGGTGAAAATATTGAAGACAGAATGATGCAAACCACACTGGACACTGTAGACAAGTTGGTTGAAAGAGGTGTTCCTTGCAACAAAATAGCAATCCTGGTAAGAAGCAACCGTAACATACAGGACATTGCTGAGTATTTTATGAACCATTCCGACTATCCGTTGGTTTCAGATGAGGCATTCAGGCTGGATGCCTCCCAAGCAGTATGCACATTGGTTAACGCTCTCTACATACTGGTACACCCAAATGACAATATTGCATTAGCAACTCTCAACAAGTTTTGTGACACGTATTCTGTTGCAGGAAATATGCCGGAACAACTTTTGACCAATCGTTCTGAGTATCTGGAAATGCCACTGTTCGATCTCACAGAACGCCTTTTTGCAGAACTTAAACTTGGCGAAATAAAAGACATGATCAAGCAAACTGCCTACATCTGTACTTTTTATGATTGCTTAAGTAAATATCTCACAGATAACAGTAGTGATATCACTGGATTTCTGAAAGAGTGGGATAACCGTATCCACGAAAAAAGCATTCATAGCGATGGCGATGGAGGTATCAGATTCCTTACTATACATAAGAGTAAGGGACTGGAATACGATCATGTTATCATGCCTTACTGTGACTGGCAACTAGAAAAAGCCAACACGATCTGGTGCACACCGCAAGAAGCTCCATACAACGAGCTTCCACTGGTACCTATAGATTTCAGTGCCAAACTGATGAAGCAAAGTATATATGAAGCAGATTATAATCATGAACATCTGCAAAACATAGTCGACAATTTGAATCTGCTTTATGTAGCCTTCACACGTGCCAGTCATAACCTGATTGTAATTGGCAAACGAGCTAATAGTGCATATCGTTCTGCCATTATCGAATCCGTACTCGACAAGGTAGCCAGCCGACTTGAAGCTAATGATGTAAAGATGGAGTTAACAGGAATAGGTTCTGATGCCAAAACAGATGACATATCTTTCTGCTATAATGAAATATATGTACCTGATTCTTCCAAGAAATCAAACGAGAAGAAGGATACAAACGTGCTCTCAGCCTATTCTCAACCTTTAGAAATTAAAATAAATGTTACGCCTGAAATGCCAGAATTCAGACAAAGTAACCAGAGCCGTGACTTTATAAAGCGTGATGAAACTGAAGAACAACAGAAGTTTTATATCAAAATGGGTACCATTTTGCACAACCTCTTTTCTACAATCCGCACGGTTGATGATATTGATGGAGCCCTGAAACAGTTGGAGTTAGACGGACTTTTATACGATCAAGAACTCACACCAGAGAAAATAAAGGAGATGATCAGGAAAAGACTTGAATCACCAAAGGTCGCAAAATGGTTTGACAAGGAACTGACCATACTAAATGAATGTTCTATCCTGACAGTTGAAAATGGAAAAGTGGCTGAATACCGTCCAGACCGCGTGATGCAAAACTCAAAAAATGAAACCATCGTGGTAGACTTCAAATTCGGTAAACAGAAAGTAGAACACCATGAACAGGTTAGAAAATACATCGGTTTATTAAGAAGCATGGGACATCACCGAGTAAAAGGTTATCTATGGTATGTATACCCTAACAGAATAGTTGAAGTAATAAAATAATATGGTTCTATTGCCCCTTTCAAAAAAACAGGGCAACAAAAAGAACAGTTGCAAACATTGAAAAGTCCATTAAGATATGAAAACATTTTTAAAATATGTAGCAAGAGATATACTCGAAAAATACGGAAACAATCTCAGCGACATTGCCGTCGTGTTCCCAAACAAACGCGCCGCTCTTTTCCTCAACGAGAGTCTGGCCCGTTTGACTGATCACCCTATCTGGTCGCCATCTTACATAACAATCAGCGACCTGTTTCGCAAACATAGCACATTGAAAGTTGGAGACCCAATCAAACTTGTTTGCGATTTACATAAAACATTCGTAGCCTGCACTGGTATTGATGAGACCCTCGACCATTTTTATGGATGGGGACAACTTCTTATCACAGATTTTGACGATATTGATAAAAACATGGCAGAAGCAGAAAAACTCTTTGCCAATCTTAGCAATATACATGAACTTGATGACATCTCATATCTTACAGAAGAACAGAAAACTCTGATTAAGAAATTTTTCAGCAATTTCAACGATGATCACAACTCAGAACTCAAAAAGAGATTTCTACAATTATGGAGCCATTTTCTTGATATCTATAAGCAGTTTAACATGCGTCTTGAAGAACAAGGATTAGCTTATGAGGGGGCTCTATACAGGAAAGTTGTAAATGATGAAAATATCAAATTCCAACACAAGAAATATCTCTTTGTCGGGTTTAATATGATGCAAGTAGTAGAACGGAAACTCTGCGACCGCTTGATGAAAGAGGGTAAAGCACATTTCTATTGGGACTACGATGACTATTATATGCAAAACAATCATGAGGCAGGTCACTACATTCGTGAATATCTCAAATATTATCCTAACGAATTGAATGATATGCCTCCTCGCGATCTTCGTGAAATTTATCATAACTTTGATAACAATAAAGACATTACATACATTTCGGCATCTACAGAAAACATCCAGGCCCGCTATGTAAACCAATGGCTTAAAGAAAAGAAACGCTATAAATATGGAAAAAAAGTGGCTATAGTATTAGCCGATGAAGGATTATTACAAAGTGTAATACATAGTCTTCCTACAAACGAAGACATCAAGTCGTTGCCAGATTATTCTGAGAACGACAAGTTAGCATATAACATAACATTGGGCTATCCGCTTCAACAGACACCATTCTACAGCTTGCTGCAACAACTCATCAAGTTGCAGGGCGTAGGTCACCCCAAGCATAGTAACAACTATCGCTTACACAATGTGCTCATGGCGCTCCGTCATCCATATACACGCTATATTTCTCAAAATTATAGCAAACTCTTGAGCGCTCTTGACGAGCAGAAGCAGTTCTACCCTACCCGCCCATTCCTAAGCATGGATGGTGATGAAGGCTTGTCACTGCTTTTCAAAGATTTGGGTGAGACTGCAACAGAAAATGAATACAACTTGAGACTCATCCAGTATCTGCTGGATATTTTGAAGACAATAGGTGTGAATAGTAAAGAACAGGACGATCCTTTATTCCAGGAATCGCTCTTCAGAACTTATACCTTATTGAACCGTCTGCAAGAACTCATCCAGACAGGAGACTTAGCTGTAGACTGCATCACTCTGGAACGACTCATCCAACAGCTCATCCAGTCAACAAGTATTCCTTTCCATGGTGAACCTGCAGAAGGAATACAGGTAATGGGTGTATTGGAAACCCGAAATCTTGATTTCGAGCATATCTTAGTACTCTCATGCAACGAAGGGAAACTGCCGAAAGGTGTGAACGATGCTTCATTTATTCCCTATTCATTGAGAAAGGCATATGGTCTTACCACAATTGATAACAAAGTAGCTATATACGCCTATTATTTTCACAGTCTGCTCCAACGCTCACACGACATCACTTTATGTTACAATAACGCAACAGAAGATGGCCAATCGGGTGAGATGAGCCGTTTTATGCTACAACTCCTGGTAGAAAGCCATCATGACATCGAGCGCTTTTCTTTGGTCGCAGGACAAAACACACTGCGTCCTACTTATGAACCAATAGAGAAAAAACTGCATGCGCTCAGCCAGCTCAAGAATTTGAAAATGCTTACGCCAACATTTCTGAATACCTATTTGAGATGTGAAAAGCAATTCTACTATAAATATGTAGAAGGACTGATTGAGCCAGATGAAATTGATGAGGACGAAGTAGACAACAAAGTATTTGGAAATATATTCCATCGGGCAGCAGAGCTGTTCTATCTGGGATTAGCAAGCAGCGATGCTCTGACAACAGACGGTAAAGGAGAACTCAAACTGACTCGTCCTATCGTTGTATCAAAAGAGCAATTAGAGCAAGCCTTAAAAGATGAATCGCTTGTTTATCGCCTGGTAGATCAGGCGTTCAGAGAAGAACTCTTTAAAGTTAGCGCTGCAGGGTATCGTCCAAAATATAATGGTCTGCAACTGATTAACAAAGAAGTAATAGCAAGATATATCCGGCAACTTGTCACGATAGATATGCGACAGGCTCCATTCACCATACTCGGATTAGAGCTGGTTGTAAA
>ULTX01086751.1_pt1 | contig 43424 bp, 37 predicted proteins | sample 1958041 | NCBI WGS metagenome assembly ULTX01 (sample SAMEA4835747, study PRJEB28245) | human gut metagenome | biome: gut microbiome; material: fecal sample | place: Denmark | collected 2008
TTTATCGTCGCTTCCCTGGTATTCCCAGCAAGCCACATAGAAGAAGTTTTCGTCATCACGTTTTGCTTCACCTTCTTCAGTCTGATATTCTTCACGGAAGTGACCACCACAAGATTCGTTACGGTTCAACGCATCGTAAGCAATCAGTTCACCCATTGTGATAAAGTCGTTCAGACGGATTGCCTTATCCAACTCAACGTTCAAACCTTCCTTAGAACCTGGAATGAACAGTTCTGTTTCGAATTCCTTACGGACTTCTTTCAGTTTAGCCAAACCTGTCTTCAAGCCTTCTGCTGTACGGCCCATACCTACATATTCCCACATGATACGGCCCAATTCCTTGTGGATAGAATCTACAGACTTCTTACCCTTGATGTTCATCAGGTGGTCAATCTTATCCTGAACAGCCTTTTCAGCTTCTGCGAATTCAGGCAGATCGGTTGAGAAGCGAGGAACAGTAATCTGGTCAGCCAGATAATTCTGGATAGTATAAGGCAATACGAAATAACCGTCAGCCAATCCCTGCATCAATGCAGAAGCACCCAGACGGTTAGCACCGTGGTCAGAGAAGTTACATTCACCGATAGCGAACAGACCCTTGATAGAAGTCTGGAGTTCGTAGTCAACCCAGATACCACCCATTGTATAGTGAATAGCCGGATAAATCATCATCGGGTTGTAATATTTCACGCCATTGATTTCCTTAGCCAATTCTCCCGGATTTACGTCAGTGATTTCTTCGTACATATCGAACAAGTTACCATAACGCTGACGAACAACATCGATACCCAAACGTTCGATACTTTCAGAGAAGTCAAGGAATACAGCCAAGCCTGTGTTATTTACACCATAGCCATGGTCGCAACGTTCCTTAGCGGCACGTGAAGCAACGTCACGCGGAACCAAGTTACCGAATGCCGGATAACGGCGCTCCAGATAGTAGTCACGGTCTTCTTCCGGAATATCACTACCTTTCTTAGTTCCAGCTTGCAAAGCTTTTGCATCTTCCAGCTTCTTCGGAACCCAGATACGGCCATCGTTACGCAGAGATTCAGACATCAAAGTCAACTTAGACTGCTTGTCACCGTGTACCGGAATACAAGTCGGGTGAATCTGTACGTAAGCCGGGTTAGCAAACCATGCACCCTTACGGTAGCAAGCCATAGCAGCTGTACAGTTACAAGCCATAGCGTTGGTTGACAGGAAGTAAGCGTTACCATAACCACCGGTAGCGATAACTACGGCATGAGCAGCGAAACGTTCCAGCTTACCGGTTACCAGATTCTTGGCGATGATACCACGTGCACGACCGTCTACGATAACGATATCTTCCATTTCGTAACGGGTATACAACTTCACTGTACCTGCACCAACCTGACGGCTCAATGCTGAATAAGCACCCAGCAACAGCTGCTGACCGGTCTGACCTTTAGCGTAGAATGTACGAGATACCTGAGCACCACCGAATGAACGGTTAGCCAATGTACCGCCGTATTCACGAGCGAAAGGAACGCCCTGTGCCACACACTGGTCGATAATATTGTTTGATACTTCAGCCAAACGGTAAACGTTAGCTTCACGAGCACGGTAGTCACCACCCTTTACAGTATCATAGAAAAGACGATATACAGAGTCACCATCGTTCTGATAGTTCTTTGCTGCATTGATACCACCCTGTGCAGCGATAGAGTGAGCACGACGCGGAGAATCCTGAATACAGAAGTTGAATACACGGAATCCCATTTCACCCAAGGAAGCAGCTGCAGAAGCACCTGCCAATCCTGTACCTACAACGATGATGTCCAGACGGCGTTTGTTAGCCGGGTTAACCAATTTCTGGTGAGCTTTATAGTTGGTCCATTTCTCAGCTATCGGGCCTTCAGGAATCTTAGAATCGATTATCTTAGTCATAATGTTTTCAATTTTAATCAGTTACACGTTAATTAGCAAGCACCGCATCCCATCAAATTCTTGCAGAAGAAAACTACAGCTACTAGAGCAAAGCCCAATACGATAATAGTAGCGTAGATGTTAGAAATGCATTTCCAACGGTTGATCCAAATAGTGTTGTTCCAACCCAAAGTCTGCATAGAGCTCCAGAAACCGTGAGTCAAGTGGAACCACAAAGCAGCCAACCATACCAGATACAGTACAAAGAATACCGGACTTGCAAAAGTCTGCATGATATAACCGTAACCATCAGCAGCGTGAAGACCTCCCATCATCGGATTGCCGATGATTTCAGCGAACTGCATTTTGTACCAGAAGTTGTAGAAGTGCAGGGCCAGACCCAAGATAACGATTACTCCCAGAGCCAACATGTTCTGTGAAGCCCATTCTACATTTTTAGGACGTGTGTTGACAGCATAACGTTCGTTACCACGAGCGGCACGGTTCTGAATTGTCAACCAGAAAGCGTAAATGATGTGAATAACAAACAAGGCAGCCAAACCCACTGTAGCAACCAGTGCGTACCAGTTAGCACCCAGGAATTCACAAACCATGTTGTAACCTTCTGCAGAGAAAAGCGCAACAAGGTTCATCGCCATGTGAAATGTCAGAAACAGGACAAGGGCGATACCTGTTACACTCATCACCACTTTCCTTCCAATAGATGAATTACTTAACCACATAAATGATTGATTTTAAATTATTTAATTGTTTAAACTAAAAAATTCGTCGGTTCACACGTATTTACGGAAACAAAATTAGAAGTTTTCCTCAGAAATCACAAGTAATTAAGGAAATAATTCTGTATTAACAAGGCAGAAATACGTATTTTTTCATACGTTTATCCCGTTATTTCAGTCAATTAGATACAGAAGCCGCCCTCCTGGAATCTTTTCATTTCAGGAAGGCGGCCTATCATAAATCGGAAGTAACCCGTCAATTTCTCCGTGGAAAATTCAGACCAGGTTCCGAAAGCAGTTCAACAGCTTTCTTCATACTGTCACTTAATGTATTAATGACCTGATAATACTCGCTCATATCCCACAGGTCACGGGCAATCAACGCTTTCATCTGGGTTTTCAACAACGGAAGAGCGGTCTGATACTCCTCTTCCTTGAACTCGATTTTCATGCTCTTGCCCAAGTCTATCAACTCTTGAAGCATTGGTTCCGTAATTTCAAATTTCCGGTTGAAGTTATCGAAATTCTTGTATTCTTTCAACCATTCGTTCCGATAACGGTCAATCAACTTGATGTTGTAGTTTACAATCGCTCCCTTGTCACGCAAGGCCAGATAATAATCCGTGTAGTAAGTCGTATCGATAGGTACAAAGTAGTCGGGCATAATACCTCCTCCACCATATACGGTCCGCCCCAGTTTTTTGGTCTTGAACTTCAATGAATCCGGAAAGTGAATACTGTCAGCACTGACCATTTCGCCTCGGTTATAGCGGTCAATCAAGTCCTTGTTATACTGTTCGATACTTTCGTATGGCTTCTGGATACAACGTCCGGAAGGCGTATAATAACGGGCTACAGTCAGCCGAATCATCGAACCATCCGGCAAGTCAATCGGACGCTGTACCAGTCCTTTACCAAAAGTACGACGACCTACTACGATGCCACGGTCCCAATCTTGGACTGCTCCTGTCACAATCTCGCTGGCAGAGGCAGAATATTCGTCAACCAACACCACTAACCGTCCTTGCTGGAAAACTCCGTCTCCCTTAGCTTCAAATTCCGAACGCGGATTCCGGCGACCTTCAGTATACACAATCAATTCCTTACGTCCCAACAACTGGTCACACAAGTCGATAGCTGCATTCAGGTAGCCTCCACCGTTTCCCTGCAAATCGAGTATCAAGTCCTTCATTCCTTTCTTCTGAAGCTTTTTCAATGCCTCCATAAATTCATCACCGGTAGTTGCCGCAAACCGGTTGATCCGGATATAACCTACCGAAGAATTGACCATGTAAGCAGCATCAAGACTATATACCGGAATTTTGTCACGTGTAATCGTAAACGGAAGCAATCCTGTAGTTCCCTGACGTTGTATCTTGACATTTACTTTAGAGCCTTTCGGTCCCCTCAAGCGACGCATCACATCATCAGTAGACATCTTGACACCGGAAATAACTGTATCATTCACTTCGATGATACGGTCTCCTGCCAGAATACCTACCTTTTCAGAAGGTCCACCTGAAACTGGCTGAATAACAAACAGTGTATCTGTAGCCATGTTGAACTGGATACCGATTCCCTCAAAATTTCCTAACAACGGTTCATTCAGTTTTTTCACCTCTTCCGGATCGGAATAAGTAGAATGCGGATCAAGTTTTTCCAACATACTGATAATGGCAGTCTCTACGATTTTCCCTTCGTCTACCTTATCTACATACAGATTAGAGATAGCAAACTCGGCCAACTGAAGTTTCCGGGCCGGCGAATTCAATAATTTATTCTGTGCCCACAAGGTACCTGCCCAAAATGCAAGTCCTCCTATCAGCATCAGTATTTTTTTCTGCATATTCAGTCTGATTTTAAACGAACTATACTCAAATCTTCATACCTTCAGGCAGGAAGGCAGATACATCCTTGCCATACTGCAACAATTCACGCACAATGGTAGAACTGATAGAAGTCAGCTCCGGCTCGGTAAACAACAGAATGGTTTCGACTCCTGCCAATTTCCGGTTAATGTCGGCAATGGTTTCTTCATACTCAAAATCGTGCACCGTACGGATGCCTCGGATAATGAAACCGGCTCCCCGCTCACGGACAAAATCGACAGTCAGTCCGGAATAAGCTTCCACACTGATACGCGGTTCATCGGCATACAGAGAACGTATCATCTCCACCCTTCGCTCAGTAGGAAACCAGGTACGCTTACTTTCATTCACACCGATTCCGATAATTATTTCATCCATGAATGTCAAGGCACGTTTCACCACAGAAAAGTGTCCGATAGTAAAAGGGTCGAACGTGCCGGGAAATATCGCTTTCTTCATATTTCTTAATCAATCTACAATATCTTCTTCTACCACCAGATTATCGATAATGAAATTCTGACGTTCCATGGTATTCTTTCCCATGTAGAATTCCAGCAACTCTTTCACAGCATCCGTCTTACGCAGTGTTACCTGTTCCAGACGCATGTCCTTACCGATAAAATGACGGAATTCATCAGGAGAAATCTCTCCTAATCCTTTAAAGCGGGTAATCTCCGGATTCGGAGACAGTTTCTCGATGGCTGCTACCCGTTCTTCTTCCGAATAGCAATAGATAGTTTCGTATACCCCCTTCTTCCGGTTACGCACACGGAACAGCGGAGTCTGCAGAATATAGACATGACCTTTCTTTATCAAATCCGGAAAGAACTGCAGGAAGAACGTAATCATCAGCAGACGGATGTGCATACCGTCCACATCGGCATCCGTTGCCACAATCACCTTATTATATCTGAGCCCGTCCAGTCCGTCTTCGATATTCAAGGCTGCCTGAAGCAAGTTGAATTCCTCGTTTTCGTACACAACCTTCTTCGTCAAGCCGAACGAATTCAGCGGCTTACCACGCAGACTGAAAACTGCCTGCGTATTGACATCACGGCTCTTGGTGATGGAACCGCTGGCCGAGTCTCCCTCAGTAATGAAAATGGAACTTTCCAGCCGTGGGTCATTCTCATCGTCTTCTTTCTTTCCACCTTTCGCATCGTTCAGGTGTATCCGACAGTCACGCAACTTCCGATTGTGCAGATTGGCTTTCTTGGCACGTTCACGGGCAATCTTGGTTACACCGGCAATGGCCTTCCGCTCTTTCTCGGATTCCTGAATTTTCTGAAGCAGGACTTCGGCAATATCGGCATGCTTATGCAAATAATTGTCTACATTCTCCTTAACAAAATCGCCGACAAATTTATTGACACTTACGCCCGATAAGGGGTATGGATTCCCATCAGAATCTTTTTCCGGAGCCATAGTTAGCGAACCCAGCTTAATCTTAGTCTGACTTTCGAAAGTAGGCTCAATCACATTGATGGCAATGGCAGCCACCAGTCCGTTACGAATGTCCTGAAACTCCAGGTTCTTGCCGTAAAACTCCTTAATGGTACGGGCTATGTGTTCCTTGAAGGCACTCTGATGCGTGCCTCCTTGTGTAGTGTGCTGACCGTTTACAAACGAATAGTATTCTTCTCCGTATTGTGAACTGTGGGTAAAAGCAATCTCAATATCCTCCCCAGTAAGATGTACAATCGGATACAGCCCTGGAGCTGTCATATTATCATTCAGCAAATCCTCCAGACCGTTGCGACTGATAATCCGGTGACCGTTATAGTAAATAGCCAGTCCGGTATTCAGATACGTATAGTTACGCAACATGGTCTCGATGAATTCGGGACGGAAATGGTAATTCAGGAACAAGGTAGCATCCGGTTCGAAGAAGACATAGGTACCGTTCTCTTCCGTCGTAGCTTGTGTGGTATCGCTTACCAAATCACCTTTCTGAAAGACAGCCTCACGCATCTGCCCGTCACGTACACTACGGGCAATAAAACGGCTACTCAGTGCATTCACAGCCTTTGCACCGACACCGTTCAGCCCGACACTCTTCTTGAAAGCCTTGGTATCGTACTTACCTCCCGTATTCAACATAGACACAGCATCTACCAGACTTCCCAACGGAATGCCCCGGCCATAATCGCGTACGGAAACCCGCAGATTGTCCTCCATCTGGATGTCAATCCGCTTTCCGGCTCCCATCTTGAATTCGTCAATGCTGTTGTCGATGACTTCTTTCAGCAAGACATAGATTCCATCCTCTGCCTGTGAACCGTCGCCCAACCGACCGATATACATACCTGGACGGGTACGAACATGTTCCATGTCGCTCAAATGACGGATGTTCTCTTCGGTATACGAGACCGGATTCTGTGGCTGTGAATTTATTTCTTCCATCATGATTTATATGCTTTTTAAACCGGATTTAATCCGTCTTTAAAATATCTTCTTGAATGCACGGCGACGTTTGTGCTGAACAGATTCGAAAGCAGACCACTGGGCCTGTACCTTCTTGTTCAATTCCAGTTCCGGGTTACTTTCTCCATATTCAAATCCCATCTGTTGATAAACCGGCACCAAATCATAGAACAGCAAAGCATTCACTCCCTTACTCTGATATTCCGGCTTCACTCCCACCAGCAGCAAATCCAGTACCTTAGGCTTCTTGATGAACAAAGCTTTCAACAAATGATACCAACCGAAGGGAAGCATCTTACCCTTTGCTTTCTGAAGAGCTTCCGACAAAGAAGGCATGGAAATACCAACCGCTACCAACTCACCGGCCTCGTCTTCTACCAAAGAAACCATCCGAAGGTCAATCAGCGGCAAATACATCTTGATATATTGGTTAATCTGACGTTGGGTCATCTGCGAATAACCATATAATGGAGCATAAGCCTCATTAATCAAATCAAAAATACGCTGACCGTAATTCTTTTCCTTCAACTCCTTACGGTTCAGTTTCTTGATTTTCAATTTATATTTCTGAAGAATAATTTCAGAAATGCGGACAAACTTCTCGGGAAGTTTATCAGGCACTGTCAGTTTAAATTCCACCCAATCGGCTTCTTTTTCCAACCCAAGACGCTGCATGTGTTCCGGATAATACGGATAATTGTAGATAGTCGCCATAGTCCCCAGCTGGTCGAATCCTTCTACCAGCATACCTTCGGCATCCATATCAGTAAAACCCAACGGACCCACCATAGCTTCCATGCCTCGTTCTTTTCCCCATTTCTCCACTGTATCCAACAAAGCCTTCGACACTTCCAAATCATCGATAAAATCAATCCAGCCGAAACGGACCTCCTTCTTGTTCCAGGTCTCGTTGGCCCACTTGTTAATGATAGCGGCTACACGGCCCACTACTTTATCGTCCTTGTATGCCAGAAAATAGTCTGCTTCGCAGAACTCGAAGGCAGCATTCTTCTGAGGGCTGAAAGTATTCAGCATATCATCATACAAATCGGGTACCGAATAAGCATTGTCTTTATATAACTCGTAATTGAAGCGGATAAAGGTTTTCAGTTCTTTTTTGTTGCTAACCTTTTTAATTCTAATGGCCATTATTCTATAAACATGAAATTTCAAGCGGTAAAGATACACTTTTTCTGCGAAGAGTCCTGCCTTTTTCCCGAATTTCATTTCCAACCTGCTGATTATTGCCTCAATAGCACTACGGCTAATACACACAATACCAAGGAAAATATCACACAAGTCTGCTCATTTTTCCCCTTCTCAAATAGATTTTCCAAAAACATATTACCAAGTCTATACTGACTATATATAATAAGGTGTAAAATCACGACTGATTAGCTCATGAAAAACGAACGTTTGTTTTCTCTAAAACAAACTCACGTATACTTGTAAATAAACGTTCGTTTGAATGAGAACAAACGTTCGTTCGGTATGCCGTAAAGGATACACTGATAGACATCAGAAGAAATCAACAAAAATTAACACTTTAATTCTAGTTCAAAGGAGAGTACAAACAGAGTCAGAAAATCATTCCGCCTAACAAAACGTATTAAAATCAATCAAAACGCCACATATAAACCACATTCAATAACCTATAGTCCAAAATTATCAATAAACCCAAAACCTTTGAGCACTTACAAATTGCCTCAAAATCCAATGGACAGAATTTTCCCATCCGTTGGTCATGATTTTTAGATTCTCAGCGTTTCACTTTCCACCAGTCTGCCGGTAAAGCCAAAATCATTTCTACAACTTGCGCGTAATTCTTATGTCCTTCGGAAATTTTATTTCCCTTCAGGAACCAGTCATACATTTTACGCTGAACAGCTCCTACCAACGGACTGTACCGCTCTTCCCAATACTTGCTTTTCTCCTTCCACTGTCCGAGAACCTCGGGACGGATAGTATCCAGAAAATCGCGGTAATCGGATTCCGACAAGACAGAGGCGGCATTCACTGCTACGTAAGGCAACAGTCCAAAATATCCGGAATAACGAACTGCAGGCGATACGGAACGGACACATATCTGATAGGCCCAAAAATTTGCTTCCGCTTCATTGCTTACTCCCAAAAGATGGGCATACTCGTGGATGTAAGTAAACGGATATTGTATTGGCAACAATTCGGCATTCAACTGAGACTCGGCAAAGAAAGGCCCCATATATCCCAAAACCCCAACTCCTGAATAAAGTGAATTGAACAGTACCCGTTTAGGATGTTGCCAATCGCGGGGGACACTCAATCCGAAACGAGACGGAACCTGTGCATACAATACTTTCATTTCATATTCCAGAGAATCGGCAGAGAAATCGACAGAAGGAAGATAGGAAGCATTGAGGCTATCAACATACATCGTCAGAAAATCCCGGAACCGCTGTTCATCGTATTCCACCCTTTCCGTCTGAGAACGCCGGAAGAAATCCTGCCGATAATAGTTATTGCCCCAACCAAGATAGAACCAACAATACAGCGCCAACAACACTTCAACTTCCCGACGGATAATCGTCCGGACTTTCTCCCGATAACATATGCGGGCATATAAAGGATAGCCCAACAACCAGACGACTACCGTTACTACCAAAATCTCTTCCAACGAAAAAGGGAAAAGACCGGAAACGGCAGACAGACCAGCAGAAAATGTCGGATAAAGACAAGTGGCATAACCTTCACCCCAACCGGGAATCCACCGGCAACCCCAAACGTACAACAAACAAATGGCCAGCAACGTCCATCGGATTTTGCGGAAAGTAATTTTTTTCATACACACAAAGGTAGAGGATTTTACCGAACATGCTTCAACCAAACCGGAAAATCTATACTTTTGCGAAAGAAACAATTTGTCACACTTTTAAAATGATTCACCCATGGTTCTGAACTATATCTGGATTGCCTTCTTCGTCATTGCTTTCGTGGTCGCTCTTGTCCGTCTGGTGTTCTGGGGAGACCTGGAAGTTTTTCCCGCTATCATCAATTCTACCTTCGATTCATCCAAGACCGCTTTCGACATTTCACTGGGATTGACAGGTATTCTGTCGCTTTGGCTCGGTATCATGAAAATTGGCGAACAAGGAGGAGTCATCAACCTATTCTCACGGATATTGAGCCCGCTGTTCAGCAAACTCTTTCCAGACATTCCCAAAGGGCATCCTGTTACCGGAAGCATCTTCATGAATCTTGCCGCCAACATGCTTGGCCTGGACAATGCCGCGACTCCACTCGGCCTGAAAGCTATGGAAGGATTGCAGGAATTGAATCCACGAAAAGATACGGCCAGCAACCCGATGATCATGTTCCTTGTGTTGAATACCTCCAGCCTGACGCTGATTCCTATCAGCATCATGGTATACCGGGCTCAATTGGGAGCAGCACAACCAACCGATGTCTTTGTCCCGATTCTACTGGCTACTTTCTTTTCCACATTGGCCGGTATCATCACGGTCAGCATCTACCAACGCATCAACCTGCTCAACCGGACCATCCTGTTGTTTTTAGGCGGAACCAGCCTGTTCATCGGCGGTATCATCTATTTCTTCACCACCTTGGGACGCGCACAGATAGACGCCTACTCTACTACCTTCGCCAATGTCTTTCTATTCGTCATCATCATCGGATTTATCCTGGCAGGCGTACGGAAAAAAATCAATGTCTACAACGCTTTCGTCGATGGAGCAAAAGAAGGTTTTCAAACCGCTGTCCGCATTATACCCTATCTGGTAGCCATCCTGGTTTCCATCGGCGTTTTCCGGGCTTCCGGAAGTATGGACTTCCTGATTCAGGGAATTGCCTCCCTCATCGACTGGTGCGGAATCGACAACCAGTTTGTAGGAGCTCTACCTACCGCACTGATGAAACCGTTGAGCGGAAGCGGTGCCCGTGGACTGATGGTAGATGCCATGAGTACGTACGGAGCAGATTCGTTCGTCGGACGGTTAGCCTGCATTTTCCAAGGTTCCACCGATACCACATTCTATATCCTGGCGGTCTACTTCGGTAGTGTGGGAATCACCAAAACCCGCCATGCCGTACCCTGCGGACTCTTGTCTGATTTTGCCGGAATCCTGGCTGCCATCTTTATCTGCTATTTATTCTTTAATTAAACATATCGCTATGATTACTTACTACACTGAAGGAGTTGACATGCCCCCTATCCAACAAAGCGAAATCACCGCATGGGTAAAAGCCGTAGCCGGAACATACAATAAAAGAGTAGGCGAAATAGCCTATATCTTCTGCTCCGACGAAAAGATTCTGGAAGTAAACCGCCAGTATCTGCAACATGATTATTACACCGATATCATCACGTTCGACTATTGTCAAGGAAACCGCATTGCCGGCGACCTGTTCATCAGCCTGGATACCATCCGTACTAATGCCGAACAGTTCCAGGCTCCTTACGAAACCGAACTCCACCGGGTCATCATCCACGGCATTCTGCATCTTTGCGGTATCAATGACAAAGGACCGGGTGAACGGGAAATCATGGAAGCAGCCGAGAACAAGGCACTCGACCTGTTGACTCAGATGAGAGCTGAAACCACTCCGTCCGACTAAACATCAGAACTCAGAAAAACGAAATTCGAATCCATCCTTTACCAGGCACAGACTAACCAATGAGGGTAATGTTTCACCAAGCACAACCTCTCATCGGACAGTCTGTGCCTGGTTTGTTTTTCCCTATCTACCCTTTAAGCACTTTTTGCCAAAGCGGCTCTAGGAAGCCATGAATTTTTCGTATTTTTGCAAACGAGATAAATACAAATCAACAGTCGTTGCAAGCTGTCCGACACAAGGTGGCCTTCCCCTTCAGTCAGCCGGTTCTAACCCGACCAACAGACAGCTTGACGAATCAGCGTAAAACAAACTAATCAATGGAATTCAAGTACGACGTAATTGTAATCGGTGCCGGTCATGCAGGTTGCGAAGCTGCCGCCGCGGCTGCCAACCTGGGGTCAAAAACCTGTCTCATCACCATGGACATGAACAAGATTGCCCAGATGAGCTGCAACCCGGCGGTTGGCGGTATTGCCAAAGGACAAATCGTAAGAGAGATTGATGCCTTAGGCGGATACATGGGTCTGGTAACCGACCGGACTGCTATCCAGTTCCGCATGCTGAACCGTTCCAAAGGTCCGGCCATGTGGAGTCCACGCGCCCAATGCGACCGTGGTAAATTCATCTGGGCCTGGCGCGAAATCTTAGAGAACATCCCGAACCTCCATATCTGGCAGGACACCGTAGAAGAACTGATTATCGAGAACGGAGAAGTAACGGGGCTCGTCACCTGCTGGGGAGTAACCTTCCGTGCCAAATGTATCGTCCTTACCGCAGGAACTTTCCTGAATGGTCTGATGCATATCGGCCATAAGATGTTGGCCGGAGGACGCTGTGCCGAACCGGCTTCTTACCACCTGACCGAATCCATCACCCGTCACGGAATCACAGCTGGCCGAATGAAGACCGGAACTCCAGTACGTATCGATGCCCGTAGCGTACATTTCGATCTGATGGAGACACAGGATGGCGAAAACGATTTCCATCGTTTTTCATTCATCAGCGAACCTCGTCAGTTGAAACAGCTCCAATGCTGGACCTGCTATACCAATGAAGAAGTCCATGAAGTTCTTCGGAGCGGACTAGCAGATTCTCCCCTTTTCAACGGGCAAATCCAAAGTATCGGTCCCCGTTACTGCCCGAGTATCGAAACGAAAATCGTCACCTTCCCCGACAAGCCCCAGCACCAGTTGTTCCTCGAACCGGAAGGCGAAACAACCCGTGAACTTTACCTGAACGGATTCTCTTCTTCCCTCCCGATGGACATCCAGATTGAAGCACTGAAGAAGATTCCTTGCTTCCGCGATCTGGTTATCTACCGTCCGGGATATGCTATCGAATACGATTACTTCGACCCGACCCAACTGAAGCACACCCTCGAATCGAAGGTAGTCAAGAACCTGTTCTTTGCCGGACAGGTAAACGGAACAACCGGTTACGAGGAAGCCGGCGGCCAGGGTATCATTGCCGGTATCAATGCCCACATCAATTGCCACGGCGGAGAACCTTTCGTATTGGGAAGAGACGAAGCCTACATCGGCGTCTTGATTGATGACCTCGTGACGAAAGGTGTAGACGAACCTTACCGTATGTTCACCTCCCGTGCCGAATACCGGATTCTGCTCCGTCAGGATGATGCCGACATGCGTCTGACCGAACGCGCCTATCAGCTAGGTCTGGTTAAACAAGACCGCTACGATTGGCTCTGCCGGAAACGGGAAGAGATAAACCGTATCGTCGAATTCGCAAAGACTTATTCCATCAAGGCCGACAAGATAAACGATGCACTGGAAAGTCTGGGTACTGCCCGGCTCACTCACGGATGCAAGCTGATTGAACTCATCAGCCGTCCGCAGATTACCATCGAAAACATCGCCCCACACGTGCCGGCATTCCAACACCTCCTCGACCAGATAGAGGTCCGCAAAGACGAAATCATCGAGGCTGCCGAAGTACTCATCAAGTACAAAGGCTACATCGACCGCGAACGGATGATAGCCGATAAGATTCATCGGTTAGAGTCTATCCGCATCAAAGGCAAGTTCGACTATATGAGCCTTCAGTCGCTCTCCACCGAAGCCCGACAGAAGCTAATTAAAATAGACCCGGAAACCCTGGCACAGGCCAGCCGAATTCCAGGCATATCCCCAAGCGACATCAACGTCCTGCTGGTACTGCTAGGTCGCTAAAGAAAGAGTGTTTCACGTGAAACAACTAGTTTAAGGAAATCTTATAAAAAACTGAATATGAATAAGGAAACATTAAAGAAAAACTTGAGAGAAATACCCGATTTTCCAATCCCTGGAATTCTGTTCTACGATGTAACTACCCTCTTCAAAAATCCAGCCTGTCTACAGGATATGATAGACAGTTTGTATGAGCTCTACAAAGACAAAGGCATTACCAAAGTTGTAGGTATCGAGTCAAGAGGATTCATCCTAGGAGGAGCTTTAGCTGCCCGTCTGGGAGCAGGCTTCGTCATGGCACGTAAACCAGGCAAGCTACCGGCCGAGGTCCTGGAAGAAACCTATGCTAAGGAATACGGAACAGACACCATACAGATTCATAAAGATGCCATCAACGAAGATGATGTAGTCCTGCTGCACGATGATTTACTGGCAACCGGAGGTACCATGGCCGCCACCCTCCGATTGGTCAATAAAGCCGGAGCAAAGAAAGCATATGTCAATTTCGTTATTGAACTGGAGAAGCTGAACGGACGGAAAGCATTCCCGGCCGATGTAGACATTACTACATTCTTGAAGCTTTAAGATAAAAACGCTTCGGATAATGCCGAAGCCATCGACTAACCTATACAGGTTACATGCCAGCTAGAGTGCAACAGGCACATCCATCAAAGAGCGACATGTAACCTGTTTCTTTTATCACCCTTTCACGGAACAAAGCCTAGCATTATGGAGAAAAAGGAAGAACTGGGAACGAATGAATACCTACGGGGTATTGTCTTGAACCTGCCAGATAGCCCGGGAATCTATCAATACCTGAACCAGGATGGAACCATCATCTACGTAGGGAAAGCCAAGAATCTGAAACGACGTGTCTACTCCTATTTTTCGAAAGAACACCAATCAGCCAAGACACGCATACTGGTAAGCAAGATTGCTGACATCCGGTACATCGTCGTAAACACAGAAGAAGACGCGCTTCTGTTGGAGAATAACCTTATCAAGAAATACAAGCCGCGCTATAACGTCTTGTTGAAGGATGACAAGACCTACCCTTCCATCTGCATAAGCAACGAATATTTTCCACGTATTTTCAAGACACGGAAGATTATCCGCAACGGGTCTACCTATTTCGGTCCATATAGCCACATACCATCCATGGTAGCCGTACTGGAACTGATCAAAAAGCTCTATTCCATCCGCACCTGTACACTGGCACTGACTCCCGAAAACATTCAGGCCAACAAGTTCAAGGTCTGCCTGGAATATCATATCAAGAACTGTAAGGCTCCCTGTATCGGGCTTCAGTCTCACGAGGCATACATGAAGGACATCGCCCAGATTAAAGAGATTCTGAAAGGGAATACGCAAAGCATCAGTCAGGCCTTGAAGAAAGAGATGATGTCTTTGGCCGGAGAGTTGAAATTCGAAGAAGCACAGAAGTTGAAAGAGAAATATGAGTTAATAGAGAACTACCGTTCCAAGAGTGAAATCGTAAGTTCCGTGCTCCACAACATCGATGTTTTCGCCATCGAGACAGATGAACATTCGGCATACATCAATTACCTTCACATCACAAACGGAAGCATCAATCAAGCTTTCACCTTCGAATATAAAATCCGTATGAACGAATCCAAAGAAGAGCTCCTGCAATTGGGAATTGCAGAGATGAGGGAACGCTATCAAAGTACCTCGAAAGAAATTATCATCCCTTTCGAGCTGGATATGGAGATGAAAGATGTTACCTTTACCATTCCCCAACGAGGAGACAAGAAACACCTGCTTGAGCTATCCATCATGAACGTCAAGCAATACAAAGTAGACCGGTTGAAACAGGCGGAAAAACTGAATCCGGAACAACGGAGTGTCCGCCTGATGAAAGAAATCCAAGAGCAGTTACACATCGACCGGTTACCCGTCCACATCGAATGTTTCGATAACTCGAACATACAAGGGTCCGATGCGGTGGCCGCTTGCGTCGTGTTCAAAAAGGCAAAGCCAAGCAAAAAGGATTATCGGAAATACATCATCAAGACGGTAGAAGGGCCGGACGATTATGCCTCCATGCAAGAGGTGGTCCGCCGGCGATATAGCCGTATTATCGAGGAACAAGGTGAATTGCCGGACCTGATTCTAACAGATGGAGGTAAGGGACAAATGGAAGTCGTGAGACAAGTTATCGAAGATGAATTACATCTGAACATTCCGATTGTAGGATTGGCCAAAAATAACCGGCACAAAACATCGGAAGTACTTTACGGATTTCCACCGGTGGTAGTCGGTATCAAACAAGGGACTCCCCTGTTCCACCTGCTGGAGAATATACAGGATGAGGTACACCGTTTTGCTATTACATTCCATCGTGACAAACGAAGCAAGAGTCAGGTGGCTTCTGCCCTCGACCACATCAAAGGCGTAGGAGAAAAAAGAAAAACAGCCCTACTCAAAACCTTTAAGAGTGTTACCCGAATCAAGCAGGCGAGCCTGGAAGAAATAGCTGCAGTAGTAGGTGAAGCTGCTGCTAAAAGCGTCAAAGAATCGCTCAAATGAAGCAACAAACAAATATATTCCGTATATTTGTAAAAACAGAACGAACTTAACCATCATGAGAATAGTTATCCAACGTGTAAGTCACGCATCCGTCACCATCGGCGGTGTATGTAAATCGGCCATTCAGGCAGGCTTTCTGATTTTGGTCGGCATCGAAGAAGCCGACACTCAAGAAGACGCCGACTGGCTCTGCAAGAAAGTAATCGGACTCCGTGTGTTCGACGACGAACAGGGAGTCATGAACAAATCCATTTTGGATGTAGGAGGAGAAATTTTAGTCATCAGTCAATTTACCCTGATGGCCTCGACGAAGAAAGGAAACCGTCCGTCATACATCCGGGCAGCCCGTCACGAAACGGCCATTCCACTTTACGAATACTTCTGCAACGAACTGAGTATTGCTCTAGGCAAGCAAGTAGGGACAGGAGAATTCGGTGCTGATATGAAGGTAGAGCTTCTGAATAATGGTCCTGTAACCATCTGTATCGACTCAAAAAACAAAGAATAATATGACACTGGAAGAAGCACAGAAAACCGTAGACAACTGGATAAAAACCTACGGTGTCCGTTATTTCAGCGAACTGACCAATATGGCCGTTCTAACAGAAGAAGTAGGAGAACTTGCCCGTATCATGGCACGTACATACGGCGACCAGTCTTTCAAGGAAGGAGAGAAACATAACCTGGCCGATGAAATGGCCGATGTACTTTGGGTACTAATTTGCCTGGCCAACCAGACCGGTGTAGACCTGACAGAGGCATTCCGGAAAAACCTGGAAAAAAAGACTTCAAGAGACAAAGACAGACATAAGAACAACCCCAAATTATAACTATATGAAACATCTTTCAGACGACGAATACCTGTACGGAAACGATCCGGAACAGCAGCAGGCCGAGTATGAGAACCCAAGTATTGACGAAACTTTGGACGAAACAGACAACTTCGAATACGAAGATAAAGAACACCTGCACCAGCCCAGTAAATATGACATAGCTTTGGGCAAGTACAATACCGAATTAAACGATGCAGAAGTAGCCAAACAAACCGCTCAGTTGCTGGAAAAACATCTGGATGAAAACAACACGGCTGAGGTAAAGAAATTCCTTTTCAACTGTATTGATCTGACAACCTTGAAATGCACCGATAGCGAAGAAAGTGTCATGAAGTTCACCGAACGGGTGAATGATTTTGTCGATGCATACCCCGACCTGAAGAACGTGGCAGCCATCTGTGTCTATCCGAATATGGCAGAAATTGTGAATGACACTTTAGAGGCAGACGACGTAAAGATAGCCTGTGTATCGGGCGGATTCCCTTCCTCACAGACTTTCACCGAGGTGAAAGTAGCCGAAACAGCCATGGCTCTCCATACAGGCGCAGACGAGATTGATATTGTCATTCCGGTAGGAAAATTCCTCAGCAATGACTACGAAGGCATGTGCGATGAAATTGAAGAGTTAAAGGAAGTATGTGGTGAAAAGCACCTGAAAGTAATCTTGGAAACTGGAGCACTGGGCAGCGCTTCCAACATCAAGAAGGCCTCTATCCTATCCATGTATTCCGGAGCAGATTTCATCAAGACCTCTACCGGAAAAGAACCAGTTTCCGCCACACCCGAAGCTGCCTTTGTCATGTGTAAGGCCATTAAGGAATACTTCCTGGAAACCGGACGGAAAGTAGGATTCAAGCCGGCAGGAGGTATCAATACCGTCAAAGACGCATTGGTTTATTACACCATCGTGAAAGAAGTATTGGGCAAAGAATGGCTGAACAATGAACTGTTTCGTTTGGGAACAAGCCGTCTGGCCAACTTACTGCTTTCTGAAATCGTAGGAAGCGAAACCAAATTCTTCTGATAACCATACAAACCTTCTCCCCTTGTTTCTATCCCGAAACTAAAGGGAAAGGATGAAAATAAAAAAGCTCGAAAGGCTGCCTCCCCTTCATCGGGAAAGCAGCCTTTCAAATTATCTGATTGCTCTAAAATAACACAAGAAAGTTACTTATTACGCTCAATGACATAATTGATATAAGCCGTCAACGCCATACGATATTGTTCCTCGGTAAAAGCAGGCAGCAAAGCCAAAGCCCGTTCACGGTAATCATACATGACCTGTTCTGCATAAGCAATTCCACCCTCACGTTTAATCAATTCTACAAAGGATGCAATCTCATCTTTCGATGCTTCCAATTTGCGAATACGTAACCCCAATTCACGAATTTCTTCTGTTCCGAGTTTATTGATGACATATAAGGCCGGCAAGGTCAACTTTCCTTCCACCATATCATTTCCGGTTGGTTTCCCCAATTCTGCATTCTCAAAATAATCAAAGATATCATCTTTTATCTGGAAAGCAATACCTATCATTTCACCAAAGAGAGCAGCTTTCCTTACAGCTTCATCGGATGCGTGTACCGATACTGCTCCACTTTCAGCACTGGCAGTAAACAGTGCAGCAGTTTTTTTACGGATAACATTGAAATAGACTTCTTCAGAAAATTCACGGTTCGATGTATTAGCCAACTGGATAATCTCACCCTCTGCCAGTTCCTGCCCCAGACGGGCTACCAGTTCTACCAGTTCTATCATACCGGTAAAGGCAGCATGTCTCAGACTCGTTGCCAGCATATAATCGCCCACCAACACAGAGACCTTATTATTATATACGGCATTTACCGAGGACTGCCCTCTGCGTTTATCACTCTCGTCTACTACATCATCATGAACCAGACTTGCCGTATGCAACAATTCAAGCGAAAGTGCAGCATGTAATGTAGCATCATTCAAGACACCATGCAATTTCGCCATAAGCATCACCAAAATGGGACGCATCATCTTCCCGTTCCGCTTTTTGATATAAGAGAGCACCTCATTCAATAACGGATTCGAGCTCTGTAAAGAAGAATCGAAAAGTTGTCTGAAAGCTTCCAGCTCCTTTTCTATAGGCCGAGTGATTAATTCTATTTTATCCATCTACATATATTTGCTGCACAAAAGTAATAATAAAAGAGCGAATACGACATTTTTTTGTATATTTACATGAAAAAACTTAATATTTTTACACGAATGCAGAAATTATTTCTACTAGATGCGTATGCATTGATTTATCGTGCCTACTACGCCCTCATCAAGAATCCCCGCATCAATTCCAAAGGTTTCAACACATCTGCCGTATTGGGATTTGTAAATACCCTGGAGGAGGTATTGAAGAAAGAAAATCCCACTCATATAGGTATCGCCTTCGATCCTGCCGGCCCTACATTCCGCCACGAGGCATACGAACAATACAAAGCTCAACGAGAAGAGACACCGGAAGTCATCCGCCTGTCTGTACCTATTATTAAAGATATCATCCGCGCCTATAATATTCCGATTCTGGAGGTGCCAGGCTATGAAGCTGACGATGTAATCGGCACATTGGCTACCCAAGCCGGAAAAGAACAAATACCTACATACATGATGACTCCTGATAAGGATTATGGGCAACTGGTCTCAGATTGCGTCTTCATGTATCGTCCCAAATACGGGGACAAGGAATTCGAGGTAATGGGTGTGGAAGAAGTAAAAGCCAAGTTCTCTATTGCATCCCCTCTGCAGGTCATTGATATGCTTGGACTGATGGGTGACTCTGCCGACAATATTCCGGGATGTCCGGGAGTAGGCGAAAAAACAGCTCAGAAACTGATAGCCGAATTCGGAAGTATCGAAAATCTGTTGGAACATACTGACCAGCTGAAAGGAGCTCTCCGGAATAAAGTAGAAACCAACCGTGAACAGATTACCTTCTCCAAGTTCCTGGCCACTATCAAGACCGATGTCCCCATCAAACTTGATCTGAATGCCCTAAAACGAGAAGCCCCCAATGAAGGAGAACTCCGACAGATTTTTGAAGAACTGGAGTTCCGTACCCTCTTGGAAAGGGTTTTCAAAACTGAAAAAAAATCAGAATCAAAACCTACCGCTGTACAAGGCGATCTCTTTGGATTTTTTACGGACAGTTCCACAGATGAATCTAAAAATTCAAATCTCACAAGGCTTGAGGACTTGAATTACGACTATCAATTACTTGATAGTGAAGAGAAAATAAACGAATTTATTCAAAATATCCTTACAAAGGAGATTTTCAGTCTAGATACAGAGACCACAGGAACCGATCCAATCACCGCAGAACTGGTAGGAATGAGTTTCAGTTATGCCGAAAATCAGGCTGTTTACATTCCAGTTCCTAAAAATCGTAAAGAAACGCAAAAAATAGTAGATCTTCTTAAACCGGTCTTCGAAAACGAGCATACAATCAAAGTAGGTCAAAATATCAAATACGATATGCTGGTACTATCCAACTACGGAGTACAGATAAAAGGAAAGCTGTTCGATACAATGATTGCTCACTATGTACTCCAACCCGAGTTACGGCACAACATGGACTATTTGGCGGAAATCTACCTGAAGTACCAGACCATCCATATTGACGAACTGATCGGTCCGAAAGGAAAAGGTCAGAAGAACATGCGCGACCTCTCTCCTACTGAAGTCTACAAATATGCCTGCGAAGACGCTGATGTCACTCTCAAACTGAAGACTTTACTGGAGAAAGAAATGCAGGAAAACGGCGTAACCGAACTTTTCGAACAGATTGAAATGCCATTGGTACCCGTCCTCGCCTACATGGAACGGAACGGTGTCCGCATCGATACCGAAGCACTGAAAGAAAGCTCCAAACATTTCACGGCCCGAATGCAGCAGATTGAAACGGAAGTCCACCAACTGGCGGGTATGGAATTCAATATCGCTTCACCCAAACAGGTAGGCGAAGTCCTGTTCGATCGATTAAAGATTGTAGAGAAACCGAAAAAGACCAAAACCGGACAATATATCACTTCGGAAGAAGTACTGGAAAGTCTGAAAAGCAAACATGAAATCGTCGGCAAGATTCTGGAACACCGAGGACTCAAGAAGTTACTGGGAACTTACATCGATGCTCTCCCCCAACTGATTAATCCAGCTACCGGACACATCCATACTTCATTCAACCAGACTGTAACGGCTACCGGACGACTCAGTTCCAGCAATCCGAACCTGCAGAATATCCCCATCCGCAACGAAGACGGAAAAGAAATCCGAAAAGCCTTCATTCCCGATGACGGATGTGAGTTCTTTTCGGCTGACTATTCGCAGATAGAGCTACGTATCATGGCGCATTTAAGCGGAGACCCACACATGATTGAAGCCTTCCGGAAAGAACAGGATATCCATGCGGCTACCGCTGCTAAAATATATAAGGAAGAGTTGGCAGAAGTAACCCGTGAACAACGCAGCAAAGCCAAAACAGCCAACTTCGGTATCATCTACGGTATCTCGGTCTTCGGACTGGCCGAACGGCTGAACGTAGACCGTAAAGAAGCAAAGGAACTTATCGACGGATACTTCAGTAACTATCCAGACGTGAAACGATACATGGACGAAAGTATCCAGGTAGCACGTGAGAAAGGTTATATCGAAACCATCTTCAACCGGAAACGTTATCTTCCGGACATTAATTCACGGAATGCGGTCGTCAGAGGATATGCTGAACGGAATGCTATCAACGCACCGATTCAAGGAAGCGCAGCCGACATCATCAAAGTAGCTATGGTCCGCATCTATAAACGATTCATGGAAGAAGGTATCCGTTCGAAGATGATTCTTCAAGTACACGATGAATTAAACTTCAGCGTACTGCCCGAAGAAAAAGAGAAAGTACAGCAAATCGTTATCAGTGAAATGGAGGGTGCTTACAAAATGAAAGTACCTTTGAAAGCAGACTGCGGTTGGGGTCAAAACTGGCTGGAAGCACATTAATACGCCTCAATTGTTAACGATTCTTTATTCTGTGACATTTTGAAACTAATTCACATTTTTTTCACCAAAAGACAACCAACATATAAAACTTTGACGTATCTTTGCATCGTCAAAAAGAACAAAATGTAATTTAAACCTTAAAATATCACAGATATGAAAACTTTCAACTTGATTAAAATCACATTGGTAGCAGCAATCGCATGGATGACTAACGTTACAATTTCTGCAGCAACTTTAGACAACAATCTTATCTACAATGCAGAAGAAGTAAACGGTGTAAAAGTTTCGGAAACCGTATACAAAATGGACGGAACTACGCTGACCAATTACATGAAATATAACTATAAATACAATGACAACCAGCAGATGACTGAAAACATGTCTCAGAAATGGAACAGCAGCAAGGAACGCTGGGAAAACGATTTGTGTATCCGTTATATCTATGATAATAAGAGTATTACAACTGAATACTACAAATGGAACAGCAAGAAAAAAGATTTTGTCCTGATTCCGGAAATGACTGTCACCATGGATAAATAAACAGCATACCAAATAGATGCATCATAAATAACTCTCTTTTATTATTCAAGAGGCACCCCGTGAGGGATGCCTCTTTTTTATGCTTCCTACTTACAGGTAATTGTCTGTAGATTTCTTTCCATCTACAGACAATTACGGATAATCTGCTTACAATTTATAACCTACCATGCTTCCTCTATGCAGAACTTACACTGGAAACCGCTTCAATCCATAGTAAAGATTCCGTTTTCTTGAGGATATCCATAGAAAAAAATTACAAAATGAAAGAGTATCTTCTCCAAACGGAACAAGGAACGGATATAAACCTGCCGTTTTCTATCCGATACCCATTCCAACAGATTCTAGAACTGGCCATCACGTCAAACCCGTCAGCAGAAAACAGTAATCCTGACAATGTTTTGATTATGTCTGATAAATGAGTAACTTTGCCCCGATAAACGATAAAAAGACAGATGCCAAATGCCTCAAAAAAGGTTCTTGTTACCTGCCCATTTTGGCAACTGCCTTTATTTTCTGAATAAAAGCGATTTTAATAGGAAATAACAATATATTATGGCTTTACAATGTGGTATTGTCGGTTTGCCGAACGTCGGAAAATCGACTCTTTTCAATTGCTTATCGAATGCAAAGGCTCAAGCAGCCAATTTCCCCTTCTGTACCATCGAACCCAATGTGGGTGTCATTACCGTACCCGATGACCGTTTGAACAAACTGGCTGCCCTGGTTGACCCGGACCGCATCGTCCCAACCACGGTGGAAATTGTAGACATCGCCGGTCTGGTAAAAGGTGCCAGCAAAGGTGAAGGACTAGGCAACAAATTCCTGGCCAATATCCGCGAAACAGATGCAATCCTGCATGTACTCCGTTGCTTCGATGACGAGAACGTGACACACGTAGACGGTGATGTGAACCCGGTACGCGACAAAGAAATTATCGATACAGAACTTCAATTGAAAGATCTGGAAACTATCGAAAGCCGCATCCAAAAGGTACAAAAACAAGCTCAGACCGGCGGTGACAAGGTAGCCAAACAGACTTACGAAGTCCTGGTGAAATACAAGGAAGCTCTGGAACAAGGAAAATCGGCCCGTACCGTACAGTTCGAGAGTAAAGACGAACAAAAAATCGCACATGATTTATTCCTGCTGACTTCCAAACCGGTCATGTATGTCTGCAACGTAGACGAAGCCAGTGCCGTAAACGGCAACAAGTATGTAGAACAGGTACGCGAGGCAGTAAAGGACGAAGGAGCCGAAATCCTGATTGTAGCTGCCAAGACCGAAGCCGACATCGCCGAACTGGAAACTTATGAAGACCGTCAGATGTTTCTGCAGGAAATCGGACTGGAAGAATCAGGTGTAAGCCGTCTGATTCGTGCCGCTTATAAACTGCTGAATCTGGAAACTTATTTCACTGCCGGTAAAATGGAAGTACGTGCCTGGACCTTCCACAAAGGTTGGAAAGCTCCACAGTGTGCCGGTGTTATCCATACTGATTTCGAGAAAGGATTCATCCGTGCCGAAGTCATCAAATACAATGATTTCATCCAGTACGGTTCCGAAGCCGCTGTACGCGAAGCCGGCAAACTGAACGTAGAAGGCAAGGAATACGTAGTAGAAGACGGAGACATCATGCACTTCCGCTTCAACGTATAAGCCCTGGCTACCCTGTATATTCCGGAGAACACCTCAACCGTGTTCTTCCGCCATTCATAACACACAGAGAAACAAACGGATGGCATCTTCCTTCAAGGACAGAATAGCCTTTGTTTCTCTGTGTTTACCGTTAACCCAAAAACACAAACGTATGAACTATCTCATCATTGGAACAGGCGGTGTAGGAGGCTGTATCGCCGGTTTTCTGTCATTGGCAGGAAGGGATGTCACCTGTATTGCCCGCGGTAAACACCTCGAAGCCATCCGTCGCGACGGACTTCACCTGAAATCAGATTTAAAAGGCGAACATTACTTGCCTGTCAAGGCATATACCACCGAAGACTATGTCGGCCAAGCCGATGTCATCTTTGTCTGCGTAAAAGGATATTCCATTGGCTCTATTCCGGAAGTCATCGTCAAGGCAGCCAAACCCTCTACCCTGGTCATTCCGATTCTGAATGTCTACGGAACCGGTCCGCGCATTGGCAGTCTGGTCCCTCAGGTGACTGTATTGGACGGCTGTATCTACATCGTAGGATTCGTTTCCGGTGAGGGAGAAATCAGCCAGATGGGAAGCATCTTCCGCCTGGTATTCGGTGCCCGTCCCGAACAGGGGATAGCCCGCGAGCGTCTGGAAGCGATAGCCGACGACCTGCGTGCCTGTGGCATCAAGGTAGACGTTTCGGATGACATCAACCGCGATACCTTCATCAAGTGGTCGTTCATCTCGGCCATGGCCTGTACAGGAGCCTATCACGATGTCCCTATGGGCGAAGTACAGCACGAAGGCGAGGTGCGTGATACCTTTGTCGGCCTGTCCCGCGAAAGTGCTGAAATCGGCCGGAGAATCGGTATCACCTACCCCGAAGACCCGATAGTCTACAACCTGAAAGTCATCGACAAGCTGGACCCGCACAGCACGGCTTCCATGCAAAAGGACATTGCCCGCGGCCATGAATCGGAAATACAGGGATTACTATTTGATATGATTAAACTGGGAGAAAAACTGGGAGTGGAGCTGCCTACCTACCACAAAGTAGCTCAGAAATTCCGGAACGCCTGAAAACGAACAGACATCTTCCTTCAAACAAACGGACGTTTTGAAACAAACGAACAGACGTTTCAAACAAAACATGCTCGCGTTTTCCATCGGACACGAGCATGTTTTCATTATATGCATAATCACTCGTTCAGATACGCACAAAGTTGCTGTACGGCACGGGCACGGTGACTGATTTTATTCTTTTCTTCACTTCCCATTTCGGCAAATGTCTCGGTATAGCCTTCAGGAACAAAAACCGGGTCGTAACCGAAACCAGAGCCTCCCCGTTTCTCACGGATAATCTCTCCTTTCACAATACCTTCGAACAACGTTTCCTTACCCCCTTCTATCAGACAGATGGCTGTACGGAACTGTGCCCGACGGTTCTCCTTCCCTTCCATCTCACTCAGCAGTTTCTTCATATTGGCTTCCGAATCATGACCCTCGCCTCCGGCATAGCGGGCCGAATAAATACCCGGAGCACCACCCAAAGCTTCTACCTCCAGACCGGTATCGTCGGCAAAGCAATCCAAACCGTAATGCTCATAGATATAGGCAGCCTTCAAGGCGGCATTTCCTTCCAGCGTATCGGCTGTTTCAGGAATATCGGCATGACAATGGATATCGTTCAGACTCAGAATTTCCACTTTATCGCCCAGAATAGCCCGGATTTCCTCCAGCTTATGGGCATTGTTGGTCGCAAAAACTAGTTTCTTCATAAATTTATGCTGTTGTTTATCCGTTAAAATCGAACGTACAAAAATAAAGAAATAATCCTGAAGGTCAAACTTATCCGGACAGATATCGTCCGGTTCCTAGCAGCCGGAAACGACCTAAAAAAGGGGTTGCAGAGAACCACACATCCTCTGCAACCCCTATATTTCCTCGCCAACTTGTCTACTCGTCAACTTGTCACTTCACTTTCAGCTTATCAAAGCCTTCGCCATATACACCGACTACGTTACTCTGCGAGATAAACGCGTCCGGATCAATATCCTTCACCAAACGGAAGATATCCAATGATTCACTTTTCTTGGCCAATACCACAACGACTTTGATGTCCTTCTTGCTGTACCAGCCCTGACCATCAAGTAAAGTAACTCCCCGGTTTACCCGAGTAGAAATTCCTTCAGCGATTTCGTTGTGATGTTTCGAGAAAATCAGGAACTGTACCGACTGTCGGGTACTGTTGATGACATAATCAATTACAATACTCATGATAAAGAGTACGCAGAAACCGAACAATACACGCCGCCAATCATGGAAAATGAAATAACACGAAGAAATGATGACAATATCACAATACATCATCATCCGTCCCAGCGTCACATCCTTGTATTTGTTTATAATCCAGGCAATGATATCCGTTCCACCAGTACTTCCGTTATTGCAGAAGACAATGCCAATACCGAACCCTAACAGACCAGCTCCGATTACACAAGCCATAAAGTCCTGTCCCGGTCCTAAAAGCTGAGGCAGATTACCGTCTTCATCTTTCAATATCGTCTGGAACAACCAAAGCAGAAAAGTCAACATGAAAATAGCATAAACAGTCTTCACACTGAACTTAGGTCCCAGTATCTTCAAAGCAAACCCCATGAAGATAGCATTGATAATGAAATAGGAAACCTGGATTTCTATCCCGGTAACGTAATAAATGATAGCAGCGATACCCGTCACACCTCCCGTCGTAATCTGATAAGGGAGCATAAAAGCCGCCCATCCGATGGAATAACAGATCAGACCGAAAGTGATGGCCAGGTAGTCTCTCGACTCCCGGCCTAATTTTCTTTTCATCAATAATTCCATCTTGTCCGGTTTAAAGAACGATGTTCACGATCTTCTTCGGAACGATGATTACCTTCTTCGGAGTCTTTCCGTCAATCCATTTCTGAGACTGCTCTTCACTCATCACGGCTGCCTGAATAGTTTCATTGTCGGCATCTGCCGGGAATTCCATGGTGAAACGTGCCTTTCCATTAAACGAAATGGTATACTTCACGGTATCTTCTTTCAGGTAGTCTTCGTTATAAGCCGGCCATTGGGCATCGCATACAGTAGTAGCATGTCCGAGGGCTTCCCACAACTCTTCAGCCAAATGTGGAGCAAACGGTGCAAGCAATACCACTAAATCACTCAATACGGCCTTGTTGCGGCACTTCAGGGCAGTCAGTTCGTTCACACAAATCATGAACGCACTGATGGAAGTATTGTAAGAGAAGACTTCAATGTCACCACTTACCTTCTTGATAAGCTTATGGATGGATTTCAGTTCTTCCTTGGTAGGTTCTGCTTCCTGTGGCAGGAATTCTCCGGTACGACCGTAGAACAGGTTCCACAGTTTTTTCAGGAAACGGTGAACACCGTCAATACCGTTGGTATCCCAAGGTTTGGACTGTTCAACCGGTCCCAGGAACATTTCGTACATACGCAGGGTGTCGGCACCATATTTCTCGACAATCATATCCGGATTGACTACGTTGTACATAGACTTACTCATCTTTTCAACAGCCCATCCACAGATATATTTGCCGTCTTCCAGAATGAATTCAGCATTGTTGTACTCCGGACGCCAGTTCTTGAAGGCTTCCACATCCAGTACATCGTTCGATACGATGTTGACATCCACATGCAACGGAGTCACATCGTACTGATCTTTCAGACCGAATGAAACAAAAGTATTAGTATCCTTGATACGATATACAAAATTACTGCGTCCCTGAATCATACCCTGGTTCACCAATTTCTGGAACGGTTCTTCCTTGATGCTTACTCCCAGGTCAAACAGGAACTTGTTCCAGAAACGGGAATAAATCAAGTGACCGGTAGCATGTTCGGTACCACCTACATAAAGGTCTACATTCTGCCAGTAATGGTCAGCCTTTTCAGATACCAGCGCCTTATCGTTATGCGGGTCCATGTAGCGCAAGTAATAAGCCGAAGAACCGGCAAATCCTGGCATGGTATTCAGTTCGAGCGGGAATATGGTTACATTATCTATCTTGGCATTTTCTACCACTTCGCCTTTTTCTACATCCCAGGCCCACTTGGTAGCATGTCCCAATGGAGGTTCACCGGTTTCTGTCGGCAGAAACTTGGCTACTTCGGGCAACTGCAGAGGCAACTTGTTTTCGTCAATCATGTAAGGCATACCGTCCTTATAATAAACCGGGAACGGTTCGCCCCAGTAACGCTGGCGGGAGAAGATAGCATCACGCAGACGATAATTTACTTTCACACGTCCCAATTGATGTTCCTTCACATATTTCTTGGTAGCGGCAATGGCTTCCTTAATGGTCAGTCCGTTCAGATTCAAGTCGCAATACGGAGTGACACCGGCTTTCGGCGAATTGCAAACAATACCTTCCTTGGCATCGAAACTTTCTTCGCTGACATCGCAACCTTCTACCAACGGAATAATCGGCAGATTGAAATGTTTGGCAAACGCATAGTCACGGCTATCGTGAGCAGGAACCGCCATAATAGCACCGGTTCCATATCCAGCCAATACATAATCACTGATCCATACCGGAACAGCATCACCCGTAAACGGATTGATAGCATACGAACCACTGAACACACCAGTTACCCGACGGTCGGAAATACGTTCGCGCTCAGTACGCTTCTTCGTACGGTCCAGATAAGCCTCAACTTCAGCCTTCTGGGCTTCGGTGGTCAGTTGCGGAACCAATTCACTTTCCGGAGCCAACACCATGAAAGTCACACCGAACATCGTATCAGCACGGGTTGTGAAGATAGTAAACTCCAAATCACTGTCCTTTACCTTGAAGCGTACTTCCGTACCTTCGGAACGGCCAATCCAGTTACGCTGTGTTTCTTTCAGTGAATCTGTCCAGTCAATGGTATCCAATCCATCGAGTAAGCGCTGTGCATATGCAGAAACACGCAAGCACCACTGACGCATTTTTTTCTGAACAACCGGATAACCTCCACGTTCGGAAACACCATCTACCACCTCATCGTTCGCCAATACAGTTCCCAGCTGCGGACACCAGTTTACCATGGTTTCACCCAAATAGGCAATCCGGTAATTCATCAAAGTTTCCTGTTTTTCTTTATCAGTCTTAGCATTCCATTCTTCGGCAGTAAAACTCAAATCTTCACTGCAGGCTACGTCCAGTCCCTCGGTACCTTTTTCTTCAAAATGCTTAATCAGTTCACTGATTGGCTCAGCTTTGCCACAAGTATTGCAATAAAAGCTATTGAACATCTTCTGGAATGCCCATTGTGTCCAATGGTAATAATCAGGTTCGCAAGTACGGACTTCACGATCCCAGTCAAAGCTGAAACCAATCTTATCCAACTGCTGACGATAACGGTTGATATTGTTGACAGTAGTGATAGCCGGATGCTGCCCGGTCTGGATAGCATACTGCTCGGCTGGCAGTCCATAAGCATCATAACCCATCGGATTCAGTACATTGAATCCCTGCAAACGCTTATATCGGGCATAGATATCACTGGCAATATATCCAAGCGGATGACCTACGTGCAATCCGGCTCCCGACGGATAAGGGAACATGTTCAATACATAGAACTTTTTCTTCGATTCGTCTTCGACAACTTTATAGGTCTTGTTGTCCACCCATTTCTGCTGCCATTTCTTCTCAATCTCTCTGAAATTATATTCCATAGTGAGGATAAAATTATATTGTTTGATTTTTGTATATACTTTTTCCAAAAGATGTGCAAAGATAGGAAAAGTTAACAGCTTACTGCCTATTTATAAGGTGAAAAATATAGAATCTATAACAAGCAAAGTACCCGACTTCTTTCATGAAAGCCAACAGTGTGGAAAAAACAAGGGAGCTGTACGCGATTTCACATCGCCTGCAGCTCCTTCAACTAAACTAAACTAAACTTAAAAGACAAATAATAATCTCTCTCTTTTGAAAACAGTCTATTTTCTAATCTCTAAAAAACTAATTCTATCAAAAGTACAGTTGACTTTAAACTATCTATAACCCTAAATATATTTACTTCCCTTTGAAGGGAAGGGGGATAAATAACTTGAATGTGAAAAAATAAAGAGACTCCCCCTCCTTCAAAAGAATTGAAAGAACTTCTCCTGCCGGAAACTGACTGGCAGAAACCGAACAAAGAGACTAACGTCTATACGACAAATCAAACGATAATCTTTCTCTGGGAAAAAGCAATGGACCGTCCACTGAAAGACACACGATGAAAAGAAGAACAAGACCATTGCCTGTTCATTTCGGACGATAATACAACTTTTTTATACCAAGAGAAACAATTACTTACGGAGTAGAAAGAAACAGCCCTACCTTGTCTGTTCCAGTATGCCGACAAACCCTGTACAAAGAAATTCTGCGGACGTATAAATACCAATGGATATAAATCTTCCGACCAATTATCAGAACAAATATTTTCCGGAAATTTCTGTACCGGACAATCCAAAGAGCACTGTTCAAACTCGGATATATTATCAAAACAAGTACATGAAGCCTCAGTCTCTGGAAGAACTCCAAAAGCCTGTATTCCATTCAAGCTACAAAGCCCGAATAAAATAACAATGAGTATTTTCATAAACTGATTCATAGTAACTTGCTTTTAAATACAAAACAACCTTAATTTTTATTTGTTCAGCAAACAGAAATATAAAAACATTATTTAACAAAAGAAGTGGTTCCCGCAGATGACTCTAACGGAAACCACTTCTTCATAGGCAGTTATCTGCTGCCGGCATTCAGGACTTTCCTGTTCCTTATAAACCCAAATCCTTGAATGTACGCGGTGCAGGTACACCCGGTAACGGTTTGCGGTCTTTCAATTGCTCCAAAACTACCTCAATAGCTTTTTCCAACTGTTGGTCTACACCGGCCTGTTCCTGAATCGGATCATTGTCAAGCAGAATGTCAGGGTCTACCCCGTGATTCTCCACAATCCATTGTCCGGTCTTGGCGTCGTAATTGGTAAAGAACGGTACACGAATGTCCGTACCGTCCATGTAAGGCAATGAACCGCTGATACCGACAATTCCTCCCCAGGTACGGGTACCAATGACTGTTCCTAGCTGATTGGCTTTAAAACTCCAAGGGAACAAATCACCGTCTGAAGCCGAATACTTATTGATAAGCAATACTTTCGGTCCGTATTGGGTAGCATCCGGAATCGTTCCGGTCATAGTAGAAGTACGTGACATAGTCATTCTATAAGGCTTACGTAACAAACGTTCGATAATCATTGGTGAAACATTACCTCCACCGTTCGCACGGTCATCAATAATCAAAGCTTCCTTATCCAGTTGCGGATAGAAGTAACGGGCAAACTCATTTAATCCTTCCGGTCCCATATCCGGAATATAGATATAGCCTACCCGACCGTTTGTAGCTTCTTCTACACGTTTCAGATTCTTCTGTACCCAGTTATAATGATACAACGGATATTCATCAGAAATCGGAGTAACCACTACTTTCCGTCCTCCTTTGACAGCCTGCTTGTTAACAGTCAGTTCTGTCAAGACATCGGCTTTACCGACCAACAATTTATAAATGTTATCAACCGATGTAGTCGATACCCCGTCAATAGCTGTGATATAATCTCCTTCCTGAATATCCATTCCCGGCTCTGTAAGCGGTGAACGAAGCTTCTGGCTGTAAGGAGCTCCCGGAATTATCTTCTCAATACGGTAATAACCACTCTTATCACGACTCAGCTCTGCACCAAGCAGGCCCATGGAAATCCGTTTAATCTGTTTATAATCACCCGGATTGACATAGGCATGTCCACAAGCCAGTTCACCAATCATTTCACTGATAATATAATTCAAATCCAACCGTGTCTTAGCATATGGAAGCAGACATTCATATTTTGCCTTGATAGCTTTCCAATCCACACCGTGCATATTCTCCAAATAGAAACCGTCCCGATAAGCCCGCCAAGCCTCATCGAAGATCTGTGCCCATTCCTGAGGATAATCGATAGTTGCCACCATGTCGCTCAAATCGACCGCATCTGTCAGTGCAGTCTTGGTCTTCGGTAATCCAGTTACATACAATGTATTTCCTTTCAGGAACAAAGCTTTCTCCGAACCGGAAGTCACATCCATATAAGCACCTTCAGCAACCAACTCATCCTTCTGTTTGTCTAAATCGAAAGCATGTGTTCCACCGTTTCCCCAATACCAGACAGTTTTCCCATCCGAATAGAAATTTCTATAATTATTGGTTCCTAACGGTAACTTGACGATACGTCCCAACATATCTTCCGTATCAATCCGGACAGTTACCCCTTGCGAAACGGTTGCTTCCTTACCTTCTTTCTTATCGGCCGTTTCTGATTTCTCTTCGCCAACTTTTTCATCTTTCGGCAAGAATGGAGATGGAGTCGATTTTTCAAGCATTACCAAATAGATACCTCCCATACGTGTATAGACATGATTCCATTCCAGACGACCATAAATTGGATTAAAATCACGATCGGAAGAAAATATCAAGTACTTTCCATCCGTACTGAAAACCGGTTCCGAAGAATTATACCACTTTTCTGTAACGGGATATTCCTTACCCGTCTTCAAATTATATATATAAACGACAGACATCTGATTGGCAGCAGGCTTCGTATAGGTAAGCCACTGGCTATCGGGTGAATAAGAAACATCATAAAACTCACTTTCCGGATTCCGCAGAATTTCCTTCTTCGTTTTTGAAGCGACATCTACTGTTACCACCCGATTCTTACGATCAGTATAAAGAATGGATTTACTGTCCGGACTCCACTGTATACTCCGGATATAGGTATCATTGTCTTTAGTCAACTGAATCGGATCTCCACCTTCAGCAGCCTCCAACCAAACTTCTGTTTCACCGGTACGGTCGGAAATATAAGCAATATATTTACCGTCTGGTGCCCATTCTGCTTCTCGTTCATGCGCTCCTGGTGTACGGGTAATGTCCCGGGTAACCCCTTTCTGTACCGGTACATCGAAAACTTCTCCACGGGCCGTAACGACCACACGCTTACCATCAGCAGAAAGACTGGCAGCTGTCAGGTCATCGCTTACGTGCTTTTGCTCGCTACGTGCATCTACATTATCACTGTTCAAAGTTATGGATATCTTTTCAGATCTCCGGGTCTTCGGATCTAGCTTATACAGATACCCACCTTGCTCGTAAACGATAATCGTACCGTCTGTACTGGGGAATTTCACATCGTAATCGGTATAGTTAGTCACCTTTTCGGTTATTCCCGTTTTCGTATTATACACAAAAAGATTCATTGTCATATCCCGGTCTGAAGCAAAGAAAATTTCCTCACCTATCCACATCGGGAAAATATCCTGGGCTACATTATTGGTAATATTCGTTACTTTCTTGGCCTGACTATCGTAAATCCAAATATCGTCTGCCATACCTCCCCGATAATACTTCCAACTTCGAAACTCACGGAATACCCGGTTATAAGCTAATTTTTTACCATCCGGAGAATAACAGCAGAATCCTCCTTCCGGCAAAGGAAGAGCCTCAGACATTCCTCCATCTTTCGAGACAGTCCATAATTTACCTTCGAATCCGTCACCGATACGATTACGGTATACAATCTGTTTGCCGTCACGTGTCCAGGTCATGGTCACATTGTTCGGTCCCATACGATCTCCTAAATCATCACGACTGTTTGTCGACGTATACGTCAGTCGTTTCGGTTCTCCTCCATCAGCTGATACCAGATAGACTTCAGTATTTCCATCATATTGCCCCGTAAAGGCAATGGATTTTCCATCAGGAGAAAAACGCGGAAAAATTTCATACCCTATATGCGAAGTCAGACGCTGAGCCTCTCCTCCACTCAGTGGTGCCTTGTATAAATCACCGGCATACGTAAATACCACATCTGTTCCATTGGTTGCCGGGAAACGTAGTAAACGGGCCTCGTCAGCCTGTACGGCAGAAAACATACCTGCCGCCAAACCTAAACACACTAATTCCTTTTTCATAATAACATTTATCAACCATTTTATCTATGACAGCACTCATCCGTCGAACAAAAGAGACAATATCCTCCGCAATGTGTACCATCTTCGGAGACAAAGGTAATAATAAGGAAGAAACAACCTATAAAAATATGCGGGTTTCTATGCCTTACCACAGAACCCCGCAACCTTTTTTAACTTCAAAAACAAATACCTATACCATGAAAACCTCCAAGAGCATAAAAACAATCCTTAGTTTACAATTGGAAAATCAATAGACTCATTTTCTTCCTTCCAGTCCGCAATGGAATAATTGCCAGAATCTTCATTAACCAGAATCTCTCCAATCATAATATTCAACGTAAGCATTGTATTGGCCGACAAAGTAGAAGACAGATTCTTTGACAATTTATGCACTGTCCCGTCTTTCAATGTAATGAACAGTTCAAGCAAGGGATTCGGACCGGAGGGAAATAACATGACGGTAGGATTACTCATACTAGTACTGTCGGCAGAAAATTCCAAATTAAACTTTACCGTCTTGGTCATGTTACTAGGTTCAGCCGTATAAAAATTCAACTTTTCGGCAATGCTTCCGATACGAGCTTCTATACTTGTCACATCAGGGCTGAAAGACTTTCCTTGCTGCATCTGTGCAATGATTTTCAATCCGGCACCTACATGCGACAAAGTCGCCTGTATATCTTCCTCACCTATCGATACTGTCTTTACTGCATATACTAAATCGTACACAGGCATATATGTACTGTCTTTGTTTGCCCTCAAGCTAAAATATTCGTTTGAAAGATTCATACCTAATGTCATTCCCGGACTCTTGACTGCCGGCTTGTTATAAATAGGTTCTTCATATTTAGGAGTCCCCCAATATACCATAGTATAAGTACCAAGAGGCAAACTTATATCGCGATTATTGTTACCGTAATCCTGACCATCTATAATTGTGTAATACCCATTAAAAGAAGTCAGTTTTCCGTTGATATAGTTTCCGAAATAAGTTGATTGATTCTGGTTACAAGGATAGACCTCCAGAATACCTGTAAAAGATTTCTGAGCAAACTGATCGGCCACCCGAATATTGATACTAGGAGTTACCAGCGATCTGGCATCGACCTGTGTAGGAGCATTAACATCTTCGTGGTCATCATTACATGCTGAAACAAGTGCCAGAAGGCCCAGGACCCCAAATAAAATTTTCTTCATAATTTCATTGATTTATAATTGGTTATATCTATATAACAAGAAACAGAATTATTTGTTTAGAAAAAAGAGGAATTCATCATATCCATATAAAAAAAGTGCTGTCCATGAGAATTTTTCCCCAGACAGCACCCATATCGTTCAGATATATCCGATACTTAGCGGATAAATTTGGCCCAATCAATCAATCGCATATCACCTTCCTTCAAAAATACTTCATGCATTGCTAATGCAGCTGACAGACAATGTGAAGTCTGTCCTTTGGTAGCAAATCTCAGATAATCCCACAAAATCTGTTTATAATCCGGATGTGCACAGTTCTCGATAATTACTTTAGCCCGTTCCATCGGACTTTTTCCACGTAAATCGGCAATACCTTGTTCAGTAATGATAATGTTGACAGAATGTTCACTATGATCCTGATGAGAAACCATCGGTACAATAGAACTGATACAACCACCCTTTGCTGTAGATGGACAAGAGAAAATAGAAATATAGGCACTGCGGGTAAAGTCGCCCGAACCGCCGATACCGTTCATCATCTTCGTTCCACAGATATGGGTTGAATTCACATTACCATAAATATCAGCTTCAATGGCCGTATTCATGGAAATGACTCCGATACGCCGTACCACTTCCGGACAATTGGAAATTTCAGAAGGACGCAAAACCAATTTATTGATAAAGAAATCCATGTTCTCATAAATATCCTGCAAACAATCATTTGTTACAGACAAAGAACAGGTACTTCCAAATTTAATGCGACCTTCTTTAATCAACTTTATTACCGAATTCTGAATTACCTCCGTATACATCTCAAACGGAGGAATACTGGAATCTTTACCTAAAGCACTCAGAACAGCATTGGCAATGTTACCCACACCAGACTGCAAAGGCAAGAAAGTAGAAGGAATCGTACCTTTCCGCATATCATTAGCCAAAAAAGTAGCTACATTGTGACCGATCTGTTCTGTCACTGCATCGGGTTCACTGAAACCACGTGCCTCATCGGGTAAATTCGTCTCTACGATACCGATGATTTTTGATGGGTCCACTTGAATATAAGGTAAACCGATACGGTCGCTAGGACGCTCAATCATAAGCGGACGGCGGTAAGGCGGACGTTCCATCTCATACAAATCATGGATACCGATAATACGTTTACTGTGTGCCGCGTTCAGTTCGACAATCACCTTATCTGCCAGGCGGGCTACGGTAGGTGAAAGACCTACGCCGGAAGTTAGATAAATACGTCCGTCATCAGTAATTTCACAAGCTTCCATAATCGCTACATTCAGATGTCCCAAAAATCCAGAACGTAATCGCTGTGCGACCTGCGACAAATGAATATCGGTATAACGGATTTCACCCTTATTGACAGCCTTACGGAAATCTGTGTTTGTAGTATACGGAGCTCTGAAAGACATCGCATGAGAACGGGTTAATGCACCGTCACAAGAATCACCGGTAGATGCCCCTGTAATGATACCGACCTGGAAATGTTCACCACGCGCATGTTTTTCTTCCGCCAACTGCGCCAAAGCAGACGTAACGGCTTTCGGACTTCCAGCCGGTGTAAAACCGCTCAAACCTATAATATCTCCATCTTTTATCAGACTGGCAGCTTCAACTGCCGAAATATAAGGGAAACTCATAACAATATGTGTTTAACGAATGGGTTAGTATTAGTTTATATTATAAATGTCTCTCTAAATAAAAAATGATTACTGTGTCAATCATATTTCCGGTTAAATATTTCCGAATACAGGAAAGCCCTGCGTGCATCTTCCCGACTTCGGAAACGGACAGTTCCTCCAGAAGTTTCCGATTCAGAAGGAACATTTGTAGGAGCCTTTCTCTCTGATTCCGAAACAGGACGCGTTGATTTCCGTTTCAAAGCAGCTTTATAAAAGGAATCAGGCTTAGACATCCCCGGATCGTTTACCGGAACAACTGTTTCAGACATCTTCTCCTCTTCTTTCAGTATAACAGCCGGACGAATTGGCCGTTTCTGCCGAAGTTTCTTATCTTTTGACTGATTTTTAGTCGCTTTCTGATAAAGAAGCAATCCCATGACAGCTATAAAAACCAAAATCTCCACTGCATCCATAAGGTTTTGTGTTAAGGTTCTGTCAAATATACGAATAAATTTTATATATCCTACCGATTTGATGGAAGTTAACCCAAAAACAGATATCTTTGCAGCCGAAAACCGTTTAACAAACTTTCATTTATGACAAAAGAAACTACAGGAGCAGACTTTAAATCTGCAACTGAACATGAGAACAAGAAACTGTTCATCGAAACCTATGGATGCCAGATGAATGTAGCCGACAGTGAAGTGATTGCATCCATCATGCAGATGGCCGGATACACCCCGTGCGAAACATTAGAAGAAGCTGATGCAGTATTTATGAACACCTGTTCTATCCGCGACAATGCAGAACAGAAAATTCTGAACCGGCTGGAATTCTTCCATTCTCTACGTAAAAAACGTAAAAATTTGATCGTAGGTGTACTGGGCTGTATGGCAGAACGAGTAAAAAATGACTTGATTGAACATCATCATGTTGATTTAGTAGCAGGACCGGATGCATATCTTACGTTACCAGAACTTATCGCATCGGTAGAAGCCGGCGAGAAGGCCATAAACGTAGAACTTTCCACCACTGAAACCTATCGTGATGTCATTCCATCGCGTATTTGCGGCAACCACATCTCCGGATTTGTTTCCATCATGCGTGGCTGCAACAATTTCTGCCATTATTGTATCGTTCCTTATACCCGTGGACGAGAGCGAAGCCGAGATGTAGAAAGTATCTTGAATGAAGTGCGTGACCTCCAACAAAAAGGTTACAAAGAAGTGACTTTACTGGGACAGAACGTCAACTCCTATCGTTTTGAAAAAGATGGTACTGTAGTCACTTTCCCGATGTTGCTGCGCACAGTAGCTGAAGCTGTACCCGATATGCGTGTCCGTTTCACGACTTCCCATCCGAAAGATATGAGTGACGAAACCCTACATGTCATTGCCGAAATACCGAACGTATGTAAGCACATCCATCTGCCGGTACAAAGTGGAAGTTCACGCATCCTGAAACTGATGAATCGGAAATACACCCGTGAATGGTATCTGGAACGGGTAGAAGCCATCCGCCGCATCATTCCAGATTGTGGACTGAGTACCGACATCTTCTCCGGCTTCCACAGTGAAACGGAAGAAGACCACCAGCTGTCACTTTCATTGATGCGTATCTGCGCCTACGACTCAGCTTTCATGTTTAAATACTCGGAACGACCGGGTACTTATGCATCCAAGCACTTGCCGGATGACATTCCGGAAGAGGTAAAAATCCGCCGATTGAACGAATTGATAGAATTACAGAACCAGCTTTCGGCTGAAAGCAATGCCAAAGATATAGGAAAAACATTCGAAGTTCTGGTAGAAGGCGTTTCAAAACGTTCGAAAGACCAACTGTTCGGCCGTACGGAACAGAACAAGGTTGTCGTGTTCGACCGGAATAACCACCGGATAGGCGACCGTGTAAATGTACGCATCACCGAATCCAGTTCCGCTACTCTTAAAGGTATTGAAGTAACTGACGAACCAGCCGGGTAACCTCACATAACTATCCGTATAAGACATATAATCCCCTTACCGGAGCCTTCTGAGAAGAAACCGATAAGGGGATTTTTTCGTTTCATCTATCAAAAAAAGAAACTGATTAACCTTCACCTCTACGCCGTTCCGGCATAATTACCCAGAGAATCAGATAGACAATACCACCTGAAAAAGCAGTAAAGAAAGTAGCCAGCACATACAGGATACGCACTAAAGTTACATCCCAGCCAAAATAATCGGCTATACCGGAACAGACTCCTGCAATCATTCGGTTATTCGAACGGGTCAATTGTTTTTTTTCCATCACTCATTGTATTAGTAGAAAACAAAGGTAGGAAAAACTTTGAAAACATCTTCATACTCTTAAAAACTTTTAAAGAAAGTCTGTTGATAATCATTTTATTTGTTATTTTGCAAGAAATTAGGGAATAAAGTGAACATACTACATATAGATACATGCCCGCTTTGTGGGAAAAATCATTTTGTCAAGGAAATGACGTGTACAGACCATTATGCAACGGGAGAAAGTTTCGATTTATACCGTTGTCAGGACTGTGGCTTCCTGTTTACCCAGGGAGTTCCCATCGAAGCGGAAATAGGTCGTTACTACGAAAGCCCCGATTACATTTCGCACAGTGATACGAATAAGGGACTGATGAACCGCATCTATCATTGGGTGCGCCGGTATATGCTCGGACGGAAAGCACGGCTCATCCGGCATAGCAGCCGGTTGAATAAAGGCGCTTTACTCGACATCGGCACCGGCACCGGATATTTCAGCCATTTCATGCAGCAGAAAGGATGGAACGTATCGGCCATTGAAAAGAGTCCGCAGGCACGTGAATTCGCCCGTGAACATTTTGCACTGGATGTCAAGGCTCCGGAGGAACTGACCGGATTGTCCGATACTTCTTTTGATGTTATAACCCTGTGGCATGTCATGGAACATCTGGAACATTTGAACGAGACATGGGAAATTCTGCACCGAATTCTGAAAGAACGGGGAATATTAATCATCGCAGTTCCCAATCCTACTTCATACGATGCCCAGAAATACCAGGAAATGTGGGGTGCATACGATGTTCCCCGCCATTTATGGCATTTCTCTCCCTCCATCATCCAACAGTTTGGAGCCAAACATGGATTCATTCTGGCAGAACAGCATCCCATGCCGTTCGATGCCTTTTATGTATCCATCCTAAGTGAAAAATACAAAAAAAGCAAGATGCCTTTCCTGAAAGGAATGCTGAACGGGATGCGTGCCTGGTTTGCATCGGCAGCAAACAAAGAACGTAGCAGTTCTATGATTTATGTATTTAGAAAGAAACAAGTATGAAAAGGAAATCACGTTCTTTTTTCAATATGCAATTCATCACAGCCAGTATCAGTACCATGCTGGTACTTCTGCTGTTAGGGTTGGTAGTCTTCTTTGTGCTGACAGCCAACAACCTGTCTGTCTATGTACGCGAGAATATCGCCGTATCGGTTCAACTGAGCGATGACATGCCGGAAAGAGACATCCTGCAATATCAGAAACAACTGAATAAAGCACCCTATGTCAAGGAAACAACTTACATATCCAAGACACAGGCTCTTCGCGAACAGACCGAGGCCATGGGAACAGACCCGGCAGAATTCATCGGACACAACCCTTTCAATGCCTCCATCGAGATCAAGCTGAATTCGGCCTATGCCAATTCGGACAGCATCCAATGGATACAGGATGAACTGCTCAGCAACAAGAATATCCTGGAAGTAAACTACCCTCAGGAACTGATGGATTCCGTCAACCGAAACCTTCAGAAAATCAGCTTGGTATTACTGGGATTGGCCGGACTGCTGACACTGATATCCTTCGCGCTCATCAACAATACAATCCGACTGACCATTTACTCCAAACGCTTCCTGATACATACCATGAAACTGGTAGGAGCCAGCTGGTCATTCATCCGCCGTCCGTTTCTATGGCAGAATATCTGGATAGGTATCTTTGCAGCTATCCTGGCAGATGCATTGCTGACCGGCATGAGTTATCTACTCATCCGCTATGAGCCAGACCTGCTGACAGTCATTACTCCTACCGTTGTCCTGATTATGGATGGAGCGGTTTTCATCTTCGGAGTTATCATCACGACTGTATGTGCATGGATTTCCATCAACAAATTCCTACGCATGAAAGCCGGTGAACTTTATTACATGTAAAACATCAAACAAATAACTATTATGGATAGAAAAAGCTTTGCTTTCGACAAGAAGAACTTTATCCTTTTAGGGATAGGTATGGTTATCATTATCATCGGCTTTCTGCTAATGTCAGGTTCAGGTTCCACCGAAACAGCCTTTGAACCCGATATTTTCAGTGCGAGACGAATCAAAATAGCCCCGGCTGTATGCTTCTTCGGATTCATTTTCATGATTTACGGTATTCTGCGTAAGCCTACAGATACAACATCCGAATCTACAGACAAGCAAACAGACATTACAGAGAAATAATATAACTTAAAAAGATAAAAAAGATCAATGAGCTGGTTTGAAGCATTGGTATTGGGTATTCTGCAGGGACTGACGGAATACCTTCCTGTGAGTAGTAGCGGCCACCTGACCATCGGGTCGGCTTTATTCGGTATTGAAGGAGAAGACAATCTGACATTTACCATCGTAGTACATGTAGCTACCGTTTTGAGTACACTGGTCATTCTTTGGAAAGAAATCGACTGGATTTTCCGTGGACTCTTCAAATTCCAGATGAACGCCGAAACCAAATACGTAATCAACATTATCATCTCCATGATTCCAATCGGAATCGTAGGAGTATTCTTTAAAGATACGGTAGAAGAGATTTTCGGATCCGGCCTACTGATAGTAGGTATCATGCTGCTGGTTACAGCGGCTCTGTTGACTTTCTCCTATTATGCCAAACCGCGTATCAAAGAGAATATCAGCCTGAAGGATGCTTTCATCATCGGTATCGCCCAGGCATGTGCTGTCATGCCGGGACTTTCACGTTCAGGTACTACCATTGCCACCGGTCTGATGCTGGGCGACAAGAAAGAGAAACTGGCACAGTTCTCATTTCTGATGGTCATTCCTCCCATCTTGGGAGAAGCTTTGCTGGACGGCATGAAAATCATCGAAGGAGCCTCAGAAAGTGGTGCGGAAGTATCACTGACCGCATTGATAGTCGGCTTCTTAGGAGCCTTCATATCCGGATGCATCGCCTGCAAATGGATGATCAATATTGTCAAGAAAGGAAAACTGGTCTATTTCGGTATCTACTGTGCCATCGTCGGAGTAGCTACCATCATTTATAGCCTGATAGGATAAACTGTAACTCATGAATTTTAAGGAAGGAGAGATTTTGTATTTCGACAAGCCGTTACGATGGACATCGTTCGCGGTTGTCAACAAGATAAGATACCACATCAGCCGCAAGCTGGGAGTCAAGAAAATAAAGGTAGGACATGCCGGCACCCTCGATCCGCTGGCTACCGGCGTAATGATTATCTGCACCGGAAAAGCCACCAAACGGATTGAGGAATTCCAGTACCACACCAAGGAGTACATCGCTACCCTCCAGTTGGGAGCCACTACTCCCTCATACGATTTGGAAAAGGAAATCGACGCGACCTACCCTACTGAACACATCACCCGTGAACTGGTAGAGGAGACATTGAAACGGTTTGTAGGAACCATTGAACAAGTCCCCCCGGCTTTCTCGGCCTGCAAGATAGACGGAAAACGGGCATACGACCTGGCACGAAAAGGCGACGACGTACCTCTGAAGGCCAAGACACTGGTCATCGACGAAATCGAACTGTTGGACTATAACCTGCCGGAAATCCGAATACGGGTAGTCTGCAGCAAAGGAACCTATATCCGTGCCCTGGCACGCGACATCGGCGAAGCATTGGACAGCGGAGCCCACCTGACCGGTCTTATCCGTACCCGTGTAGGCGAGGTAAAGCTGGAAAACTGCATGAAGGTAGAAGATTTCGAAGCCTGGCTGGATAAACAAGAAATTGAAGTTACTAACGAATAAGGAAAGAAAGGAAGAAGATGAAACTGTCACAATTCAAATTCAAATTGCCGGAAGAAAAAATTGCCCTTTATCCGGCCAAGTACAGAGATGAGTCTCGTCTGATGGTCGTTCATAAAGACAGCGGCCAGTTGGAACACGTCGTATTCAAGGATATCCTGAATTATTTCGACGACAAGGATGTGTTTATCTTTAACGATACCAAAGTATTTCCTGCCCGCCTGTACGGAAACAAGGAAAAAACCGGTGCC